>JABEBX010002050.1_pt1 | contig 10344 bp, 7 predicted proteins | sample 7245971 | NCBI WGS metagenome assembly JABEBX01 (sample SAMN14506365, study PRJNA622280) | hot springs metagenome | biome: hot spring [ENVO:00000051]|acidic hot spring [ENVO:00002120]; feature: spring [ENVO:00000027]|sediment [ENVO:00002007]; material: sediment environment [ENVO:01001048]...
CTGGCGGAACTCTACGGGGTCACCACCAAACGGCTCAATGAGCAGGTCAAGCGCAATTCGGACCGTTTCCCGTCGGACTTCATGTTCCAACTGGACGATGAGGAGTATGCGGCTTTGAGGTCGCAATTCGCGACCTCAAACACCGGGCGTGGTGGCCGCCGGTATCTGCCCTACGCCTTTACCGAACATGGGGCTATCATGGCGGCCACAGTGCTCAACTCCGCCAAGGCCATCGAGATGAGCGTTTTCGTGGTGCGGGCCTTTGTCCAGTTGCGCGAAATACTGGCAACCCACTAGGAACTGGCCGAGAAACTAGACGCGCTGGAGCGCACCGTATCCACCCACGATCAGGCCATCGCCGGGTTGATCAACGCCATCCGGGAGTTGACCCACACTCCTCCGTCCAGGTCTCGCCCTATCGGGTTCACGGCTGACATCCATGGTGACGGGCAGTAGTTCACGGCGAGGGCACCCCATGGGCGAGAACCCAGCCTCATTAGAATCACCCCCCGATGCCTCGGCCAATATCATTCGGCTACCTGGTTACGCGATACGCACCCTACGGGAAACAGGACACGATTATCATATACAGATCGAAACTCTGGCACCGACGGCGGTCTGCCCAGCATGTCAGGGTGTCCAGTGCGTAGGTTATGGCCGTTCAGAACTACTGGTCCATGACCTGCCCATGCACGGGAAACGGGTGGGTCTCTATATTGACGCCCGGCGCTTCAAATGCCGGGGCTGCGGCAAAACCTTTATGGAATCGCTGCCTGCAGTGGACGGAAAGCGCCGCATGACGGAGCGACTGGCCCATTGGATCGGCCCTCGTTCGCTCAACTATACGTTTACCAGTGTCGCCGAAGAAATCGGCGTTACGGAAGGCACCATTCGCAACATCGCCCACGATTATATTGAGGCGCTGGAGCAGACTCACCACTTCGAGCATCCGCACAGTCGCCATGGATATGTGGCGGCCCTACCGAGATGCAGTTCATGAAGTGCTGCCTGATGCGTCTGTCGTGGTGGACAAGTTCCATGTTCTACGCATGGCCAACCAGTCTATGGATGAACTTCGCCGCTCGTTGTCTCGCTCCAAAGATGCTGATCGTTTACGTCGGAGGGCCGCAGGGGTCAAGAAAGATGCCTATCTCTTCCGCAAGCGCGAAAAAGATCTGGACGACAGTGAGCGCCTGATACTCGATGGCTGGCTGCGGAGCATACCGGAGTTGGGCGAGGCATGGCGACTCAAAGAGGGTTTTTACGGTGTCTACGATGCTGACAACAAAAAGGACGCCCACCAACGATACATCGTCTGGGCGGCATCCGTCCCACCCGAGTGCCAGAGCGCCTTTCAACCCATTCTCACGGCTTGGCAGAACTGGGAGCCTTACATCCTGGCCTACTTCGACCAGCAGGTCACCAACGCCTTTACTGAGAGCCTGAACAGCCTGATCCGCGTCACCAACCGCATGGGCCGGGGCTACAGCTTTGAGGTACTGCGGGCGAAGATTCTGTTCACCCGGGGCACCCACAAGAAAACCCTGCAGCGACCGAAATTTCGACGAGAGTCGCTGGGCACCACCGCTTTCTACCACATGGGGATGGCTCTGCCCTTGGAGTCTGATGAAGACCAAACAGAAATCAACTATGGGGTGGATCTTCGGCTGCTCGCAGAGGCGCTGGATACCGGCGGGAATGATACCATACACAAATCGCCTCGCGATCTGGGCTAGTCCGGTTTTGGACAAATACACAAACGTGGTCAGAGAAGCCTGTGGCCAGGTTGATGCCTCGTAAACACCAAATTACGAATACCCTGACAGAACCAGAAAAAGCGCCATAGGGACGCCAACCAATCGCGTCAACTACTTCGTGGTTAACCCAGTTTCCTGTCTCTGCTACAGCTACAGAGCAGCCCGGCCCATTCCTGCTAGAGGAACGTCTAAGCCATTGACAGGCAAGATAACATAGGTTTTTGTGGGAAAGTTCCAAAAATTCTTTCATCTCCAGAGTACGTAGTTGACGATCTTGTGCCAAAAGCTTTCCTTTGATGGAATACTTTCAATCTCCTGCGACGGAACAGAGGAAGCCACAAGTGGCGGTAACGAAACAGTAGACAACAACCTTGATTCAATTGCATCCCTGATATTATTAGACAGAGATTGCTCTATCTTTACACTGGTTTGCCATCCTTCACCCTGAATGTCCAGAACATACCACGTATCCTCGCCGGAATCTTTCGCGTCATACAGGGAATCCAGTGCTTCGATGAACTCTAATGCGTACTTTTTGCTAATATGAAGAGAAAATTCGATTTTACCGGTCCCACCAAAAAAAATGGTAATGTCATTTTTATGGTTATCAGTATCAATTGTCATGAAGTTTCTCCGTGCATGATTGACAATCATACCGCAAAAAAAACAACAAAGTCAAATCAATCCTTTTGTTATTCAGAACGGATAACCGACACAATTTTACAGTCTCGCTGGTAAAGATACCAAGACTGGTTAGCGATTAAAATCAAGAATAAAATCTCTGTCCGGCAACAGATCATCCAGTGATGGTGTATCAGGCTGTTCCTTCATTTCCAGAAATTTATTTCCTTCAGCATCTTCCTCGACCGAGTATACTTTTCCTTGTACTGTGGATTCCATAAGCTCGTTGTTGATTTTGTTTACTGCTTGTAATGCATTATCCCATTGATCAATTTTTATACGGTATCGCCCTTTCGTATACTCGGTTATAAACGGTTCGAGTCCGGTAAATATCTTTGCTGCACAACCAATTGATTTTATCGTTGCTTTTAATTTTCCACGTTTTGTTACTTGGACAACCAATACGTTGTCCCCTATGACTGGAGACAGCGATATAGAATCAATGCTGGTGCCAACAGGAATTGAGTCGGAAGAATAGGCATTCTTCCAGATATCGGTCCTTTTGTCAAATAAAAACGTGGATGCTGCTTTTCTGGTTTTAGTCATCACATCCAACATGCGAAGCATGGATATCGCCATATATGGTTCCGCTTGGTCTTGATTATCGGCGTATCTTATAAGAGAAGAAATTTCTCGCCCCCGAATATCGCCGCTTCTAAAAACTCGCAGTGCGTCAATCCAGAAATCGGTTTCTGGGCTTTCTTCGTCTTTTTCTCTCGCCATTCTCAAATGATCGGCACAAAAAGATACCATAAACTTACTGATGTGAGCACTCATCATCACGGCATTGTTAATGTGGTCGACCGTTTTCTTCGGATTGGTTAGCCATGATTCTGCACATTCCAAATCATCAGCTTCATTTCCTGTTTTGCTGGAAGCTATTTCAGATAAAGTAATCAGTGTATTTAGGAATTTTTTTTGTGGTAAAACGCCGGATTGTTCTAACGCATAGATTGCGCTTAGGCAAGACAATACACGGCGATCTTCTGCGTCTATATTGATTTTCCCAGTAACCAATACTTTACTGCTTTTTTGTTTTTCATTGCGAATCTCTACTTCTGCGTTAGCGGAAGCCTTGAAAATAGAGAAAATGGAAGAGCCAATACCCGCCTGTGCTGAAAGGTTAGCACTTTGATTGTTTTCTCTTCCAGTTTGTACTGACGCAGTTACATTGGGAGCTAGAGTATTCTCCATTGCTCCAGACGCCAGAGATTGTAACATGGTTCGTAAAAACAAGGCATCGCTGGATACCGCGTCAGGTGAAGTGGATACAAAAGCAATCATGTTTTGGTCTGGCAATGGCACAGATCTACTGGCAGAATCATTCATGATCATCTGGGTCAACGCATGTTCAGTTGGAAAGGTACGCCCAGTTTTTTCAAATTGTAGATAGCTATCCATAAAATGCTCAAGGACACCTGCAGTGATCTTTTGGTAAGATAGAAAAGAGGAAACGACTTCTTCGGCTTTTTTTATGGACGGCTTGGGCGGCCAAGCATGCTTGCCCATGCCAGCCTTGGTTGCCGCATCTTGCAGCCATCTGTCGGCTTGCTCGTAGATTTTTACTGGAGATGTAGCTTTTGTTGCGACGTTGTTGCTATTGGCTTTTATTCTGAGTTCTTCCAGTCTTTGTGCTGTAGAGGTATCATGAGTAACACCGTCTGTGCTTTTTTTGTTATCCATAAAGTTCTCCATAATAATATATGTGACTTATCCATATCACTCCAGTATCACGATACCACGAAACATTCTGATAAACAACAACAAACAAAATACTTGACATAATATCTTTGATTTTGTATAATGAGCGCATGGCAAATATACCGCAACTCGATTTATTCCACCCTGAAGAAACAAAAGAAGAGGGTGATCCTCGCGACTCTTTGGTGGCAGCCAGTGTCGTCCTTGCTGATGAAAAAAAACCTGAAAAATATTTTTATGGTCCAGAAAAGCTACAAGAGGCGATCAACGAATTAGTCAAGGCAGACGCGGTAGTATTGGACTTTGAAACCACTTCTCTGACGTTGTATGACGGGGAGCCGTACCCAGGCCCCATGCGTAAAATTGGCGGAAAAAAGATAAAAGACATCCTGAATGAAGGCGGAAAGATTGACGCCACACCGAGAGCTAGAATTTTAACCATATTTATCCCTACGGATTCGCGGTGTTCCTTACAAGAGGACGACGGTTATCGCGCTGCTTTTGATTTGGACTTACTATCTGTTCAGGAAAAGTTTGACTTAGCAAGCGCCTTTTCAGAAAAAATATGGATTGGGCATAACATTGGCTTCGACTATGCATGGATGTTAACTTTATGCAAGAACGTAAGACCGTCACGGCTAATTGATACAATGTTATTGGCTACAACACACAATCCTGACGCCCTGTACGCCATGCAGTCAGCTATTATTCATGCCGAAAAGAATGACCCAGTTGTCCACGACGCACTATGGAAATATCTGCAGACAAAAATGGCAAAAAGAAAAGATGACGATGGTGGTAGCGGTTCTTTTTCATTGCAATCATTATCGTTATTGTACTTGAACGTATCATTGGATAAAGAGTATCAAAAACCGCATAACTGGATGCTGGATTCTTTAACGGAAGAACATTTATTGTACTGTATGGGTGACGTTGATACTCCATTGAAAATCGCTATCCACGAGCTAGGCTTGCCAGTCAAGCATCCTGAAAAAAAGACTTGGACAATCGCTGAGATTCTTTACGAAATAGAGAATAGCAACGGTGGCAAAGCGTATACGATCATGGAGCAATCTTTACATAGTATGGCGCGGATGCACCACAAAGGGGTTCCTTGGTCCATAGAGCGGTATGAGTCATTCAGGGCTGAACTCATCAACGAGGCAGATAATTACGCTGCGGAAATTCTAAAAATAGCACCAGAACTTGGTGAGCCTATCCCCGTAATGGAAAAAAAGAAAACCAACACTGTTGCTACTAAAAAGAAATCAAAAAACAAGCGCAATAACAGTAACTTTGATACTAATCTTGGTCTCAGCATGGATGAGACTGACTTGGACGATGACAGCGATAATGTGCGTATACCTGACAAAATTATTGTTATTGATGAACTCAAGGCGCAGGATAAAGGATTGACTATTACTTTGAAGAATGCTTTGTTTGAGGCTATTAACAGGGAAAATAGCGGGGCGGTTGCGTCTAACTCTTACAGTGGTAGTTACTCTGATGATTCAGGGTATGATAAATCGTTAGATGACGCAGAAGCTTCTATGTCGGAAGAAGATGACGGGAACGAGCATGCCTCTCCATTAAAAATGGATGCAAGAAGGTTGGCATTTGATTATCCGAATTCTAAACTGGTAAAGCTGCTATCTGCGCTACAGGGTGTAGTAAAAGAACGAGCCATGCTGGATACATTTGCTGAACATGCAAAGAAGTCAGCGGACGGGCGAATCCATCCGCTGACGGCTATCGTGACCATAACAGGAAGAACATCTGCAAGTAGCCCGTCATTACAACAGGTTCCACGTGATCCCAGATTCAGAGCTGTTTTTGCGGCGGATAAAGGGAATAAAATTATTGCAACCGATTATTCTTCTATTGAACTGCGTATTGCTGCTGCCCTTGGCGTTCGATCATGGCGTGTATATAAGAAAATAGAGTCTATTGTTAGGGAAACCAATGGAAAACCAGACTTATCGAAAAAACATAGAGCTTTTGGTGCTTTTGTAAAAAAGCAGATTGGATGGATTTTCCAGCAGGCTCCTGAACTGGTAGAGTATCTAAAAAGCAACGATGTCATCCCGCCGGAGCGCTTGCGCGAAGATTCTGTAATCTTGTTGGATCAATATTCAACGATTGCTGATTATGCGTTAATTGCAGCAAAAGAACTGGCTACATGGGTATCCAGACTAAGAAAGATAACTGGCGGGGATGATGAACAAAAGCTGCCCTTTTTAACAGTGTACAAGGAAGATCTTGACCCGCATATTCTTACTGCCGTTGGTATGAAAGCCATGGCAGGAGATTTTGATATCGGGGAGCATACTCCTTTGGAATATCTGTCCATGTTAACAAAAGAACAACGTCGTGAGTTGAAAGATACTTTTAAAGAACCACGTCAAGCTGCAAAAGCTGTAAACTTTGGATCTCTCTATGGACAACAGCCGACCGGGCTACACCGGTATGGGGTTGTTGGGTATGGATTACAGTGGACAGTTGAAGACGCTGAAATGGCTCATGACGCGTGGTTTAGGTTATACCCTGAAATCGGATTGTGGCACTGGTTGCAGAAGCGTGTTTATATCAAGAAAAATCAGGCCATCCTTAACCCATATAGGCCAACAGAAGTTGACTATAAAGGGAAAATTTACCAGTGGACTACCTTATCCCACAGAACAGTATGTTCTTCCAAAGTAACCTCTGCATCTAATTACCAAGATCAGGGAACAGGAGCAGAGTTGGCGTTATTAGCTATTGGGAAACTACCATTTCATGTTCAGGAGATGTTAATTAATTTTGTTCACGACGAGTTAGTACTGGAAGTGCCAATAGAAAAAGTTGATGAAACTCGTGCTGTTGTGGAGAGCACTATGCTTGAGGCAGCGAACACCTTTCTGGGAGAATTCGGTGTTCCTGCAGGAGTGGAAACCCTAATTAGAGACGCTTGGGCGCACTAAACATGCGCGTGATTACATGGCAATCTAACGTCTTGTTGCGTATAGATTGCCGTTTCTGAACTCTACACCACCAAACTACGACAACTCCACAGAGGTACGACTACCTATAGACGGATTCTTGATACCGCACAATGTGATAAAATACCAATTAACATTTGGATAACAACTGCAAAGCTTCATCTCGTAATGCGGGTGGGCAGTCCTTAATGAGTTCTTCCAGTAAACTACGTCCCTCATCTTTTTCTCCCATTTCTATATAGGCTTTTGCCAAGTCAAGTTTTGTTCCTTGATGATCCCAATATAGTGAACCAGTAATTTTTTCGTCTTCATTCGTTACGTCTTTTTGGTCTGGTTGAACCGGAACATCATTTTGTACAATTACACCATCAGTATCAGTAACGTTGGCTGTACCGTTAATACTGGAAGAAAGAGACTCAAGCTTTTGTGAAATTCCTTCCAGCAGTTGAGATTCTTCTTGTTCATTTACATCTATTAGACTATTTACATGATCATGATGAAACGCGCTACCCAAGTCAAACTCTATTACGTCAGGCAATACTACCGATTCCGGTTTATCCGCCGTAATAGGAGCCTCGATATTTTCTTTATCTTTGCCACTCGTTTCGGCAACGTTGCCAGTTTCAATAGTAGCACCATTTTCGGTAACGAAAAGGGCATTTCCGGGGAATAAACCAGCACCTAACTCGGCAACTTTTTTCCATTCAGTGTTGTTAGGACCAAATCTGCCACGCATTCTTTCAGCTAGTTCAAGGAAATTATTTTTAAAACCACCATCAGCATACAACCCCAATAGTTTGCTGTAGATATCCTTGCGTGATGGACTTTCGTCGAGCGCATCCTGCAACACACCGATGGCTTGGTCATTTTTCCCGTAATTCAGGTAAATCTCAGCCTGTTCAACAGGGTCAACCCTAAAAGTATCAGCTACACCATGCGTTTCTTCAGCAACGTTTGTAGCTGGCACCGACGTCACCACTTGTGGTTCTCTATCCGCTACTGCGTCAGCAGCAACACTAATTGGGGTGCCAGCATCTTTTTGATTATCGACAGAGTCATCCAATAAGACACCTCTATCAGTTTGGGTATATGTAGCGGGGCCGTCATCTGCAACCGAATGATCAGGAATATCTACATAAGAAATTAACTGATCTTGTTCCCCTTGGGTTTCTTTCTCTTGGGGATCTTGTTCTTCTTGACTGGCGGTACGTTTGTTGTTTTTCTTGGAGAAAAATTCAGCAATACTTTTCTGTGCCAAGGAAATACCGTCGTTAGATTCAGATGGCCGCCTCTCAGAATAATTTATTAACCCATCCCCATGTTCCATTCCGAATTTGCGCCGCCGATAACCCCACACCAGCAACAATTCAGAAACCTTCGTGGAATTGGTGACTTTTTGATGATGTTCTATTACACTATGCGATATTGTCGCAGCAGTTGGTGCGGGCTGTTGTTTACCAACGGCAACAGCAGGCGCACTGGATAATTGCAAATGATTCGCATAAACAGGTTTGGGAGCCGTAATCGGCTTGGTTGCGCCGGAAGCAGTAGGTGCAACCGGGGCAACGGTGGAAATATGCGTAGCCGCTGTCTTTGCAGGCAGACGAGTAACTTTATTGGCTGCCTTTCTCTTTTCTTCCACGTTATTCTGCATTCGATGCCACATTGCTACCTGCATCGATATATAAGCGGCTGATTCTTCTTGAGTCACCGCCTGTACGGTATGGTTAGACGGCAGTTGTAACGTAACCCCACTTCTGATTAAATTTGGATTATCATCAATAAATAGTGATTTGTTTTTATTAAAAATTGCTGCCATTATCTGTGAAATACCAGACTTAGGGTACATGGTCGTCAAGCTATTGGCAACATGATACAGAGAACCACCGGAGTGCAAAGTAATCGATTGAGCGCCGTTCTCATCCTGCTGCATCGTATGAATAGGTTCCGCATGCTGCACCGCTATGATAGGTGCGTTGCCATTATAACTAGCTGTACCAGTTATGCTTGGATATGCCGAGTACTCCTTGACCATAGTTCCCCCATTCCAGTGCAAATCAATCAGAAAAGTTACCCCTGATCTACTTATCGGGATTGGACTCTTAATTAGGATAACAGGATGGTCTCCATGGCTAACAGAAACATCCCATTGACCAACGGAGTTCGGTTTTTTGATGTGAAGCATTTGATACTTGTTCGTACCAGCCATCCTTGCCGTAAAATCAACTGGATGGTTGTGGCTTCGGGTATGGATAGGGATTTCCGCACTAAACGGCTCCCCCTTTCCAGATAAAACGTGCAAATCCCCTAAACCAATGGCGTAGCTTGTTATAGGAACAACAAGTCCCAAAGATAACACAACAGCAATTCCAGTCTTTTTCATCCTTTTGCGCGGGAAACATTGGCCTGCAGGCCGATGAGGGATAGCTTCCTACTCCCGTTTCTCCTTTCGTTCATGCTATCATACGGTACACTATTTTCTGTAACCGCGTACTCTGGGACATTTTCCCATGAGCAAAATCCACAGCAGATACATGGTTCAACGCTGACCTATACGCAGTAGCTGTTTCCGTTACCACCTTACGTTGACTATCATCCAGCAAGAGTTTTAGCTTGCATGTTAATGGTTGAGTAGTTGGTAACGGTGGTTCAGTAATCATAATTGACATGATAACTCTTTTATAGTAACATGTCAAGTATTAGGTTGCGCTATAGCTCCCAGACATGGATGACGAAGATTCTCGCGCAGAGTTGGTTGAAGAATAGATTTCCTCTTTCACAGCAGTATATATAGAATTTTTAATGACAATGGTGTCTTTATAGTCTGGGTTATCTTGCCCTTTAAAACTAGAAAGAGGGTCTCTTGGATTCCTGCCTTGTACGGTAAGATCTGGAAACAGCATCACATCAATAGACGTACCCGTTTTCTTGGCAAAAACAGGGAATGGAATCGGGCGTAGAAACTCACTATCATCTAATTGCTGGTAATCAGGTAAAGGACACGCACCGTAATCCCTGTTTATGCTTTGCGTATAATGCAATCCCTTTCCACTACAAAAATCATCAATTATTCTTTTATACACATTTTCCTGCATTCTCTGTTTTACCCCGGAAAATACTCCCGCAAATAACGCAGTATGGAAAATAATATCCCCAGTAGCTGGCGGTGTTTGCGGTGGGAATAACTTCTGCAACTCTGTCAAAGATTCTCTGGTATAACCACCATC
>JABEBX010001847.1_pt1 | contig 10342 bp, 7 predicted proteins | sample 7245971 | NCBI WGS metagenome assembly JABEBX01 (sample SAMN14506365, study PRJNA622280) | hot springs metagenome | biome: hot spring [ENVO:00000051]|acidic hot spring [ENVO:00002120]; feature: spring [ENVO:00000027]|sediment [ENVO:00002007]; material: sediment environment [ENVO:01001048]...
TTAACTGGAGCAATGACCCAAGGAGAGACCCGCGGATCTGGGTTCAAATCCCAGTGCTCCCACTACATTGGCTGTTGCTCCCACATGAATTTGATCCTTCTGGTTCAAATTCTCTCCTTCTCGAGAAAGTTTGTTGAGCATCTGTTTTGCTTCTTCCTCCCACTGTTTTTTACTTATGTAAGTATAGATCGCGTTGAAAAAATGGATGTATATCCCATGAGAATTTTTACCTTCCTTATATCCAGCCTATTTTTTACAGAGTAGTAGCTGTAACTAGGTGTGTTCAATTTATATCCAATCTTTTTTACTGTAGTTTTCCCTATTGTTTGGCTATATTAAGACTTAACCTTTTACTGCTCATTTCTCCCCCTTCCCACAAGCGCATAAAACATTCCTAATTTGTATTCTTCTGTCATTCTGGACTATAATTCCTCTTCAGGTTTTTGCAGGTAATACTTGTATCCAAACTCTGGTGGTATCTCTCTGTATTATAACAGTACACAAATTCTTCTCGTGTTTATGACAAAGAGAGCACTCTCATTAATAACTGATATTTCCACCCACATTCTTTAATTCTATCTTCTTTATAACCTAGCCAGAACACATACATCTTTCATAGTGAATACACTTACCTATAGATCTCTTACAATTTGTGTATAGCTCAGTCCTTTAATCTTTGTTTAAATGATATATTTGATTTTACATCTATTCAGTTTTGCAGAATACATATTTAGGTATGGGGGTTTTATAGGAATCAATGATTCCTGGGCGCTACAAAAATGAAAAATTTAGAAAAAATTAATAAGATGCTGGATATAAGTATCTCTTAGAGCTGCCTAAAATTGATCAAATTTATTAGGCCAGATCAAAAGATAATAAGGTGACGTTATGATATTAAAAGTAGTAACAGATTCTTTGGATGATATAGATCTAAAAATTATTGAGCTACTCAGTAATGATGGAAGAATTACAGACACTGAGATTGCCAAAAAGATAGGATTAAGCAAAACAAGCGTGAGATTGAGAAAGTTGAAGCTTATAGAAAGCGGCAAAATAAAAGTATTAGGTGTACCAATATTAAGAAATTTAAATCTTATAGATGCGGACGTATTGATTAAATTTAAAATCAACACTTCGCAAACTGAAATAGAGGAAGCAGTTAAAAAATTATCAGATGAAGAATTTGTATATGAAATAAATAGGTATCTATACAGATATGATCTCTCTATAGCAGTATATCATAAAGATTTTGCATCTTTAAAAATATATTTACAGGAGCTTTTTAAGAACTTCAAATACATAGAATCCTATGAAATATATCCTGTAATTCAGACAGACAAGTCATTCGGTGTAATATTATGATGTATCATACATTAATTTCTCTGCCAGACTCTTCAATTTAGGATGAATGTAAACTCCATTATCTTCTATTTTTACATTGTCTAGCCATACTGTAGGCACCAAAATAATGCCGTCTGTGTGTGATTTTGCAGGCCCTGCAGTGCCTTCAAATGATGCCCCTTGAGCTCCAAAACCAAACTCTACTGCACCAAATACTCGCTCATCCTCCAATATATTGCCAGATAACCTTGCTCCAGGGTTGAATCCATAGCATGCATGTGCTACATTGTACATGTTTTTATCTTTAAATCTATCTAGATAATCTTTAAAAATTCTGCTTTCCGCATTTCTTGAAAATTCAACAATCTTGCCTTTTTCTATTGTAAGAGTTACAGGATTTTTCAATTTCCCGAGTGTATCAGGAGGCCATATTGCTCCATCTATCACCATCTGACCCTCGATGGTTTCTTCTATTGGCGCCCATGATATCTGCCCTCCTAAAAATGATTCTGGATGATCTTTTGTAGTGATTCCCGTATCTAAAAATACTGGCCTGCCACTCATCTCAAAAAAGAGATCAGTTCCTTTTTCTGTTTTTATTCTCATTTTTTTTGCATTTTTTGTTAAATTTGTGAGCACTGTCCCAAACTGTTCCAGAGCTGCCGTGTTTACATTTGCAATGCATCTGATCATCATCTCTCTTGTCATGCCCGTAAGGCAAAGGTGCCTTGCACCAGCATTAATAGCATTGCTATATGCTTTTGTAATATACAAAAACCTTGAAGCATATTCGATAATCGCATCCGCATTTTTCATTGCTTCAGCCACTACTTTTGGTGGCTCTTCTCCCACATTGTTCAATGTTTCGTACCACATTATTATGGGTCTGGCTCCAGCTATAAACGCCTGTTCTGCCGTAGAATCCACAATCTCTTGGTCTATTTTCGTATCCGCGTAAATCAGGACCTCTTCACCTTTTTTTAACTGTACTAGCTCGTTTATTATTTTGTAAGCAGCTTTTTTCAATTCCCATGTTCCATTCATATTTGTCAGCTCCTAATATTCTTGATTAATTCCAAAATTAAAAAGAAAATATTAAAAAATTATTTGGAAAGAGATAGGTATATGTAAAGCATGTCTCCGCCACCTGCGACCATTGGGTTTTGTTCATACTGTATTCCCGAAAGTGAGGGAGAATAGAACCAGAACCAGTTAAGCTGGGCACCATAGACATAACTTGTCATATTAACTGCAATTTTTTCAGCATTGTCGTAGTACATAAGTGCCAGTGTTAAATTCCCAGTGGCCATTCCATTTCCTATATCTTTGTTCATAGTTTCTACTTGCAATGTCTGATTTAGATGTCCAGACATGTTCAATATCATCGGATTAAAGCCACTGCTGGATGCATAATATCCACTTTCCTGGTAAAGGCCTTCCAAGTAATCCGTAGCAAATGGGTAATCAGGGGCGTACCAGGTAGCAAAGAATATTGGCATGGGGTTCATGTTAGGTACCAAATATCCGGTCCAAGTAGACTGCTGAACATAGAGCGGGGTCATTACGATGTTAGGATCTATAGCGTTGAGAGTCTGCCCCCACATCGCTACTGCAGCATAATCTATTGGATCTCCAGCCCATACAACTACCGGTATGTTTATACTCTGGTTATATAAACCAGATTCATAAAGATACTGCTTGGCAATGCTAATGTTGTAATAAGGCACATTTACTCCTGATTCCATCAGCTGTTGCGGGGACAAATAGCCCAACAATCCATAAGGTATTGCGCCAGTGTAATGAAAACCAAAATCTGTGTTATACACTTTATTGCCCATAAGATCGTTGATATAAGTATCGTAATCAAAAGCGTATGCGAAAGCCCTTCTGACATCCAGATTTGCAAAGTAGTATTGAGGTATGTGATATCCAGCACCCAGTGAAGACAGAAGCGTCTCATTAACGTCAAAGTTAAACGCAAATGTGTTTATGTTAAGAGTTGGAAATTCAGTCTCCGCTATTTTGTTTTCGGATACATAATTATTTATTGTAGGGAAGTCATAGCTTGGCAAATTGCTAAAAATATCTGCAAGTCCACTTTTCAACATTAACAGTTCGGTCGATGGGTCTTTAATCCACTCAATATAGATCGTATCGTTAGCCTTATGTCCATATCCAACTACGCCAGGAATAGGTGTATAATATGGATTTGGCACCAAAGTAATAGATTGACCCAGCATAAAATTTTTAATAATATAAGGACCTGAGCCCATCGTGTTCCACTGTATGTACGTGTTATAATATACCTCATTGCCATATTGCTGATAAGCTAAAAATCCGGCAGGGCTGAATGTAATACCTGCACCATGTGCCACCAGCCAATTATAGTCCACAACAGCGCTACCCATGTTGGAAGAAGCTAGATAAAATAAAAATATAGGGTCTGGTCTCAATAAATGGAATGTTACTGTTTGTGTTGCATTGTTTACGCTAATTGCAGATGTAATGTTCTGATACGAGTTTGCATTTGGAGCATAACCGCCACCAGGCAATAAAGATGTTGCCAGAATTCTGCCATTTGTGCTTGGTGCTCCCTGCACAAAAATCAGGTCTCTTACATAGCTGGCATAAACATCCCATGCAGTCAGAGGGTCCCCATTTGCAAATTTCAGGCCACTTCTGATATGAATCGTATACGTAGTATAATTTGCAGAAATTCCACCATTTGCAACTGTAGGTATCTCGCTTGCTACCACTGGAATCATCTGGCTTATGTTCATCGACGAGCCGTTATAAGTGAATAGATTTTCATAAACATTAAGTATAATTTCATAGCCAATAAGATCACTATCAATATCTGGATCAAAGGAATATGGGCCACCTGGCTGCAGCTCTGCATTAATAATTTCATTTGCGCTGGAGGAGGTGCTTGAAGTTTTAGCAATTTGTGCGACTGTGCCTGGCTTTACTATCAACATTGTATCTGCAACTGTGCTATTCTGGTACTGCCCGCCCGTCAATATCGCCGACAGGAGAGAAAGTGGATAATAGGATAGATTTGCAGATCCTTGGTATTCTTGTGCTACATAGCTTGTAGAGTTAAACGTAATTAGGGTCAGAGATAGAACATATATGCCAGATGAATTATATGTGTATGAAACATTATCATAAACGAATGATCCAGAAGAAGAATTAAATATTACCGGATTAATCACACTCTTACCATTGCCGAAGTTCCAAACATAATAACCTAATGTCCAGTTTGGAGCCGTAGGTGGTTCCATGTAAGAGCCAACTAAATTGATAGTTGTGCCATTTGTAAATATTTGGGAATTAGAAATTATAACCGGAACAGTTATCTCAGTCGCAATGGCAGTGGATACCGTACTTGCTGTAATAGTAATTGGCAGTATATCTGCCATGTTGCTTATTTCTACGCCATTTACAGTAGCTCTGGCAGTTACCAGATAGTTTCCAGGAACTTCATAATAATGAGTAGCAAAATAATTCCTCGAAGACGAGGAATATGTAGCATTAGCAGAAAATCCATCACCAAAATTGAATATGACATTATTAACCGTTCCACCGGGCACAGTAGCGTAAAAAGATATATTCTGGCCTGTTTGAGCCAGAGATGTACTGCTACTGACAGATATAGCATTAGTAGATGTTTGACTGTTAATTGTGAGAACTCCTATCACTGAAACTATCAAAATTACCACTACTACGATCGCAATGATTCCGTATACTATTCTTTTGTTCAATTTTAAGCCTCCTAAAAATAATTCTAAAAATAGTTATAGTTATGCGCATATATAAATTTTTTGAAGTATAAAATAGTTATATTATCTATTTTTTAAAAGTAAATGTTTATTTTTTAAACTTTTATTAGTTAATAGAAAGTTTTATTTATAAAAATATATTACTATTTAAAAGTGATTTTATGAAAACACTTACAAAAGAAGATATAGAGAATTTATTAAACGGAGCCACTTTTCTTGGAACTGGTGGAGGCGGTAACATGAAGATGGGACTAGAACTGTTAAATAATGATCAGGATAACGGTTTAATCTTCCAGATAGTTGATTTAGATGAATTAGATGATGAGGCAGTAATTGTTTCTCCATACTATGTGGGAGCTGTTGGGAATAAAATCAAGATAAACTACTCTAAAGATCCTGCATTATTAGCCACTAATGTTCTAGAAAAATATGTTAATAGGAAGTTTGAAGGAATTATAGCTGCCGAATTAGGAGGTTACGCTACTGCAGGTGCATTACATGTAGCAGCATCTAAGAATATACCGCTTTTAGATGCAGATGCGGCTGGTAGAGCTGCGCCTGATTTGCAATGCTCTCTATTTTTCATATCCAATCTGATTATTACTCCATTTTCAGTATATACTCTACTTGATGATGAGATAATCGTAAAATCCATCTCATCAGATGAGCAAGCAGAGCTAATAGTTAGAAATATATCAACATTAAGTTCTTCTTCAGTAGGAATATGTGATCACCTCACAAATGCAGGAACTTTAAAGAAGAGCTGCGCAAAAAATACGATTAGTCGAGCAATAGAAATTGGAAAAGCATTGCGAACAAAATCTATTGAATCACTGCTAAAAAACAATGAAATTTATAAATTGTTTAATGGTAAACTTTCAGATAGTCAATGGGAGATAAGAAATGGTTTTACATATGGATATTATACTTTAGATGGAATAGAAGAGTATAAAAGTAGCAAACTGAAAATTTGGTTTAAAAATGAGAACTTGATCTCTTGGCTCAATGATTCACCCTATGTAACCTCTCCAGATCTAATCATTTTAACTACGATGGATCTTGAACCAGTAACAAATCCTATCGATAAAATCGGGCAGGAATATTTCGTATTCGGCATGCGCTCTGACCAAAAATGGAGAACGGTAGCAGGATTAAATGTAATGGCTCCTAAATTTTTTGGGTTTGACATAGAATATAATCCAATAGAAAAGATATTAAAAACAAAAAATATAACAGATAAAATAATGTATAAGAAGATTTTTGGATTAACTATTAGTTAAATTGAATGCTTTTTTAAATAAATATAAGCATAAAATGAAAATTAATAGTCAATAGAAATGTTTATGTAGTGTAAAATAAATATGGTAAAGCATGAAAACCTTAACGATCGAAGATAGTTTGGATATTCTTTATGGATGTACTGTTCTGGGCACCGGTGGTGGTGGAGATTTAACAAAAGGAATTCAGAAAGTAGAAATAGATTTTAAAGAAGGAAAAAGGCTGAGGCTTGTAAGGTTAGATGAAGTGCCGGATGATGAGATTGTGGCATCATCCTATTTTGTTGGTGCTATATCTCCAGAGTCAAAAACGAAAAAAAATGATTTAAAAATTATAATAGATAACGAGGCATTGCAATCGTTCAATGTTCTTGAAGAATACAAAAAAACAAAATTTTTTGGAATCATTACCACCGAATTAGGTGGCGGAAATACTGCAACTGCTATTGATATTGCAATGAACAAGGATGTGCCTCTCATAGACGCAGACCCAGCCGGCAGGTCTGTGCCCGGAGTTCAGCACTCATCATTTTATATTGAAAATGTCCCAATAGCTCCACTTTCTATCGTCAACAAATTTGGAGATATTATATTAATAAATCATGTGATTGATGATTTTAGGGCTGAAGAGCTAATCCGGAGCATTGCAGCAGAAAGTGGAAATAGTGTAGGTGTAACCTCACAGGCAATCACGGGGGAACTATTAAAGAAGACTACGATCCCGGAAACAATTACTTTAGCGCAGAAAATTGGGCATGCGCTCAGAAGCTCCAGAACTAATGGAAATGACCCGATTTATGAAATGCTGAAAGCTGGGCAAGGAACACTTTTGTTTGAAGGAACAGTTGCAGAAGATACTATATGGAATGATGAGAATGCGTATACAATTGGAGAATTCAGGATAAATGGTACTGGTACTAAATTCAATGGACATACCTATAGAGTATGGTTCAAAAATGAAAATATAGTCTCATGGCTAGATGATAAACCAGATGTAACCGTGCCGGACCTTATCTCTGTAGTACTTAAAAATACTGGTGAGCCTATTTCTAATCCTAACCTTAAAGCAAAGATGGAGGTTGCAGTTCTGGGGTTCAGATCCCCACCTGAATGGAGAAAGAAAAAAGCATTAGAGATATTTACTCCCAGAGCGTTTTGGTTTGACATACCATATGTGCCAATTGAAGAAACACATTCAGGGTTCTGGAGCCAGAATAAATAACTTGAAAACAAAAAGAGCTACGGAATTGAGAAATGTTAAACACTTATAATATTAAAATGCGAGGCTACACATGCACAGATATATATGGAACTTCAAAAATTAAAATCAAATCTAAAAAAAGTTTGTTATATCGATGGTCAAATTCCATAGATGCCCCTCTGAAAAAAGTTTATATGAGTAGAGTGATAGCTTCAGTATTATTTCTGTGCATCACCTTTTCTATTTATGGTAACATCTATTCTAGAGTGATAAGAAAAAAAATCATTTTCACCAAAAAGAAAGTTAAAAGAAAAGCCTATTTTTTTACCCTGATTATTGCTTAGAAAGTTAAATGAATGATAGAAGGTTGATCAGCAATGAACCTGGAAAACATAATATTAGAACGCAGAGCAATCAGGAAATTCACTCCTGAGAAAGTCAGAAAAGAGGTGATAGACCAGATTATTGAGGCTGGAATATGGGCACCATCTGGGGGGAATGCTCAATCACGCGTGTTTGTAGCAGTAACAGACCCCGATAAAATTAAGAGAATTAGAAGCTTCACTCCAGGAATGGCAGGCTTGTCACCTTTAATAATTGTGCTTGGCACAGAGCTAAATAAAGCACAGAGGCAGGGAATGACTGATTGGCGAGTATCAGCAATCATGGATGTAGCGATGGCCGCTGAAAACATGATTTTGAGGGCATATGACCTTGGCATAGGGTCTTGCCCAATTTTGAGCTTTGATGAAAGTAGCATTAAAAATATTTTAGCATTTCCTCTTAATGTAAGCATTGATTTACTTGTCACTTTTGGAGTCCCAGCATATATTGGCAAAGCGCCATCGAGACGTAAAGAACTTATATATTTTGAAGAATTTGGAGCGAAGTACGAAGGAGAGATCAAAAAGGATGTAGATATCCAAACTAAAAATATTGACATTTTTGAAAAAATGGAGACTATTGATTTGTTACGTTACATAATTTTCAGCGCAAAAAATCTAAGAAAAGAGCCAAAAGAGTATGGGACTTATAGACTTATAGAACTTGCGGGAATAGTTTTAGATAATATCTTCGTGCATGAAAAAAATGAGATTTATTTCAAAATAAAAGATAGAATAGATCTTCTCCGGTTTGGAGACATGAAATCTGAAGAAGAAATATATGAGATTATTGAGGACATTTCAAACCTATTATAAAAATAGGTAGATGCACGCTATGACAGAAATTGATAATGTTACTATGTCATATGGCCGACGTAGACTCATATGATTTCTAAAAACATATTTGTTTACTGAGTTTTTTACCATATCCATTAATAAGAATATTTGTTCATGAGCTCGAAATATAAATAACTATGAACAACTTTTAAGATTTATTTTTAAAAAGATGAAAAAAGGAGAGAACAAATTGTATATACCATAGATAAGGAGGGATCTAAGGATTTCGAAAAAAAATCGAAAGTCGAAAGACATTATGCAGTGATATAAAGCATATTTCATGGAGGTTATATATTAATTGGAGCTGTGATCAGGTCGTGCGTAAAGGTTATGTTTACGTGTTTAGCGGAGGTGTCAATTCTTAGTTGAAAATTTTACTTGCTCTTTGGAGATCAGGAAGACCGATTACGGTACCGTAGTCCTTTTCATTTTTAATGTAAATGTAAAAATACAGTTATATCCTTGGCTATCAACGAAAAGCTGACATGATAATCACATCTAAAAAATTTATATTTAGTTATATAAGGTTTCTGAGGTGAAAGAATTAATGAAAGAGAGGATTACAGAAAGATATTTTGGACAGGCATTGCGGTGATGATGATCCTCATCGGCGTATCTATAGTATTGAGTGTACTATTAAACTGGAAGAGCTATACAATAAATAATATGATGGAATGTCTTGGTGGTCTTGCTGGCTTGTTTATATGGGTGATCTGGCTATTTTTCATGATATGGATATTTACATGGGTTTTTCATCTGCTTCCACATTCAAGCCCATACTATCATCGAGATTTCTGGGATCATGATAATGCAGTTGAAATATTAAGAGAAAGGTATGCAAAAGATCAGTTCGATCAGATGCTGGCAGACTTACACATAGAACGAAAAAAATGAGTAATTTAAAGATGGTATTTTCTTGCTGTTTTACATAAATTGACTATTAACAATAAAATCTTGGAAGCACTTTTTTTGCCATAGAAATATTTATTAATTTTGGCAGGGGTGTAACAATAGAGGAAAATCATAGTTAGCTAGATCTGCTTTATACTATATTCTACAAAAAATAATGAACATTAATAAGGATTGTATCTATGAAAGATCATTGGTTGAGCATGACAGGATCATGAGTGTTTAGTTTTTAACAAAGATGTGTAAACTCCGATCAAGCTCAATATTCCAGATACCAGCATAACGACCTTGAACCCTGATACAAATGCATTATAGTAGGATATTGTGATAACGCTCTCAACACCAGAAAACATCCCCAAAAGCATAGTTCTTGGCAAGCTGGCAGCCAGGATAGTACTGGCAACTGCAATGCTCATCAACTGCCCAGTGAATCTCATGGTTCCCAGGGTTCCTGATGCCACTCCAAGCTTGTCTTTTGTAACCGAGCTCATAACAGAATTAGTGTTTGGTGCCGAAAATAATCCAAATCCAATTCCGATCATGCTCAATGGTATTATTATACCCCATACAGATTTTATGGCTATGAATGAAAGTATCAAAAAGGAGATTCCA
>JABEBX010016085.1_pt1 | contig 10336 bp, 6 predicted proteins | sample 7245971 | NCBI WGS metagenome assembly JABEBX01 (sample SAMN14506365, study PRJNA622280) | hot springs metagenome | biome: hot spring [ENVO:00000051]|acidic hot spring [ENVO:00002120]; feature: spring [ENVO:00000027]|sediment [ENVO:00002007]; material: sediment environment [ENVO:01001048]...
GCGCAAGTTCCTGAACTGGTCCATTGATCTCAAAGGTGGCAATGCGCCGCACTTCATTGAAGCGGTCAACTTTGTTCCCCTGCCGGAAAGCGCTGCAGCGCTTTCGCGCAAGCAGATTGCCGAAATCCAGTAAGTTGAACTTGGAGCCGGGTGTTCATGCCCGGCTCTTTCTGATATTTTCTGCGGGCTTCTTCGGTTTTGTCCAGACGCTTTGGAAAGCGGCAGCGCGGTTGCCCCGGTAGCGGGGCGCCTGCTTTCCAAAACGCCGTTTTTGAGGTCTTCATGTCAGCACGAGACAAAGCACTATGAAATTCCCGGTCTTTCGCAGTTCCCTGGTAGCTATGGCCAGCCTGCTACCCCTGTCGCTGCTGGCATTGATCACCTTTCTCACGCTCTACTCCTGGCCGGCCATCCAATACAACCAATTCCACTTTCTCTGGACCAACGACTGGGATCTGGGCAATCTCTACGGCAACCCGGTGACGGAACACGGCTTCCAGGTCATGCCCCATGCGCGCTATGGCATCTGGTTCCTGATCGTCGGTACCGTGGCCAGTTCATTCATCGCCATGGTCCTGGCCCTTCCGCTGGCCATTGGCGCAGCGGTGTTTTTGTCGGAGGGAATGCGCAAATCCCGAGCGATGCCCCTATCCCTCTTTGTGGACCTGCTGGCGAGCATTCCCAGTGTGGTATATGGGCTTTGGGGATACGCGGTGCTGGTTCCGCTCCTGGGTCAGCATGTCTACCCGGCCATGGCCCATGCCCTGTCCTTCGTACCTTTCTTTGGCGGTGCCCCGGGAAGCGGCTACGGTCTGCTCACGGCGTCCCTGGTATTGACCATCATGATTGTACCGCTCATTTCCGCGACGCTCCGTGAATCCATCAACATGACCGACCCGGCCCTCAAGGAAGCGGGGCGCAGCTTGGGCTTGAGTCGCCTCGAAGTCTTTTGGCATGTGGTCCTGCCCAAGCTGCGCACCGTGGTCATCGGCGTTAGCATCCTGGCCCTCGGCCGCGCGCTGGGGGAAACCATGGCGGTGTTGATGGTCAGCGGCAATGCTCTCAATTATCTGCCCAACAATATTTACACGCCGATCTCCACCATGGCGGCCTTCATTGCCTCGCAACTGGATAGTGCCTTGCAGGACCCCACCAATATGGCCGTCCAGGCCCTCTCGGAAATCGCCTTGGTCCTTTTGCTCATAGCCGTGGCAGTGAATATCATTGCCCGCCTGATACTGTGGATGGCGAGGGTACGCTGATGGCCACTGAAACCCTGGAAACGATGGGAATCAAGATAGCGGAAAGAAGATATGCGCCTTCCCTGCGCCGCCAATGGGGTAACACGCTGGGCTGGCTGGCCATCATGGCCGCTTTCCTGATCCTGGCGGGGGCCTTTTTCTCCATTATTGGCGAGGTGGTGGTCAAGGCCCTACCGGTGCTGCGCCCGGCCCTGTTCACGGAGATCACCAACGGGATTGGCGGCGGCCTGAAGAATGCCATCGAAGGTTCGCTCGTGCTTTCCCTTGGTTCCCTGCTGGTTGCGGCGCCCGTTGGCATTGCGGCGGGGATCTATCTCTCCGAGCACGGCGCGGGTCGCTGGGGTAGCGCGCTGCGTTTTCTCTCGGACGTGCTGGTGGGCGTGCCGAGCATTGTTCTGGGGTACTTTGGTTACATCGCCATGGTGATTTATCTGGGTTGGCAGTTTTCCGTTGCCGCCGGCGTGATCACCTTGGCGGTGATGCTGCTCCCCTATATCGCCCGATCCACCGAATTGGCCATGGCCAATATTCCCAACGCCGTGCGCGAGGCGGGATATGGGCTGGGCGCCGGAGAAGGTCATCTCGTGTTCAAGATCCTCCTGCCGGGCGCTGCGCCTGCCATCATGACTGGGATATTTTATGCCGTGGCCCTGTCCATGGGCGAGACAGCCCCTTTGCTATATACGGCGGGCTGGTCCAATTACATGTGGAATGGCCACATGACTCAGGAGCCCATCGGCTACCTGACCTATGTGATCTGGTCCTTCATCAACGAACCCTTCGCCGAATCCCACATGCTCGCCTTTGCCGCCGCCTTTCTCATCACCTTCGGCGTGCTCATGCTCATCCTCCTGGGCCGCTGGATGCTGGTCCGCAGTCAGCGCAAACTGGGGGGCTATCGCTGAGCGAAGGGCTCAGGCCCGGGTCCGGCCGCGGACGAGCCACTCCAGGAAGCGGTAGATCCCCGGCATGATCAAGAGCACCAGCGGCACTTCCACGATCAAGCCGGAAATGATGGCAATGGCCAGGGGTGCCTGCATCTGCGCCCCCGCTCCCAGACCGAGGGCGAGGGGCAGCAGGGCCAGCATGGCGATGATGGCGGTCATGAGGATGGGGCGCAGGCGCGCACGACCGGCGCGGATCAACTCTGCCGCATCGCTGTTCTGCGCCTCGGCGAAGTAGAAAATGGCCGTTTCGGTGACGATGCCGACAATCATGGTCATGCCGATCATGGCCGTGATGTTCCGTTGGGTGCCGGTGATCCAGAGGCCTATGAACACCCCGCCCAGGGCGAGCAGGGCCGTCGCCAGGATGCTGATGACGATGGTGAAGCGTTCATAGAGAAAGAGCAGCAGTACCGCCACCAGCAGGATCGCCGCCAGCAGCACCATGGCCAGTTCCCGCATGGCCTGCTGCTGCTCCTGATAAAGCCCCCCGTACTGGAGATAGACTCCGGGTGGCAGGGGGAGACGGGCTAGGCGTGCCTGCACCTCCCCCATGACCGTACCCATGGCCCGGCCCTCGATACGCGCCGTCACCGCCACCATGGGCTTGAGGTTTTCCTCGCCCAACTCGGCCTGTCCGGCCTGGCTGCTGATGGTGGCCACCCTGGCCAGGGGGAAGTAATGGCCGTCCGGGGCCAGGATGGGCAGTGCCCGCATCCGGGCCACGTCGTCCCAGATGGCGCGGGGAGCGCGTACCCGCAAGCCGATGACCTCCTGGCCCTGGGGGATGCCGCTGGCCACCCGTCCGTCCATGAGGGTTTGCAGTTGCGTCGTAATCTGCGCCGGCGCCATGCCTTCCAGGGCCGCTTTGATGGGATTGATGCGAACATTCATGGCATCGCCGGCAATGGTCACCCCGTCGAAGACCTGGGTCACGCCGGAGATGCCGTGGATGGCGCCGGCAATGCGGGCGGCCGTAGCCTGCAGTACCCGGGGATTGCTGCCAAAGACCTTGACCTCAATGGGCTGCGGCACAGCCGTAAGATCGCCGATAAGATCCTCCATGAGCTGACCCGTTTCTACGCGCAAGCCCGGTACCTGGTCATGGATACGCTGGCGGACGCTTTGCATGATTTGCCAGATCGTGCGATTGCGCTGTTTTTTCAAGCGAATGAAGAAGTCACCCTGATTGGCCTCGGTAATGCCGCCGCCCAATTGCAGGCCGGTGCGGCGGGAATAGCTGGCGACTTCCGGTGTCCGGGCGAGTATCTGCTGCACCTGCTCCAGCAGACGGTCGGTTTCCGCCAGGGAAGTGCCGGGCGGTGCCTTGTAGTCGAGTACGAAACCGCCTTCATCCATATCCGGCATGAAACCGCTCCCCACCTGGGTATAGGCCCAGCCGCCCAGCCCTACCAGGGCCAGGACGATGGGGAGCAGGAGGAAAGGCCGTGCCAGCAAGCCGCCCAGGAAGACCCCGTAGCGCTCCTTCACCTGGCCCATGACGCGCCCTTCCCGCTCGGCCGCCTCGGCATCCTGGCGGCGCAGGAGGGCATCCGCCAGGAGCGGTACGGCAAGATAGGCCACCAGAAAGGAGATGATCAGGGCGGCGGCGATGGCAATGGCGAGGGCCTGGAAAAAGGCCCCCGTCACGCCGGACAGGAAGGCCAGCGGTGCGAAGATGATGATGGTGGCCGCCGAGGAACCCGCCAGGGGCCGGCTCATCTCCAGGGCGGAATGCAGCACCGGCACCCTTTCCCCAGGATGCTCGGCGATGCGGCGCATGATGTATTCGAGCATGACCACGGCATCGTCCACTACCAACCCGACGGCCGCCGCCATGCCGCCGAGGGTCATGATATTGAAACTCATGTGCAGCACATAGAGGATGAGCACGCTGGCCAGGAGCACGCTGGGCAGCACGATGGCCACGATGAAGGTAAGCCGCAGGTTGCGCAGGAAAACCAGCAGCACCAAGGCGGCCAGGGCGGCACCGATGAAGATGGCATCGCGCACACTGCTGGCGGCGCTGGTGATGAGCTGGCTCTGGTCATACCAGGTGCTGATCTTGACCCCCGCCGGAATGCTTTTGGCCTCCGTGCGCAGCAGGCGGCGAATGGTCTGGTCAATGGCGACGGTGTTGGCGCCGATCTGTTCCTTGATATTGACCAGGACCGCCGGTTTGCCGTTGGCCGTCACCGTCGTCCATTGCGGCACGGTGCCCTGCCGCACCCGGGCGACGTCATCCAGCTCCACCACCCCGTCCGCGCCGGTCTTGAGTACGGTATGGCCGATATCCGTGACATTTTTCAGAGGGCTTTGACTGAGCACCTGGTAGAGGCGGTAGTGCCTTTGCAAACGTCCCACCGCAGTAATGATGTTGTTATCGGCCAGGGCCCGTTCCACATCGGCGCTGCTCAAGCCGTAACTTTGCAGGCGCATGGGGTCCACCACCACCTCGTACTCGGCCAGGGTGCCACCCTGCACTTCCACCTGGGCCACGCCGGGGATGGCCAGCAGGCGCGGGCGCAGATCATAATAGGCATAGCGGCGCAGGGCCACTGGATCCAGGGTGGAGGAATTCAATGCCAGACCGAGGATGGGGAAGACCGTGGGATCCATGCGCCGGGCCCGGAAGCGGGTATCCGGCGGCAGCTTGGGCAGGACCTGGTTGACGGCGGACTCCACCTGCAGGAGGGCAGGCACCATGGGGGTGCCCCAGGCGAACTGGACCGAAATATCCGCAGCGCCCCGGCTGGTGGTGGAGCGAATGCGCTCAACACCGGGCACGCCGCGCAAGGCCTGTTCCAAAGGCTGGGTGACCTCGATCTGGGTGCGGGAAATGGGCAGGTTGCCCGCATCCACGCTCACCACGACGCGCGGGAAGCTGATGGTGGGGAACAGGGAAACCGGTAGGCGAAAGGCCGCCATGCCGCCCGCCAGGACCAGGACCACGAGCATGAAGAGGAGCGAGCGGCGGTGGCGCTGTAACCAGTCACCCATCATTGTCCAGCCTCCACACGCAAGGCCATGCCATCGTGCAGTTCATAATTGCCTAGGCTGACCACCCGTTCGCCCGCCTGGAGCCCCTTTTTCACCGCAATCCACCCCTTTTCCTGCCAGCCGATCTCGATCCAGCGGCGCTGGGCCCGCCCATGAACGGCCACGAAACAGTAGGAGCGGCCCTGGCTCTGCAGCACGGCGCTATCGGGTATGGCCAGGTCCCGGCCCTGTCCCACCAGGATGCGCGCATGCACCATGCCGCCGGGCAGGAGGGCCGGGTTGGCGGGAACCGGAACCACCACCTGGGCCAAACGGGTTTTGGGATCCACCTGCCAGTAAATTTGGGTAACCCGGCCGGCGACGGGGGTGGTGCCGCCATAGACCGGCTGGATTTGCACGACATCGCCGCGATGGACGCGGGTCAGGTCTTCGGGTTCCACCCCCAGCAGGACCCGCAATTGATCACCTTTGCTCAAACGCAGCAGCGGCTGACCGGCGGGAACCAGATCCCCTTGATGCACCGCCACCGATTCCACCACCCCGTTCATGGGGGCACGCAAGGCGCCGCTCTGGAGCGTATGCAAACGGGCACCGATATCCCGTAAACCGGCCTTGGCCCGGGCGAGATTTTGCGCGGCGGCCTGCACCTCAGCATTGGTGGCCAACTGGCGATCCCGCAGCCCCTTCAGGCGCTGAAGGTCCTCTTCGGCAAAACGCACGGCGATGCGGGCCTGGTCCATCTGCAACTGGTCGTTGATGGTCGGCGTCACCCGCAGCAGGGGCTCCCCCTTCTGTACCCGCTGTCCGGCCGCCACCAGGACCTGGCTCACCAGGCTCTCGGCCTCCAGGGAGAGGGTCTGCCCGCCTTCGGGGGAGAACTCCACCGTCCCGTAGGCATGCAAGTGGTCGGTCATCGCCATGACGCGGGCCGGGGTGAGCCGCACCAATGCCGACACCTCCGCCAGGGCGGCAACGGGGACTGCGGACAGACCCAGCAGCAGCAATACGACCATGATCATCCGGCGGCTCCATCCCGCCCACGTCGCCCCGACTGCTCGTGGCGGCATCTTCTCCATTTCCTTCATGGTTGCCCCTTCCAGGTGCCGCCAATGGCCATGGTCAGGGCCGCCTGCTGTTCGGCATAGGCCTGCTGCAGCGCCAGCAACTGCAGACCTTTGGCCAGGGATTGGCTACGCACACTTTCATAATCGATCAAGGTCACGTTTCTCTCGCTGGCCGCCCTGCGCAAACGCTCCTCGGCCCGTTGCAGTTGCGGAACTTCCCGGGCCAGGGGGGCGATTTCCGCCGCCAAGCGCTGCAAATCAGCCACCAGGGTGTAGATCTCGGCGCGGGTCTGGAAAAGGCGCGCGCTGTATTCCGCATGGAGCTGACCGCGGGTGGCCTCCGCCACGGCGATGGCCCCGCGATTGCGATTCCACAACGGCAGATCGAGGCTGACACTGGGGCCCAAGGTGTGGATATTGGACGTGTCTGCTGCTTTCGTCAGGCCGATGCTGAAGCCTGGATACTGCCCCAGGATGCTGCGGCGGACCCGCGCCTCCTGGGCCGCATAACCCGCCCGCAAGGCCAGGAGATCCAGCCGCTGGTGATCGGCCTTGGCCACCAGGGCGGAGGGGTCCGTGGGCGTGGCGCCCAGCCGCGGCGGAAGCAGAGCGAGCTTTGCTTCCGGCGGCAGGCCCAGCAGTTTGTTGAGATCCTGCCGGGCCTTGGTGATCTGGCGGGCCAGGGCCAAGGCCCGGTCCTGGCTGTCCAACCAGGCGATCTGCCGCAGGGTCGCGGTAGTAATGGTGGCATCGCCTGCCTGCAGATTTTCCTGGGATGCCCGATACAGGCGCTGGGTCGTCAGCGCGGCCCGGCGGGCCAAGTCCTCCTGCTGCTCCAGATAATAAAGTTGCCGGGTCAGGATACGCACCTGATTGGCTACCATCCATTCCTGCCAAGCCACCTGATACTGTACCGAGCGCGCCTGGGCCCGAGCGATATCCAGATCTGCCGGGCGCGTGAACAGGGCAGCCAGGCTCCAGTTCAGGGCCATGTTGTAGGCGTTGTAGTAACCCGCCGTCACATTGCTGGGAAGATCGGCACTCAAGGATAATTGCGGGTCGGGCAGGAGGCCGGCGGCAAAGACCTGCGCCTGGGCAACCCCCTCCTGGGCCCGCATGGCCCGCAGATCAGGATTGAGCAATACGGCAATGAGGCCCAGGGACTCCCCGGAAAGGGGCCGTGAAGGGTTGATGGATAATCGCTCCTGCCGGGGCAAATGCGCCCGCTGCAGGGCGGCGGCGATTTGCGCGTCGGCATGGGTCTGGACAGGGAGGGAAGCGCGCAAAGGCAAGGGATGGTAACTTACGCATCCCGACAACAGCAGCAGGAGCAAGACGAGGCCACCATGCCGCAAGTTCGCCGGGGGAAAGAGTCCGACGGCGCTCAGCACGGTCCCCGTCCCATGGGTATGCCGGCGAGGGCCGGCCATCGGCGTTCCTTCCCCGAAAACGCTTCCCAAAATTCGGTAACGATCATTTCCATAATGCCTTCATATCAACGAACGCCATTGGCTACAGGAAACACTGCCGTCCGTGCGCAACTCGAAGTCTATAAATATCGCCTTACCGTCAATGAGACGATGATAGCCGTGGCGCCTTAACCTTTTCTTAAGGCGGCGGGTTCAGCCCCCTTGCCGATGCCTCGCCGTGGCGCTGCAATACACCCTGATAGTGCACGAGCAATTCATCAAAGACCGTTCCCCAATCGCAACCCTCGGCACGCTGCCGGGCGCGAGTGCCCATGGCCCGGCGCAGGTCGGGCTCGCGGCAGAGAGCCTCCATCGCCGCGGCAAAATCCCCATCCCGAGGGAGCAAGATCCCCTCCTCCCCATGACGAAACTGTTCATTAACCCCCGGGCAGTCATAGGCCAGCACCGGCAGGCCGCTGGCCATGGCCTCCAGGACGACGTTGCCGAAGGTTTCGCTGCACGACGGAAAGCAAAAGAGGTCGGCGCTGGCATACCAGCGCGCCAGATTCGTGCCCACCTGCATCCCCGCCAGCGTCATGTTCTCCGTTTTTTCCCGGCGGAGCTGCGCCAGGAGGGGCCCATCCCCCACCAGCGCCAGATGCAGGCGTTGCGGCCCTTGCCAACGCTGACTGAGCGCCCGGAAAGCCTCCACCACGGCAGGAATGTTTTTCTCCAGTGCCAGGCGACCCACGTTGAGGAGGAGTACGTCGTCGGGCTGCAGGCCCAGGGCAGCGCGCAAGCGCTCGTCGCGAAAATGGGGATGAAACCCGCTCCCGTCCACGCCCCGCCGCCAGAGCGCCAGATTGCGGAACCCCCCCTCGGCCAGGACCGCCTGCGTTCCCCTGCTGGGGACCAGGGTCAACAGCGTAGCATTATGGAATCGGCGTAAATAGGCACGCGCCAGATCCTGCAGGATGCGCAGCCCATAATGATGGGCATAACCGTCAAAATTGGTATGAAAGCTGCTCACCACAGGCAGGTCCAGACGCCGGGCGCCCAGCAATGCCGCCAAGCCCAGGGGCCCTTCCGTGGCAATGTGCAGGAGGTCCGGCTGCAGGCTGTGCAGACGGCGGGACATCTGCCCGGGCAAGGCCCAGCCCACGCGCAGTTGCGGGTACAAGGGCAAGGCGGTGGCAGGAAAGAGATGAGGTCCGGCGGCCTCCCTGCGCTGCCGAGGGCGCAACACGCTCACCCGATGGCCCCGCGCCGTCAGCACATCCACCAGACGTTGCAAGGTGCGGGCAACGCCATTGACCTCGGGCGGAAAGGTTTCGGTCAGCAAGGCCAGGTGCAGAGATGCCATTTTCATGGCCCTGGCATCATCACCACTGTAAGGAAAAATCAGGGTCCAGCAAGCTCTGCTCCCGCTCCAGATCGGCCGCCAGCAAAGGCATACGGCCTTGCCAATCGTTGGGGAGCAGCAGGGTGATGGTTTCCCCCATGCTGCTCAGGCGCGGCGTAAACGGCAACGGCTCGGCACCATGATGAAACAGGATGGCCAGGCGCAATAAGACGGCCAAACGCTGCACAGCCACGGTATCCCCGGCAATCACGCCCATGCCCGCCAACTGCGGCAACGACGGCAAACGCTTGCGCTGGGCCCGCAGCAGGGCGGCCACGACCCCCTGTTCGCGGCGGGAAAAACCGGGGATGTCGGCATTGCGCCAGATGTATTCGCCGTGTTTGTGAAAACCCGAATGGGCAATATCCAACCCGATATCGTGGGTCAGCGCAGCCCATGCCAAGCATTGGCCATGCCAAGCGCTGAGCTTCCATGCCCCCGCACAGTGGGCAAAAAATTCCATGGCCTGGTGCCGCACCCGCTCATTACGCCCCACATGGCTGTGAAAACGCTTTTGCAGATTCAGGATGCTGGATTCCCGCGTATCCTCCTGATGAATCCGGCCCAGCAATTCATAAATGGCACCTTCCCGCAGGGCCCCATCGGAAAAGCGCATCTCCTTGAGCTGCAGCGCCTCGAAAATGGCGTATAAAATCCCCAGGCCGCCGGGGAATACGGCAGCCCGATCGTTTTTCATGCCCTTGATCTGCAAGAGCGCCTCTACGCTACCGGCACGGAGCACCCGCGCGCGCAACCAGCGCAAGCCCGTCATGGTAATCCGCGGCCCCTGATTATTTTCCGCCAGGATCTTGGCGATGGCCTTGATGGTCCCGGACGAACCCACCGCCTGCTCCCAGCCGTGGGCCAAATACTCGCCCAATACCGGCTCAAGGGCGACCCGGACGCGCTTTTCCAGGCGCGCCAAGTCCATGGGTAGAATCCTGCCATCGGGAAAGTGCGCCCGCGTCGATGCCACGCAACCAAAATGCAGGCTTTCCATAATGGCCGGCAGAAAACCCCGCCCCGCCACCAGTTCCGTACTGCCACCGCCGATATCCACCACCAGGCGCCGTTCATCGGCATCCACGGCCAGGCTGTGGGCCACGCCCAAATAGACCAGGCGCGCCTCCTCCCGGCCGCTGACGATTTCCACGGGATATCCCAGAGTTTGCTCCACCGCCTGCAAGAAGCCCTGGGCAGCGCTGGCATCGCGCAAGGTGTTGGTACCGATCACCCGCACCCGCTCCGGCGGAAT
>JABEBX010013529.1_pt1 | contig 10332 bp, 14 predicted proteins | sample 7245971 | NCBI WGS metagenome assembly JABEBX01 (sample SAMN14506365, study PRJNA622280) | hot springs metagenome | biome: hot spring [ENVO:00000051]|acidic hot spring [ENVO:00002120]; feature: spring [ENVO:00000027]|sediment [ENVO:00002007]; material: sediment environment [ENVO:01001048]...
CCGATGAGTTGCGAGAGCTGTTCATTGCCCCGTTGCACGCTGTGCAGGGTTTGGGCCGCGATTTCCTGGTTGGTGACCATCGCACGGGTACTTTCCTGGACCACCTGGACGATAGTTTGGGCCTGCTCCACCAAGGCCTGAGCCTCGTTTTTGGCGTGCGCCAGGTTTTCATGAAAGGCAAGGCTTTGCAGGTGACTGTCGTTGATCTCCCGCAATGACCCGACCTGCGCATCCAGTACCCCACAATACTGCTGCAACTGTGCCCGTAGCCACGCGCAAAGCGGGGAGAGCGTTGCCTGAAATTCTTCGTCTTCCTGGAGCAGCCGCAGCGCTTTCGAATCGCCATCGAGACAGGAAAGGATGAGTTCTGTCAGGTTTTCGGCCGAGATCTTCATGGAGGTCCCCTCAGGACGCATTGGCGGAAATTGCCTTGGCAATGGTCCGGGCCAGTTCATCGGGAACGAACTTGGCGACATACCCATCGGCACCGACACTCTGGGCGTGGGATTCATTGGCCGATCCCGACAGCGAGGAATGGATGACAACCGGAATTTCTTTGAGGTTTTCCGTTTCCTTGATTTTGCGGGTTAGGGTAAAGCCATCCATTTCCGGCATTTCGAGATCGGTCAGGACGAGGGCTACCTTCTGGCGGATCGGGATGCCGGCCGCTTTGGCTTCTTTGGCCAGGACCTCCAGTCGCTCCCAGGCCTCTTTGCCGCTCTTGGTGCCAAGGAAGGGCAACCCCAGTGCATTCAATGCCTTCTCGATTTGACTGCGGGCCACCCCAGAGTCGTCGGCATAGAGGATGACGGATCCTGCCGGAATCCGGACCTGGGGTGCATTGGTGATTTCGTCACCAGCCTTGAAACGGGAGGGCAGGACCTTACGAAGGATCGCCTCTACATCCAGGACCAGGACCAGGCGAGAGCGTTCTTCCTCTTCGTCCAGGCGGGCGAGGCTCGTGACCATCCCCCCCACTGCAGCCCCTTCCGCAGAAATCACCCGGCTCCACTCTAGCCGCACGATCTCTTCTACATCTTCCACAGCGAAGCCCTGGATCGATCGCTCGTACTCGGTGACGACCAGGATATTGCGCCCCGAAGGTTTGCAGCCACACATGTTCCGGTGCACCGGGCATGGGAGTGAGGGCGGGCATGACCAGGGCTTCGCGCACCTTGAACACATTGATCCCGAATAACTCCCGGGTCTGGGTACGTGCATCGATTCCCAGCCGGAAAATCAGCAACTCAAACTTATTGGTACCGGCGAGTTTGGAACGTTCCTCCACTTCTTGCAGGGTGCTCACGATTCAACCTCCAGGCGAGAAACCATTGTTCGGATGGACAAGGTAACGGTACTGATCGCTTCAAAATTATGACTGGCGGTATTGACCAATTCTTGTGCGTTTTCAAGCAACCGCTTGTTCTCTGTAGACTTCTCCGAGATCTCCGTCATGGCAGATCCAATCCCCTTGGTGGAATCTTGTATCTCGGCCGTGGCGTCTTGGACCCGCTTCGCCAGGTTGCGCACCTCATCAGCTACCACAGCAAAACCGCGTCCGTGCTCTCCCGCTCGCGCTGCCTCGATGGCCGCATTGAGGGCCAATAAATTGGTCTGGGCAGCAATTTCTCGAATCGTATTTACGATTCCATTGATTTCCTTGGTTTGTGTACCGAGCTTTTCCAGAGACTGGCGGAACTGGTTGTTGATCTCCAAGACGCTGGAAGTCTGGCGCGTCACATTGCGAATGGCTTGATCACCCTCCTTGGTTTTTTGTTCCAATTCTTGGGTTACTGCAGCCAAAGATTTTTCGTACTCTTTTTGTGCAGTAATGTCCCGGGCATTTTTGACGACCCGATCGACGGTGCCATCGGGACCCCTGACCGGGGTATATTCGGCATCCAGCCAAAGGGTCTTGCCGTCTTTGCGAACGCGGGCGAATTCCCCTTTTTGGGGTTTCCCCGCCCGAAGATTCTCCCAGAATCGGGCGTACTCCGGGCTCGCCGCATAGGCGGGATCGCAGAGAATTCGATGATGTTGCCCGCGCAATTCTTCCTCGGTATAGCCTGTTGCCTTACAGAAATTGGGGTTGACGGAAGTGATGATCCCTTCCGGGGTAAATTCAATGATGCCCATTGTGCGATTAATAGCCTCCCACAAGGTGCACAACTCGGCATATTGTTGTTTCAAGACCGAAGAATCCTCCGAAACGATACAATGCTCGGGAGGCTGCGAAGTGGTTGCGATCATGGCCGCCTTTTCTCCTTTAGGTTTGCTGGGTCGAGATGGCCTGACCCACAGGCAGGGCGTCAAACCAGTCCAGGAAACGACGGACGTTCGCGCCGTCGGGAATACTGACGAAGGTTGCATCCAGGGCGCCATAATGACGGATGAAACCTTCCCAGAGTTTGGGCATGTGCCAGCGGATCTTGCTATTGCAGGCATTCCATAAGGGCAGGCTCGAGGCGATGTCAGGATCCTGATGGGAAACAAAGGCGGCCTGAACGGTGGACGGCTGGATTACCTCCACCAGGGCGGCAAAGACCTGGGGAAAGATCTCGAAACCACCGGGATCCAACAGAATACTTTGCCCCTTGGATTCCATGACATAGACATTGGAATCAATGACACGGTGCTCGTCCTGGTCGTAGAGAATCCACCAGCGGTGGTCCCCTGCTTCAAAAACGGGTGCTGCTTTCATGCAAGAGTTCCTCCAAGCGATAGCGATAACTGCCAATGGCTTCCCGGACGATGGTGACGGCACTGCCCATATCCCGGGAGACCCGCATCAAGGGAGCCCCCGTACCTTCGGACAGGGCGGCCTCGATCCGGCCATTGGTGACGATGTATTCCTGTTCGGCAATCTGTTCTTGTACCATGGCATTGAGGGCCCGGCGATCGATGTCGCGCAGGGCTCCCTCCATCCGAGCACGGGTTTGATAGGAGGCATCGATAATGGCCATGATTCGTTCCATATCCATCAGGCGACTCCTTCCAGGGCTTCCAGGGCAGCGAGGCTATTGGGATCGAGGATCAGGACAACACTGCCCTTCCCGGAAATGGTCGCTCCCTGATACCAGTTCTGCTCCGCAAGAAAGTCGATGGGCTTGACCACGGAATCCTCATTGCCCAGCACCTCGGAGACCAGGAACAGGCCGCGGTCGGTCAGCACCCCTTCGACGGTTTCGGAGTGCAAGGCCATGGGCTTTTGGTGGAGCAATGCCCCGAGGTCCACAATGGGGGTCACCTGGGCGCCGTTGACGCGATACACCGTCTTTCCCTTGAGGGTATGCATCCGGCTGTCATCAATATCCAGGAGGCTATTGATGGCCGACACCGGCATGGCATAGATATCCCGGCGCAGGCGCAAATAGAGTACGGGAAGGACGGCCAGGGTCAGCGGAAACTCCATGGCCAGGGAAGTCCCTTGCCCAAGCCGCGTTTGCAGGTCCAACCGCCCCCGCAGCTTGCGAACGGTTTCCTTGACCACATCCATGCCCACCCCTCGACCGGAGAGATCCGTGGCTTGATCCTTGGTGGAGAATCCGGGCCGGAAGATGAGTTCCAGGGCTTCCTGTTCGGAAAGATGCGCCGCCTGCTCGGCGGTGATGACCCCCTTGGCGATTGCCTTTTGGGTCACAAAGCCCCGGTCGATGCCCTTGCCATCATCGGCGACTTCGATCCGCACCTTGTCGCCCAGATGGATGGCGGCAACGCGCAGGGTGGCGACCTTGGATTTGCCAGCCTGCTCCCGATCTGCGGGGGCTTCGATCCCGTGATCGAGACTGTTGCGCACCAAATGAATCAAGGGGCCGGAGAGGGCGTCCACCACCGTTTTGTCGATCTCGACGTCCTCCCCCACGATCTCCAGCCGAACCTCCTTGCCGAGCTGTCGCGAGACATCACGCACGACCCGCGGCAATTGCTGGAACAGCCGCTTGCAGGGCTGCATGCGCAGCCGCATGACCGTACTCTGCAGATCATTGACCGTCAGATCCATTTCCCGGGCAATGCGCAGCATGTCCTCACTTTCTTCGCCCAGGCTGCCGACGGCCGCGGCCAGGCGATTACGCAGGAGGACCAGCTCGCCCACCTGATTCATCACGGCATCCAGGCGGCCGGCATCTACCCGCAAGGTGGTCTCGGCGGCCTCGGGGGCCGTGGTCGCAGGCGTTTTGGGAGGGTTCTCCTTTTTGGGCTCTTTCGGGAGATCTTTGGGAGCCTCTGCAGATGGGGCAGGTTCCTTGGGAGGGGAAAAGCCCGGGGCTAGCGCCCCGCCAGGGGTTGGCACCCCGCTAGGGGCTTGCTGGCCATAGAGCTGATCCAGGACCTGCTCGAATTCGTCCTGGGTGATCTCGTCGGCTGGGGTACAGGCGGCCTCGGGAGGATCCACCAGGCCGGGGGCTTGCTGGCCATACAGGGCATCGAGGGTGGCCTCGAACTCCTCTTCGCTGATGGTTTCGTTGCTGGCAGCATCCCCTCGATCACATCCAGGCCCCGGAGAATGGTGTCGATCATCACCGGGGTAAGCGACAGGCTATGGGAGCGCAGTTTGTCGAGGAGGTCTTCCAGGTGATGGGTCCAGTCCACCAGGTTCTGGGCTTCGAGAAAGCCTGCCCCGCCCTTGAGGGTGTGAAAGGCCCGAAAGAGCGAGGCCAGGATCTCGTCATTGTCGGGATCTCCCTCCAGGCGCAAGGTGTCCTCCTGGGCCTTTTGGAGTAGCTCCTGGGCTTCTGGCAAATAGTCCTGCAGAATCTCCATGTCCATGATTCAGATCCCCAGCTCGGCAAGCAGCGCGTCGACGTCGTCCTGATTGATGGTGGCAGGGCGCGCAGCAGGCTGACCGGGACTGCTTGCCCCCATCCCGGTTTCCTGCAAGACCTGTGCAATCCGTTCTTCTACCGCACGCAGGAGCGTGATGGCCTTCTTGAGTCGTTGTCCTGCCAGATCCTGTCCCTGTTGGCATTCGAGAATCGTGCGCAGGAAACCCTCGAGTTGATCGAGATGGCCATCAATGAAAATGCCATTGGCCGTGCGGATCTCCTGGATGGTTTCCTGGGCCCGCTCGACCGCGGCGATGGTGGCCATGGTCTGCTCTTCCGTTAGTTGCAGTGCCTCTTCCAAGGGCGATTGGGCGCCGGGTAGATCCTCTTTGGCGTTGGCAATGCGCTTGAGTCCCTCGCGCAGCAGCAGATCGGCTTCCCCGAGCAGGCGGGTGGAGTCTGTGGATGGATGAGAATCCGTCATTGCTTGGCCCCCATGGCAGCTTGTAGGCGGGTGAAGATGGCATCGAGCTTTTCGCGCATCGTCTCTGGAGTGAAGGGTTTGACGATGTACCCGTTGACCCCGGCCTGGGCCGCTTCCAGGATGTTTTCCCGTTTGGCTTCGGCGGTGACCAGGAGTACGGGAATGTGCTTGAGTTTGGGATCCGCCCGAATGGCCCGCAGCAGATCGATGCCTTGCATGTTGGGCATGTTCCAGTCGGAAACCACGAAATCAAAAGGACTGGCATGCAGCTTCTGCAAGGCCTGCACCCCGTCTTCGGCTTCATCGAAGTTGCTAAAGCCAATCTCTCGCAGGATGTTGCGCACGATCCGGCGCATGGTCGCGAAGTCATCCACCACCAGGATCCGGATGTTCTTGTCGACTTGTTCAATGCCCATGCTGGCCCTCAGTAGATGCTTTCATCGCGGTACTCTCCATACCTCTCCCTCCTATTTACGACACCAAGGAAAAAATCTTGAGTTTCGCTGGAGCGTCGGGGTGGCTTGGTTATAGCTTTTCACCTCCAGCGGTACGCGGTCCTGCGCCGCTCTCCTGGGGGGTACGCGCCTTTTTGTTCTTCTGCGCTTGGCAAAACCAGGATAGAAATCCTGCTGCAGGCAGACCGGTCCTGGGAGAAGCTACCCCGGCTCGGTCTCGTCCTCACTCTGATAGATTCGTTGCCGTCCCTCTCGCTTGGCCCGATAGAGGGCACGATCGGCGCGGGCGAGGGTCTTTTCCAGGGATTCCCCCGGGCGCCAGGCGCTCACACCCGCGCTGAAGCTGACCGGAATACGGTGCTTGCCGATGTCCATGGGGGCGGACAGCAGTCGCCCCAGGATCCGTTCGAGGATCCTGACCGCATTGTCCGGAGCCGTTGCCGACATCAGGACAACGAACTCTTCTCCCCCATAGCGGCCGATGCGATCGGTGCCGCGCAAGCTTGCCTGCAAGATTTGGCTGAACTGTTGCAGGACCAGATCTCCCGCTTCATGGCCATGTTGGTCGTTCACCTTTTTGAAATGATCGAGATCCAGCATGGCGACGGCCAGGGGAAGATGTTGCCGGGTACAACGAGCCGACTCCTGCATAAATGCCAATTGCAGTCCTCGGCGGTTCAGGATGCGGGTCAGGGGATCTTCATGAACCAACAGCTGGAGATCGGAAACCTCCTGCTCCAGATCCTTGACCCGTTGCTGTGCCTTTTCCAGATGTTCTTTGGCCTTGCCCAAGGCCTCTTTGGATTGGCGAAGATGGTCTTGCAGGGATCGCGTACGCTCCAGGAGCTCACGGGCCAACGACTGCACTTCCTGCATGTCCCGGGCCTTTTGGATTTGCTCACTGAGTCGTAGTAACTCCCGATAGCCCTGACCGTTCTTTTCTTCCTCCAGATCTGCGAGATAATCAAATACCAGGCGCAGGAGTTCCTGGAGAGCTTGATCCACCTCCTGCACGGCTTCCAGTCGCTGCTCCTGACGAGACAGCAGATGCTGGAGTGCGGCATAGCCCTTCTGCGTCTGCTCGGGATCTGCTGCGGCAAAAAAGGGTCGCAGCGATTCCAGCTCCTGGCCAAACCAGGGATCTTTGTCAAAGAATTCCTTCGCGCCCGAAAAGAGCAGAAAAAGGGATTTCCGGAGATACGCCTGGTTGCTGTGGGTCCGCTCGTCGCGGAGATCCATGCGGATCCAAAGACTGCGCAAATCCTGGATGAGTCTTTCCAGATCCGGTTGTTCCGAGTCGAACTGATCCGTCAGGCGACGGAGAATTTCTGGCGTTGCGGAGTCACCAGCAAGACTGGCCTGAAATCCTGCCGCCAACGCGCGATGCCACAAGGGAGAGAGTAAGGTGTTGGTTGATATTTCTGGAGATCCCTCGGCGCTCTCCCGTACCGGGAGGGTTGCCCAGCGTTCGGCGATTTGCTGCAGAGCAAGAAAGATTTCTTCGGGTGTACCTGCGGTAAGGGCCTGCTGCCGTTCCCGGAGCTTTTGGATGTGGCTCAATCCCCGCTGACTGCGTTCCCATTGGCTACAAAACCGCAGAAAAATCTCGGACCAATTCTCTGGCGGCGATTTCCCATAGTGATCTCTATCCAAGCAGCCCTCCTGACATGGGTTGGATATCCGTGCCCTCTATCTTTCCAGAGGAAGCTCCTGATGGGTATCAGCCACCGTCTCGCTGTTCTTCCCCGATCGTATTTCCTGCAAATAGGACTCCAACAGCAGGGAGTCAATCACCTGCTCTGGGGGGATTCCCCAACGCTTGGCAAGTTCATGGATCCGTTGCTTGCGCCAACGGGCATCTTGGAGGTCTGCTAGCAAAACCATCGCACGCATCGTTGCGTCAGAGGGACGTTCCGGAAAAGCGATCCCGGGCGAATTGCACGATTTTCTGGATCTGTTCCCCCTTTTTGCACAGATAGAGGTGTTCCGCTTTCCTTTTTTGGGCTTCGGTTAGTTCGAAGTGTATGCCGTATAAGTAGGGGTACAGTGGATGCGTAATTCGTTCGTGGCGCGCGACGGTGGCCACGGTCTCACAGATCCCGCACTCTGGGATCTCGAACTCCACCAGTACCATTTCGCCTGCTTGCAGAAAGTCCTTCTCCAAAAACAAGGACGCGCCACTGGGACTGAAGTCGTGGAGTTTGCCATAAATGGTGCGGCCCGACTTGGATCGAATCAGGATGTTTCCTTCGATTTTCACCCGCCGTTGCGCACGCGCCTTGCGCGAGAGTGCCCGGATCGGGAGCGCAAAATAGTGGAGCCCATGGGCGCTATGTTTCCAGTCCGCAAAAAATCCCAGGATGTTCGGGGAGATCATCAGCTCCTGATATCCCGACAAAAAAGCAAGCGGAAGAAAGTCCACCAGGGGGAGATCTCCCCGTTGCGGTAGCATCAACGCAAGCTCGGTATCATCTTCAGTGAGTAACATCCTAAAAATACACCTTGCTGGTTTTTTCGTTAGCCAGATGCTACACCATGTAAACAGGAGGATACACAACGCACTTTTTTCGATTATGGGAAGGCTAGTTGCTGGCTGCTCCATTGCCAGGCAGTTCAGGAATCGGAGCAAGGGCTGTCAGTCTACGAAATCGAAGGCAGTCGTGGCGAAAGCGTCAAGCCTCTTTGCTTCGCCAACTCTCGCAATTTTACGGGATGAGTGCGCAGCTTCTCCAGCTGATCCCAAAATTCCGAGGGCCCCAGCGCCCGCCCGGCACGCAGCATTCGCGTAAGAATAGCATCCCCCTTTTCTCCGAGGGCGATGGCAAGCAACAACAGCCCGTCCGCAAACCCCTGCAAATCCCTTTGTTGATGCGTGATGCGCAAGAGCTCGGCGTAGAGGGGCAAAGAAAAAGGTTCCTTGAGAATGGCTGCGTGCAAAATCGCCAGGCTGGAGGCGAAATCGGTGCTCCTGGCTACCATTGCCAAGGTTTGGGAAGCGGTGCGTTCCGGCTCTTCCGGGGACGGGTGGGGAACCACTCCAAACTTTTCTGCAAGGACGAGCAATTCGAGGTTGCCTGGATCCTTGGCCAATCCCATTTGGATCCGTTGCCGCCACCACGCGGTGTCTTGCACTACCGCTCCCTGCCCGCGATCCAGACTCTCCTCCAGGCCAGCCAAAAGGGCGGTATAGGAATCCAGGTCTGCCATTGCATCATAGGTATCCAGGAGCTTGTTGGTGGCCTGCAGATCGGTCGGATGGAGATCAACATACCAGCGCAGCACGGTTGCGGCCTGCTCATAATGACCATACTGCAGATAGATATCCGCCTCCTGCAGCAAATCCGCGCTGGGGATTTCTGCGGCCGTAACGGTCTCTTCCCGTACCGGCGGGTCCTGGAGGGGCTCGCGAGGGGTATCCTTCGCGTTCGCCTCTTCCAACGGCGGGGTTGGGGGGCGGCTCTTGGCCCGATAGGAGCGCACCCGCAGGAAGATTTCCATCCCCAAGAGGGCAATGAGAAGTACGGTGAGCAGTACGCCGATTTTTTGCAGCAAGAGCATCCCCGGTATTTTTTACGAGAGCTGGTGATCAGTAGGTGGAAGCAGGAGGCCCGCCAGGGTAATGGACCGGAGTCTCTCGATGTATTCCTGCGCTTCCCGCTCGCTCAGAAAGAGGGTAACCGAATGCGGACTTCCGAAAGCAGGATGCGCGCACCGCACGATCCAAACCTGTTTTTCCTTGTCCGGCACCACCCAGCAGCGAAGCGGAGGCGCCCGTCTCGACTCTGCGGGCTGACCTTCCGCGGCCGTCGGGGACACGGATTCCAGGCTATCCGAAAACGTTTTCACTTCCATACGGGGAGCCGTAAACGACGGCTGGATTCCAACCCTTCCTCCTGCTTCCCGGGGAACCGACGATGGATCCGCTTCCTGTTCTGTCCTGGCATTTGCTTCGAAGCCTCTGGAGTTGCTTCCCCAACCCTACAGCAAGTCCTGCCAGATGGCGCGCAGCTCCTTGATGATCGACCCACAATCTTCGAGGGAGCTGGGATCATCAAAGAGATTGGCATGAGCCATTTGTAGCAGCAACCGACGGTAGAGGCGATCGAGCTTTTGGGCAGATTCTCTGCTCTCCGATTCCTGGATGCTGACCAGTAGATGGGAAACGATTTGATAGGACCGCTCCATGGCCCGGCCCTTGGCAATTGGATCGTGCCCCTGGATGGCAGTGCGAGCCTGGCGGATATATTCGCTGACGCCTTCCAGACCCAAGAGCACCAAACGGCCGATGGGTTCGCCGTTGGGGCTTGGGAGCTCGGTATTGGCGAAATGGGGTAGTACGCGCACGGAAACCTCCTGGCAGTTACCCCCTAAGGTAACGGCATGCAAACGCCAAAAGTGAAGCCCCAGCGGCAAACCCCCGCCGCAGGCGCCATCCGATCTGCCCAGAACCAGCGCTTGGGGAGAGATTCTCTTGGTATGCATTTTGCTCTGAATGTGAAAAACCAGGAGGTGAAGGATGTCCGTCGCACGGCAGAATATGGAGCAGGCACAACAACAGCACCCAAGCGAACCCCAGGAGGAGCATGATCTTGGATTCCTGCGGGACCTGTACCGGGCCTGGAAGGAGTAT
>JABEBX010018847.1_pt1 | contig 10320 bp, 6 predicted proteins | sample 7245971 | NCBI WGS metagenome assembly JABEBX01 (sample SAMN14506365, study PRJNA622280) | hot springs metagenome | biome: hot spring [ENVO:00000051]|acidic hot spring [ENVO:00002120]; feature: spring [ENVO:00000027]|sediment [ENVO:00002007]; material: sediment environment [ENVO:01001048]...
GCCCTTTCCCGTTAGATGCATGGATCTAACCGATCCGCCGAATTACTGCACGCAGAAGGTGTAGAGCGTGCCGCCCATCGGAATGTTGTAGAACCCATTCTCCCCGGCCATGCCAGCGACGCCGAGCGCGCCGTAGGGATCCGCCGGGTCGAGACCCGCGGTAACCGGGAGCCCGATCCAGCCGCCGATGCCGGTCAGGATCGAAACATACTGCTTGCCACCCACCTCGAAGGAGATGGGGTTGCCGATGATGCCGGAACCGAGCTTCTGCTGCCAGAGGACCTTGCCGGTCTTCCGGTCGACGGCCTTGAACCAGCCGTCCAGGGTTCCGTAGAAGGCGAGGCCTCCATCGGTAACCAAGGCGCCGCTCCAGGTCGGGAAGCGCTCCGGAATGTCCCAGCGAGCCTTGCCTGTGATCACGTCGAACGCCTTGAAGCGGCCCATGACTCCGGGCTTTTCCGGCTTCATCAGAACGTTGGCGAAGACGTAGACGCTACCCTGGTTGGTGTGAGCGCGCTCCATCGGCTCCAGCGTCATCCCCCAGTTATTGGTGGGGGCATAGAAGACGTTGGCTTCCTTGGGATCGACGGCGACCGGCTGCTGATCCTTTCCGCCCTGAGCTGAGGGGTAGGCCTGCACGGCCTTGCCGACCTCGAACGGAGAATGCTCCTTGACCTTGACCGGGCGGCCCGTCTTCATGTCGATCTTCTCGGCCCAGTTGACCGTCACGAACTTGTTGGCGCGGATGAGCGTGCCGTCCGTGCGGCTGAGGACGTAGGCGAAGCCGTTGCGGTCGAAGTGGACCAGGCAGGGCTTCTTGGCGCCGTCGACGGTGATGTCGACGAGCACATCCTCGTTGATGGCGTCATAATCCCACTGGTCGAACGGGGTGAGCTGGTAGCCCCAGACGGCCTCGCCCGTGTCAGGCTTGCGGGCAAAGACGGTCATCGACCACTTGTTGTCCCACTTCCAGGGCTCATTGGCCTCCTCGTGGGTCTTGGCCTCGGTCCGGTAGCTGGGGCTCCAGAGACCGGGATTGCCCGTGTTGTAATAGACCAGATCGAGCTTCGGATCATAGCTATACCAACCCCAGGCGCAGCCGCCACCCCGCTTCCACTCTTCGTCAGGGTAGGTCTTGACGCCGAGATCCTGGCCGGCCTGCCCGTACTCGGGATGCTTGCTGTTGAAGTCGGGGCCGAGGAGCACGTCCGAGTCGGGACCGTTGCTGTAGGCCTGCCAGACCATCTTGCCCGAGTTGAGATCGAAGGCGGCGAAGCGGCCTCGCGCGCCGAACTCGTCGCCACCGTAACCGGTAAAGACCTTGTCCTTGACGATGATCGGGGCGGGAGTGCTTGTCTCACCCTTGTTGAGATCAGCAAACTTGGTCTTCCAGAGCTCCTTCCCGGTGTTGGCATCCAAGCAGACGACGTAGCCGTCGAGGGTGTTGAAGACGACCTTTCCGTCGGCGTAGGAAGCGCCACGGTTCACCGTGTCGCAGCAGGCGGTCGAGACCGCCTTGTCATCCTGCCTCGGAACGTACTTCCAAAGGACTTCGTAGGACCCCCCCTTGGAGAGGTCGAGCGCCCACACGATGTTGGGATACGAGCTCACCACGTACATGCGGTCGCCGACGACGAGCGGCTGCCCTTCATGGCCGCGGAGCGTGCCCGTCGAGAACGACCAAGCCATATGCAGGCTCTTGACGTTCTGCGTGTTGATCTGCTTCAGGGACGAGTGCCGGGTGTTGGCGTAATCTTTGCCCGGAGCCGCCCAGTTCTTGGGATTCTCCGTGAGCTTCAAAACATCGTCGTTGGAATAGGCTGACGGAATCACCGTCGCGGAACCGACCGCCAGTGCCAGGAGCATCCCGGCAGAGAGCTTCTTCCTACTTTTCGGGAACCTCATTTGGTAACCTCCTCCGTTTGGGTTGCGGGAGTTCTGCCCTGTGGGCACTTCTCCTCAAGCTGCAAGGGAGGCGATAACTTCTTTGCGGGTGACGGTCAAGCGCAAAAATGGCGCTACTGAGTAAATCAGATGAAGGGGCAAAAGCCGCGTGGCCAAGGCGCTAACGATGCTAGCCTGCCACTGGATGCGCAGCGTGATCTGCTCGCGCGGCTTCCCAACATTCCGGAATGCCACCAGATTTTGTTGTCCCAGACTGGGGAGAAGGAGCACGAGGCGGTTCCGGCACACAATCGGAAAGCGACTCGGGAAGGAGGTGCCCGCCCGCTCCCGGGCGGTTACCCGGCTGCGATGCCGTGCTTTTCCATCCGGTAGCGAAGGATGTCCCGGGTCATCCCCAGTTGGCGGGCGGCTTGGGAGATGTTCTGTCCCGAGGCGACCAGCGCCTGCCGGAGCAGCCGTTTTTCGACGTCGGCGAAGGAGAGTCCTTCCTGCAAAAGCAGCCGGATCGCATCGTGGGAAGTGGCTGGCGCCCGCGCCGCCCCACCGGCCAGATGCCCTGGCCAAGCAAAGTCCGCCGGGTTCAGGGTTTCTTCTTTCGACCAGAGGACCGCTTGCTCGATCGCGTGCGAAAGCTCCCGGACATTCCCCGGCCAGGGGTATCTCTGCAAGGTCGCGAGGGCGTCCGGAGCCAATATGCGGCCCATCTTTCCGTACCGGGTACCGTGGATGCGGAGGAAGTAATTCGCCAGCAGAAGGATGTCGCCAGAACGCTCCCGCAAGGGAGGCAACTCGAGATGAACGACGCGGAGCCGATAGTAGAGATCGGCTCGAAAGGTTCCTTCCCGAATCGAGGTTTCCAGGGGCCGGTTGGTTGCGGCGAGAATCCAAGGATCGACCTTCCGATCGCGAACGCTTCCCAGACGCCGGACCGTTTTGTGTTCGATCGCCGTCAGGAGCTTCCCTTGCAGGGGGAGGGGGAGATCCCCAATCTCGTCGAGAAAGAGGGTGCCTTTGTCTGCGGCTTCCATCAGTCCGAGCTTAGCCCCTGAGGCGCCGGTGAAAGCGCCCCGCTCGTAGCCGAAGAGCTCGGTTTCCACCAGGTTTTCCGGAAGCGCTACGCAATTGATGGACAGGAAGGCCTCGTCTCGACGAAGGCTCCGATGGTGGAGGAGTCGGGCCACCACATCCTTCCCGGTGCCGGTCTCTCCGGAGATCAAAACGGTGGGGAGCCCTTGGCTTCCGTCGAGTCGGCTCAGCTGCTCGATCTTTTCGCGCAGAGAGCGAATCGCCGAGGACTCGCCGATCAGGATCGGCTCGTCGAGACTCCGGTAGTAGGCGAGCTCCTGCTTGAGACGGACGGTCTCCTCGACCCGGTCAACCAGCACGCGCAGCCGGTCGAGGTCGAGGGGCTTTTGAAGATATTCGAAGGCGCCGAGCTTCATGACGGCGACCGCGTCCTCGACGGAGGCATAGGCGGTGAAGACTACGGCCAATAAGGCGGGATGGATGGCCCGTGCCCGGCGGAGGAGCTCGGGTCCTGAGAGGCTCGGCAGCCGCGCGTCGAGGAGAAGCAGGTCGGGAGCGGAAAGCTCGGCTTGCCGAAGACCTTCGCCGCCGTCGAAGGCCAGAGCGACTTCGTGGCCTTGGGCCGTGAGAAGCTCGCGGATCGATCGGGCGAGGTTTCGTTCGTCCTCAACCAGGAGAATGTTGAGCCCCATTGCTGCCTTCGGTGGCGGAGGGGAAGAGCAGGGTGATACGTGTTCCCTGGCCGCGCCGGCTCTTCACCGTCATCTCTCCTCCGTTTCGGCTAACGTACCGTTCCACGATGGCCAGACCCAAGCCCGAACCTTCGGGCCGTGTCGTGAAAAAGGGCTCGGTCACGCGAGGGAGATGCTCCTCGGCAATTCCTTCGCCATCGTCTTCGATTTCCAGGTGGACCCGACCGTCTGGTCGAACACCCGAGCTCAGGCGGATGCGGCCGCGCTCGCCGACGGCCGCAAGCGCATTCGCTAGAATTTCGAGAAGGACCTGCTCCATCTGAGCCGGATCAAAACGCACCAGTGGGAGATCTGGGTTCAGGGAGAGATCGATCCCGACGTCCTTCCCTTCGCCTTTGGCCAGAGACGGCACGATGGTTTCGGCGAGCTCATTGAGGCTGCCGACGATGGGTCTCGGAGAAAGGGGTTTGGCGAAGGTCAATAGCTGGCGGACCCGGTGGTCGAGCCGATCGGCTTCGTGGACAATTTCTCGGAGGGTATCCCCAGCCGAAACCGAAGGGTCGGCCTTGAGGAGAGCGACTTGCGCCAGCGCCCGAATGCTCGCCAAAGGGTTGCGAATCCCATGGGCGACTGCGGCGGCGGTGGCGCCGATGGAGGCCATCCGCTCGGTCTGGACGATCTTCTCCTGCGAATCCTTGATCTCGCTTGCCATCTGGCGGAAGGCCAAGGCGAGGTCACGGAGATCCCCCGAGGGAGGAATTTCCGGAACAACCTCGCGCTCCCCGCGGCCAATGCGCCGTGCGGATTCGACCAGGTTGCGCAAGGGACGTCCGATCCCCTGGGTGAGCCAGAGCGAGACGAGTGCCGCCAGCCCCAGTCCAGCAAGAAAGCAGAGCGGAACCAGGAGTGCTGCGGTCTCCTTGAGGAGGCGGGCCTTCTCCCGGGCCCGCTCGATGGCCCCTTGGTGGAAAAGTCGTTCGAGCGTTCGGACCGACTGGCGGAACGGGCCGTCCAAGAAGGCTTCCAGAGCGTCGACTCCGGCAAACAAAGGATCGCTCCCCGGAAGGTCGGGCTGGTCGAGCAGCATCCGGCCATGCCTTTCGAGCAGCAGGGCATTTCCCTCGACGACATCCAGCGCCTCCTTTTCCTCCTTCCCGTGAGCAAGGGAACGGCAGCGGGCCAGGAGCACGCGCATCTGATCGGCGAAAGAAAAGAACTGGGCGCGGGCCTTGGGATCCTTGCCCCCGAGGGCATCGGCCACTTCGGCGACCTCGCGCTGCGCGAAGAGCTCGAGATCACCCAGCCGCGAAAGCTGGGTCAGCTCCTCTCCCACCTGCTCGACCTGCTTCTGGCCGCGCAGCGCGATCCAGGCGGCCTCGACGGAGAGCGCTGCCGCCAGGACGAAGAAGACGCCCGAAGCGAGGCGGATCCGCGTTGCGATCTTCACAATGGCCGGTCTTGCCGCAGAGCGCCGATTCCTTCCTCGAGCCAGCGTCGGGGGCGATCAAAACTGGAGGCGGACGCCGCCCCAAACGCCGAAGGGGGATCCCGGCGTGACGAACGGAACGATGGTTCCGCCGTTTGGGGCTCCCGTAAAGACGTTTTGGCTGATGAGGCCAGCACTCGCGTATTGCTCATCGTAGACATTGGTCGCAAAGGCGAAGATCTGACAATGCTTGTTGAGCGTGTAATAGGTTTGAATGTTGAGGAGGGCGTAGCCGGTCAGCATCGGGTAGACGTTGGACCAGTCTCCATAGATGTAGCGGCTCGAGTAATATTGGCAATCCATCGAGATCTGCCACTGGGGCAGGAGCTGGTAGGTGATTCCCGCTTTGACCATCTGCTCGGGCAAGTTCGGCAGCCGATTTCCCGGCTGGACGGGGACTGCTGGGCTCACGGCGTTCTGTAGGACGAGCGGGCTTTGAAAGGTCGCCTCAAGGAAGGACCAGTTCGCGAACCAGGTGAGCTTCTTGTAGCTGCCCTGGAGAGTGACTTCGACGCCCTGATTTTGCTCTGAGCCGATGTTCTGGAAAAACCCGGCGCTCGAGTGGCCGGTCTGCTCAAACTGGATATTGTTGGAGAGGTTGCTCTGGTAGAACGAGAACGCCCAGGCAACGTTTCCCGGAGTGAGATTGCCTCGGAAGCCGCTTTCATAGGTCTGGACGAGCACGGGGGAGAGGGCGGGATCGCCCAGCTGGGCGACCGGCAGGATCACCGGAATCGCGGGATTGGCTCCGGTGATCTCGCCCACCATGGGCGGCCGGAAGCTTTCGCTATAGTTGAAGAAGAAGGTGAGATCCTTGAGGGTCGGGTCGGAAACACCGAAGGCGGCGAGCGGCTGCAGGGTGAAGCCCGCAGCGGGGGTGACCTGCTGAAAGCGCTCGGCCGCCGCGAGGGAAACCGTCTCGCCGGTGGTGTTTACGCCTGTTCCGCCGATCATCATCTGCGCATAGTTGTCCCGCAAGGCCCCCGTCAGATGGAACCAGGGTGTGGGCGAAAAGGTGTCGGTCAGGTAGAGGCCGACGTAATCGCTGAAGGTCGGCACGGAGAACTGATCCTGGAAGGGATATCCCGGAATCGTGACGTTGTTGTAATTGGGGCCCATCGCGGCTTGGTAGTATCCCGAGCTAAAGAAGCACTGGGCCCAATCGAAGCTTGCGCCCGCCACCGCGTAATTCTCCATCCCGGCGAAGCTCTTTTCCCACTGGAGCTGGAGCCGGGCGCCCGCGCCCGTCTGGGCGATCGAGCCGAAATCCCATTCGCCCGCTGGGATCGGGATCCCGCTAGGATTGAGTGCCTGTGCGGCGAGCGGGTAGTTGAAGCCTAAGAACTGATCGACGTTGTTGGCGACATTGCCGTTGCTGAAGTTGTAGTTCGACTGGCGGAAGTAGGCGTTGCCCCCCAAGGTCAGCTCATCGGTGAGCTTTTGCGAGGCGAGCAGGTTGACCATGTTGAGATTGTCGTATTGTGGATTGGGCCCCGTGTAGATCATGGAGTTGCCTCCGGTGGCCACCATGTCGATCGGGGTGGGGCCGAGAATGTTGATGAGGTTGTCCGCGCCGCTGTATTCCAAGTGAACGTCGGTCTCCTCTGTATGGTAGCCGACCTTGGCGAAGAGCTGTTTGACGTAGCTCGAGCTCTGCTGCCGCCAGCCGTCCTGGCTCATCCAGTTGCCGCTGAGGAACCAGTCCCACTTTCCCTTGTAGCCTCCATGCTGGAATTCCAGGTCGTTGGTGCCCCAGACCCCCGCGTAGTCCTGAAGCATCGAGCCCGGGCTGGTCCTTCCGTTCTTGGTCTGCATCACGAGGGCTCCCCCCAGGGTGTTCTGGCCGTAGATCGGGTTGGAGCCCGGGACCATCTCCATGTTCTGGATGGCGAGCTGGGGAACGTAGTCCCAAAGGAGGTTATTCGTAAACGGCTCATTGATCCGGACGCCGTCCAAGAAGACGGAAATGCCGACCGGCGTCCCCGGAACGGGCGAGGCGGCGAAGCCGCGGTAGTTGATGTTGGGAAGGAAGGGATTCCCGTTCATGTTGACCTCGTTGACGCTCGCCATGTTCCGCTCCATGAACTGGGGCAGGCTGAACTCCTCTTGTTGGAGCCAGGTCTTCCCCTGCTGGATCTGATAATTGCCGGGGAGATTCTGGAGCGGCTGGCCCATTCCGGGCAGAGGGGTGACGGCGACGACCTCGACCTCGGGGAGCTGGGACATCGTCTTTTCGAGATCGGATTGGCCTTTGCCCGCGTCCTTCGGCTGCTGGAGGGCGCTACGGAGCTTGCGGTCGCTTGGGGAGCTCACGGGTGGCGGATCGGCGGTGCCGGTGCCTCCGACGGATGCACTCGCCGGGTCGTCGACCTCTTGGGCGAAGGAACTGGGTAGGGCAGAGGCGGCAAGAAGCAGAAGGAGAAGCGGAAGGAGGAGGACCGGCAAAAGAGGTCGTCGGAATCGCGGCATTGCGGGTCGTTCCCTAGCAGGAAATAGGCCGAAAGAGGGTGCTGTCTTGTGGGAAGAGTGATTTCCAGGTCAAGGAAGCAAGAGGTTGCGCGAACCGGCTCACAAGATCTGACTCAGGATCGGGGCACCATACGCAGAACTGCGTGAAATTTCGCGCAGAAAAAGAAATTCCCTCCCTTTCCGCCGAAGCGGGCCTTCGGCCACGAGAGCCGAAAAAAGGAGGTTGCACGGCAGAGGGGTATCGTCCCACCGCAAAACCATGGATAAGCAATCGAGAGAGACAGGTCAGAGGAGAATGAGCTTGGGAGATCTGGCCCAGCGAGCTCGGAACGTGGTTGCGGAGGCGGTCAAGGGGTTTTCTCGGGCTGGCCAGGAGAGGGAGAAGCCTTCACGGGTGAGGGGCCGGAGCGTCGAGCAGGCCAAGGCGGAGGCGCTCCGCCGCGCCCAGCAGGGCGGAGGAAGGACGGGAGACAAGGAAGAAAAGGTCACGTCTGCTTCCTCCGCCGAGCGACTGCGCCAGTGGCATCGGGAGTTCTTGCGTCATTCGTGCCGCTTTGGATGGGCCTCGGAGCTTCTCCAGTCAGAGGAATGGCGGAAAGCGGGCCGAGCCCTGGGCGAAGAGCGACTGCGGGATTCGGCGATCCACCTGGCCCAAGCCGGTTTGCGGGTCGGGTCCCAAGGGCTGGGGACGGTGATCGGAGGAATGCTCGGGGCGGAGACGGGGCCCGCTGCCGCCGTGGCGGCCTGGGCCGGGGGGACGTTTCTCGGTACGCTGGGAGCGCGAGCCGCCAGCGCCTTGGACATTCATCTTTCCCCGGAAGGCCAGAAGCCCTTGAGGCGGGGCAGGGAGAGAGGACGCTGACCGCCATTTCTCACCAACGTCAGTTTTCGCGCAAGAGAAAGGTAGGCCCGAGTCGATTGAGAGGATGTTCGGCAGGGCAAGTATCTTTGTGAGCGGGGATGGAGCAAGATTTCTGCTCGATGTGGCTGAATGCAAGCTCCCGAAAAGGCAAAAAGTCTGCTTCTAGAGCAAGGCTTCGCCCGATGGGAGGCTCTACCAAAGGGGGAAGCGCTCTGGTTTTCAGGGATGCTCAGCAACGCAGCATTGGGAAGAGGTGGGTGAAGAGGTGGTTCCCAGGATCGGCGCTGCTCATCGACAAGAGGACGCGACGGACGCGGACACGGACCGGCGTGCCGATCTAGAAGAGCTTGAGCCGGAGGGCGTCGATCTGGGCCTGGGCCCACTCCGTTCCTGCCAGGGAAAGGCGGCCTCTCCTATGCTCTTTTGCAGGCTTTCGTCCTTCCCGCGGTGGTTAGCCTTCGTAAGAAATGGCGGCTAGCGGGCAAGCGAGCAGGCGAGGATTCGATCTACGGGCCGTCGATGTCGATGCCACGTCCGTTGTGGAACCTGGCGAAGAGCACGTCGTTGGCTTGCGCCTCGCGCTTCGCCTGCTCGGTGATGTCGCGACCAACGACCATGGCATAAGCCTTTAGCGGAGCAGTGGGGAAAAGCTTCCTCCATTGCTCGGGCTTTTTGTCCACGGCCGCCTTGACTGCCTTGAGGAACAGGTCTGAGCGCCTGCGGGCCCGTTTTACATCATCGATGTCAACCTTCGCCGATATCTCCGCCGCCACGCACACCGGATTCCCAGTCTGGTTGTCCTCACCAACCGCCAAGGCGTCGGCACGACCAACGTCCTCGCGTTGCTCATCGGACAGTTGCCGTGCGTTTCTCGCCGAGTCCAGAATCTTGCTCACCAGGCGACGCTCCAGAACCTCTAGCCCGCCGACCGAGCGGTAGATGTAATTGTCGAGCTTTTCCTTCACGTCCCGTTCTATGATCTTGCCCTCGTGCTCCGCTACTTTCTTAGGCAGTTCCTTTACGGCTCCTGTAAGCTGGGCGATCTGGCTATTGGTTCTTTCCTGTGCAGCGGCCAGCTGATCAACTCGGCCAACCAATTCGGTGAGCCCGGCAGCCATGGCTCTAACCAGCGCAGGCAATCCCAGGAGTTCCTCCGTCAGGATCTCCCGGCGGACCGCTTCCCTCCACTCCGGCTGCTCCCGCAGTGCGGCAAGCAGATCGTCTGTCGATCGAATGAGAACGCCCACAGAGCCACTATACCTTCCAGGCCACTCCCAGGCAACTAGCCTGCCGCTCAACGGCTTGTCACCGGGATCGACTGCCATTGCCCGCCGCCACGGCTAGGAACTGGATGGACAACGCTGACGCGTTGACCACATGCCCACAGCAACAGCAGATGACGAAGCCTTGGTCTGCGTGATAAAAGGATCCCTGAGCGGTCGAGCGTCCAATTAAGAATCCGGTTCAAGCGGTCCCGCTGCGCGGGTCCATTTCAGCGTTTTCGCGGTTCCTGAGGACGGCGTTATTTTCGATCCGGCATCCGCCGTCGGGGAGGTCGCTCGACCCGAGCAGGAATATAGCGGGGCGCGTATTCAGTTGAGCGCCCGGCTCGGTGCGGCCGTGATCCCCGTGCAAATCGACATCGGGTTCGGCGATGTTGTGCACCCCCAGCCGCAACGGATCACGTTTCCCCGGCTACTCGAGGATGTGCCGGCCGCCATGCTTCCGGGCCTACCGTTCCTAAAACCATAGACAACCATCCCACTACCAGGGAAGGTCGTCGATGACGTCGGCCGAACAGTTCTGCCGACGGTTCGCGTGCCGGGATTGCGCCGGCAATGCCCAGGTTGCGCCCAATGCCCGCGTTTCCGGGAGCAAAG
>JABEBX010018143.1_pt1 | contig 10312 bp, 8 predicted proteins | sample 7245971 | NCBI WGS metagenome assembly JABEBX01 (sample SAMN14506365, study PRJNA622280) | hot springs metagenome | biome: hot spring [ENVO:00000051]|acidic hot spring [ENVO:00002120]; feature: spring [ENVO:00000027]|sediment [ENVO:00002007]; material: sediment environment [ENVO:01001048]...
GCTCCAGGTAGCGCGCCATCCAGTACAGATTTTCAGCTACTCGGGAAAGCATGGTGCCTCCTCATCAACAATCCAGGTGTCTTTGCTGCCGCCACCCTGTGAGCTATTCACTACCAGTGAGCCCGGCTGCATCGCCACCCGGGTCAATCCCCCAGTGGTTACATACAGTTTATCCGCCTGCAAAATAAAGGGACGCAGGTCGAGATGCCGCGCCTCCAGATGATCATCTACCAGTGTGGGTGCGGTGGAGATATTCAGGGTTGGCTGGGCAATGTAGTTGCGTGGGTTGGCCTGGATCAGTTCGGCAAAACGGTCGCGTTCAGCCTGACTGGCCCTGGGCCCGATCAGCATGCCATAACCCCCGGACTCGTTGGCCGGTTTAACCACCAGTTCGGCCAGATGACTGAGGACATAATCCCGATCTGCATCGCGCATGCACAAATAAGTCGGGACATTGGGAATAATGGGTTCAGCATCCAGATAGTAACGAATGATTTCCGGAACAAAGGCGTAAACGACCTTGTCATCGGCTACTCCGGCACCGGGCGCGTTAGCAATGGCCACATTCCCGCGCCGCCAGGCGCGGAGTAGTCCGGGGATGCCAAGTACGGAATCCGGAAAAAATACTTCAGGGTCCAGGTAGTCATCATCAATACGGCGGTAGATGACATCGACGCGTTGTAATCCGGAAATGGTGCGTAAATAAACAATATCTTCCTTACTGACATAAAAATCCGGCCCCTCAGCAAGATAAGCGCCCATCTGCTGGGCTAGATAACTATGTTCGAAGTAAGCGGAATTGTATATGCCGGGGGTAAGTACTGCGAGCACGGGCTTTTCTTCCGGGCGCGGAGACAAGGCCGCCAGGGTTTCGTACAGGCGATTGGGGTAGTCGTCGACGGGTCGGATAATGGATGACTTGAACAATTCCGGGAAAAGCCGCTTCATGATCTGGCGGTTTTCAAGCATGTAAGAAACGCCCGAAGGTACCCGGAGGTTATCTTCCAGCACATAAATGGTGCCGTCGGCATCGCGCACCAGATCACTTCCGCAGATGTGTGCCCAGACTCCGAAGGGGGGACGAATACCCCGACAGGCATCCCGAAAATTGCGCGAACCTTCCAGCACTTCGGCCGGAAAAACGCCATCAGCAACAATGCGCTGATCATTGTAAAGGTCATCAATGAACAGGTTGAGTGCCTGCAGGCGCTGTTTGAGTCCCTCTTCAATACGCGTCCATTCGCTGCTGGAAAGAATTCTCGGGATAATGTCAAAGGGCCAGGCACGATCAATATTGCCAGCTTCACTATATACGGTAAAAGTGATTCCCATGGCGAGAATGGAGGCATCTGCACTGTGTTGAAGCTGCTTGGGTATTATCGCGTTCAACTCAAATAACGAAGCAAAGCTCGTGCCAGTCAGGTTGATTACCTATATGAAAGATGAGTGGAATTTGCTCCAGTAGCTTGGTTGCACGAAGGCTTTATCTAAAGCGGCTTGCCAAAATGTCGGTGAACCGATTGTACCATATTGGTGCGATATGCACCAATATGGTGCGTTACGACTGGCTTTCCCTTATAGCGGCGGCAGAGCCGTCGGAGTTTCCCAGTCAAAAGGCGGAAGACCGTCCAATGCCTGCAAGAGTCCCTGACTCCAGCGTTCACCAAGATTCCGATAAAAACGATCTTCTTCGGTCAGCGAAAGATAGCGGCCCATCTGCAGTGAATTGGTTTCATAGATGAGTAACTCAACCGGCGGGCCGACCGTAACATTGCTACGCATGGTGGAATTCATAGAAACCAGCGCGCAGCGGGCGGTGGCTTCCAGGGACAGTTCCGGTTTGATCACGCGGTCGAGTATGGGTTTGCCATATTTGATTTCGCCGATTTGTAAAAAGGGGTGATCAGCTGATTCGTGAATGTAGTTTCCCTGAGGATAAATCATGTAGGTGACAGGCACTTCGCTGCCGATCTGACCACCCAAAATGAAAGTGGCTTCAAAATTGGTGTTGGCCGTATCACGACAGACCTGATTACGCTGGATTTCGGCGTTAATCAGGCCAATGTAATCTGCAGCTTCTGCCATGCTGGAAAGGTTCAGCAGATGGATTTCGGCATTTTGGTCCATATCCTGCTGCAGGCGTTTGACGACTCCCTGAGTGGTGGCCAGATTGCCGGCTGAAAGCAGACAGAGAAAGCGATCACCGGGCCAGCAAAAATTATGCATTTTTGAGTAAATACTGACATTGTCCGTGCCTGCATTGGTGCGGGAATCAGAACAGAAAACCAGCCCCCCGGAAACGTGGGCAGTGAGGCAGTAAGTCATGAATTATCCCTGTAGGCATGCAGCATTGTGTAGTTATAGTCGCTGATATTTTGGTGTTTTGGAAGCCTGTTCACCATGAGCATGATTTACCGGCGTTGTGGTGGTCAGAGGTTGTGCACTATTATGGTGCGGTCGGTGCACTATCCGGGTTGCGTCCGTTGCTCTGGATGATTGGCGGTCATTTTGATTGAAGACTTCGCTGTTACTGACTAGAGCTGGTACCCATCTGAAGGGTTGTATGCGTACGCAGGGCAATTTCCAGGCTGCCAGAGACTGGTTTGGTGTGCTTTTTGCTTGGTTAAATTTATGAAGGCGCCTCCAGAGGCGGTTACCCACTTGGAGCTTGCATGGTGCAGCGCAAAATCACAAAAACAGCATTGACGGAATACGCAGTACTGGATGCCCTGGAGTCAGCGGTAATGACTCTGGACGCCCAAAGCAAGCTGCGTTTCATGAATCCGGCGGCAGAAAATCTCCTGCGCATCAGTCAGCATCAGGCACGCGGCCAAACCGTTGCAGCCTTATGCAGTATTGTCGGAGAAGATCGTTTTGCGGCGCTGTTTGCCGATGCCACCGATTTGAATGGGACCATACTGCGTCGCGCCTTGCCATTGCAGCTCCATGATGGCAGCCATGCGGTGGTGGATCTGGTGGTGACGCCTTTGGCCGATGGTCATTTGATTATCGAAATGCGACCGATGGAACTACCCGCACGGCATGCAGAAGAAGAAATGCAGGATCGGATTTACGGAGCAGCTCAGGAAATGTTGCGCGGCCTGGCTCATGAAATCAAAAATCCTCTGGGGGGATTGCGCGGCGCCACCCAACTTCTTGAGAGAGAATTGCAACGTCCTGAATTGAAGGATTATACCCGGGTCATACTCCATGAAGTTGACCGTCTGCATCATCTGGTGGATCGTTTACAGGGACCACGCAGTCGCCCGATTTTTGCCAGCGTCAATATTCATCAGGTGCTGGAGCATGTGCGACGTCTCCTCCAGGCTGAGCTGCCCACAGGTATTGCGTTGCGTTTCGATTATGACCTTTCCATTCCGGAAGTTTACGCGGATCAGGAGCAGCTGGTACAGGTTTTCCTCAATTTGCTGCGTAATGCCCAGCAGGCGCTGGATCGCCATGGCACCATCCTGATTCGGACCCGGGTGGATCGCTATGTCACCTTGCTCCATCAGAAATTTCGTCTCGCCCTGCGGGTAGATGTTGTCGATAGCGGCCCCGGGATTCCTGAGGACCTTTTGCCCCGCATTTTTCTGCCGCTGGTGACCAGTCGTGCGGCAGGCATGGGTATGGGTCTGGCTATTGCCCAGGGTCTGGTGCGCGGACATGGTGGCGTTGTGCACTGTCATTCCCGACCGGGGGAAACTATTTTTTCGGTCTCCCTGCCTCTTGGCCAACATCGTGAGGAGCCGCAATGAAACAGGTCTGGATTATTGACGATGATCCGTCTATTCGCTGGGTACTGGAAAAAGCTCTGGCCCAGGCGGAAATTCCTTCCCGGAGTTTTGCCGATGCTGATAGTGCCTTGCGGGCGCTGGGCCGTGATCAACCCAATGCTATTGTCACGGACTTACGCATGCCCGGTCTGGACGGTCTGGCTTTTTTGAGGGAAGTGCAGGCGCGTTGGCCCAGGCTCCCGGTTATTGTCATGACGGCCCATTCGGACCTCGATAATGCCGTTTCGGCTTTCCAAAGTGGGGCTTTTGAGTATTTACCCAAACCCTTTGATATGGACGAGGCCATCAATCTGGTTCGCCGTGCTTTGGGCAGTCAGGAAGAACCGACAGCCAGTAGCCAGACGGAGGATGCGGACCCGGCGGAAATGATTGGTGAAGCGCCAGCGATGCAGGAGGTGTTTCGAGCGATCGGACGCTTGTCCCGATCACAGATCAATGTGCTCATTACCGGTGAGTCAGGAGCAGGCAAAGAGCTGGTGGCCAGCGCCCTGCATCGTCACAGTCCACGGGCCAGAGGGCCTTTTATTGCGATCAATACCGCCGCTATTCCCGCCGAACTGCTGCCTGCTGCGGGTACTCTCGGACGGTACTTTTTACCGGGTGGGGGGGCATGCCCCTTTGCGTGCTGATGTGCGGGTGCTTGCAGCCACCCACCAGAATCTGGAAGCCAAGGTCCGCGACGGCAGTTTTCGCGAAGATCTCTACCATCGTCTGAATGTCATCCATATTCACTTGCCGCCGCTGCGCGAGCGCCGCGAAGATATTCCGAGGCTGGCGCGGCATTTCCTGCGCCGCAGTGCAGATCAGCTGGATGTCGAGCGCAAGCTGCTGAGCCCGGCTGCCGAAATGGCTTTCACCGAATGGCACTGGCCGGGCAATGTCCGGCAACTTGAGAATGTTTGTCGCTGGGTTACGGTCATGGCTCCTACCAGTGAGGTGCAGATCACTGATTTGCCTCCGGAGATGAGCGTAGCGGCGCCGCTAGCGGAACTGACAGAGGCACCGATCCTCCAGGATTGGCGGCTGCAACTGGGGACACTGGTGCGCCAACGCCTGGCCAGCGGAGAAGAATCCCTGCTCGATAAAATTCAGCCCCAGTTTGAGCGTTGTATGCTGGAAGCAGCACTCCAGCATACCCGTGGTCACAAGCAGGATGCCGCCCAGAAATTGGGTTGGGGACGTAATACCCTGACCCGCAAGCTGAAAGAACTGGGTATTGAAGATCACTAAAAATATTCTTGCAAATTCTGGCCGTTAGACTAATTGCACTGGAACATGCGGGGTAAGAGCATGTTTGAAAGCACGGTCGTGGGGTTGAGGTGTTTATGCAAGGCTTGATGATATTCCTGGAAGTGGTTGTTGTACTGCTATTGTTGGTAGAAGTGTTTATTCGCTTGCGCGCCCGGCGGCGACGTTTGCAGAATCGCGCTGCGACGGCTTCGCCAGATCTTTCCAGGGATGCCTCTGCTCTACCAGTCAAGACTGTTCCCGCTCCCCCGCGTGAAGTCACAGCCATTCCTGAAGCTGAAAAAGTGACAGCGACCACGCAGGAAGCGCTCAGCATCGATGACTTACTCAATGAGGCGAATATTTATCTGGAATACGGGCATCATGCGCAGGCGGCAACGGTATTACGTTGGTATGTCGATCTGAATCCTCATGAAACCCGGGTGATTAATCAGCTACTGGACACCTATATTGCCATGGCTGATATGGACAGTTATGCGGATTTGCTGGAAAGTCTGGGCGAAAAATCTGCCAAGGTTCCCATGGATGAAACCTGGTGGCGGGAGCGGGTGGAACACGGCTTGCAGCAGGATCCCGGCAATCTCGAACTTCTGGTGCTGGCCGAAAAGGTGGGAATGACTGTTCCCATGCCGCAGGAACAAGGCGGTGAGGCCGCGATGACCGCAGAAATGGCCCTTGCGCTGGTTGCCCGCAATCGTGACCCGCATTATGGCATGGCCATATTGTGGCGAGCGATTGCCCATGAGCCACTGCGTTTGCCGCTCTATGCCGAGTTACTGCGTATTACCCACCAGCAGCATCTTCTTGAGGAATACATCAACGCTTTGATTTTGCTCTTCCTGACGGTAGGTAGTGGCGGGAAAACGCTGCGAGAACGGATGTTGCGGGCGGGTCAGGATCTTGGACCGCACCCCTTATGGGATGTGCTGGCAGAGTGGGAGGGTGATCCTGAAGAATTGCGACAGCTGGCCCGTTCCCGACAGCTGGAAATTCCCAAGTCTCTCCCGGATGCCTGAGCCGTTGGGCAGGAATCGTGCTTGACAAGCCATTGTCGCCCTCACCACAATCCCCTGCGGCCGCAAGCTTGGCACTTTCTGGTGTAAAGTGGTGCCGATGCCAATAAACAGGGAGCAGCAAGGTATGGATCTGGAGTCGGTTAACCAACTGGTGCGGTCGGATATGTTGGCTGTAAATCAGGTGATTCAGGAGCAACTGCGTTCCGGAGTGCCGACCATCCCCGCGATGGGCACCTATTTGATTAACGCTGGTGGAAAACGACTGCGTCCTATCGTGCTGCTCCTGGCCGCGCGCATGGGTGGAGAACACAGCGCGCGACCAATTCCCCTGGCGGCAGTGGTGGAATTTATTCACACGGCGACGCTCTTGCATGATGACGTGGTGGATGGATCTGAGTTGCGCCGCAATAATGCCACTGCCAATCAGCTGTGGGGCAATGCGGCGGCGGTTTTGGTGGGTGATTTTCTCTATGCCCGCTCCTTTGAAATGATGGTGGCAGACGGAGATATGCGTATTTTGGCGACCATGGCCGAGGCAACCAGTGTCATTGCCCAGGGAGAAGTAGCACAACTGGAAAACGCGCACGACCCGGATTTGAGTGTAGCGTCTTATTTTTCGGTCATTGAAGCCAAAACCGCCAAATTGTTTGAGGCTGCCATGCGTATTGGTGCCTTGATCAACCATCTGGATCAGCAGGCTGAAACAGCACTGGCAAAATACGGTTCGTTACTCGGGATTGCTTTTCAGTTGATGGATGATGCCCTGGATTATTCCACCTCTGCCGAAAAAATGGGTAAAAACCGGGGAGATGATCTGGCTGATGGCAAGGCGACCTTACCCTACATTCACGCCATGCAGCATGCTACTCCGTCTGAGCAGGCCATTTTACGTGCGGCTTTGGATGGCGAAAACCCGGCCGATTTTGCAGCGGTCTGGGAAATCATTGCCAGAACAGAAGCTATTGATTACACTTTGCGCGTCGCGGCAGAAAAGGCTGAACAAGCCATTGCTTGTTTATCCAGCTTTCCCGATGGTCCGGAAAAGTCAGCTTTGACATTTCTGGCCGGGTTCGCGGTGCAGCGTGACTTTTAGGTAGTAGCATCGGGGCGTGGCTCAGCCTGGTAGAGCGCCGCCTTCGGGAGGCGGATGTCGGAGGTTCGAATCCTCTCGCCCCGACCAAATTGTGGAAAAGGCCCGCTTCGTCGGGCCTTTTTGGTGTTTTTATGGCGTTCCAAAAAATTGCGGCTCGAAGCAGGCAGGGATTTTGTGGATGTTTAAATGGTTGTTACTGGCAGGGTTTCTGGGTCTGTTGTTTTATTTCTGGCGACAAAAACAGCGAATACCCAAAAAACATCCTGAAGTGGAGTCCCTGGTTCGCTGCTCCGTTTGCGGCCGCCATATATCCGTCCACTCCGCCATGATAAGTGCTAAAGGCCATTATCGTTGTACCCTACATGCGGGAGATCCGGATTGACTATCAGCAGTTATTCCTCGGGGACGAAAACCTCCGGGCAAGTGATTTCATTCCGGGCGGGTTTATACGCCGTTTTGGCCTTGGTGATTTACGGCCTTTCCTGGTATTACAACGGTCAGCTGATTCCGTTGCTCGCTGCTGGAAGTATTGTTTTGATGATCTGGGGGGCTATCGTCTGGTGGCCATGCCTGCGCGTCGGCTTGATCTGGCCACGCGGTTTTCTGCCCATATTCATGTTGTTATGGTTTGTCTGGTTTGGTTTGACCTTGTTCTGGAGCGGATCTCCCTACAGCAGCTGGTTTTACTTTTGGGTGCTGGGTGCGCTGCCGTTGACCTTTCTGGTAGCCATCATGATCCCGGAGCCAGTGGCTGAACAATTCTGGGTCTGGTTCTGGCGCGGGATTTTAATCAGCGCCTGGATTTTGAGTGCCATGGCACTCTGGCAATATTATCAGGGGATGGCCACCAATATTATTCTGGCCAATTTACGGCCTTTTGGCCCCTTGCTGGATACTAACAGTTTTGCAGCCTGGCTGAATTTGCTTTTTTTCCCTGTTCTTGCCTTGTATTTTGTCAAAGATGGCCGACGCCAGGTGTCCTTTCTGCGCGGTGGTGTTCATCTGGAGGCTTTTTTCTATCTTTTGACCTTGGCGGTATTGCTCCTGGCATTTTTCTCGACCAGCAGTCGGGGAGGGCTTCTGGCCTGGGTCTGCACCATGCCTTTTGCGGTCTGGGGATTATGGCGTCAGCCTGCAGCACGGTCGCGTTTTCTTGTCGTTGCGGCTTTAGTCATCATAGCCTTTTTACTGATGGACTACGCGCATGGTTATGATCTGATCGGGCACCTTTCCCCCGGATACATTACCAGCAATATTACTACGGTATCGCGCAAGCTAATGTGGATTGCGACCTGGCATATGTATCTCAGTCATCCCTGGTTGGGTACCGGGATCGGCAGCTACTTTTTGAATTATCCGGCTTACCGGCTGCCAGGCGAACTGGCATCAGCAGGTACTTATGCACACAACGATTATCTGGAGTATCTGGCCGAGGGTGGACTGATCAATCTGGGCTTCCTGCTGAGTTTTGCCGGGATTTTGATGTACGCCATGTATCGTCTTTTATATCGGGCGGGGAAAGCCCTGCAGATTAGTGATGAACAGCGTCTGACAGCGCTCGGCTTGGTGTTGGGTGTGTTTGCCATCACCGGTCACGCTTTGGGGAATTTCATTTTTTATAATCTGCCTCTGAGTGTACTGGCAGGGCTTTTCATGGCGCGTGCCTGGCGGATTTATGGCACTTCCGAAAATACCCAACCCTTGCTGCCAAAAATTGGCATCAATCATGGGTTCATAGCTCAGATTGTTTTGTTACTGGGCATAGTCGTCGCCTCCTGGAATTTACTGGCAGATGCGGCGACTTATGCTTTTCTCAGTGATAATACCTGGCTGAATTCTGTTATCAAAAATCCCCGGCAACGCACTACGTTACTGTTGAAGGTCGCAGACACGTTGACTTCATTGCGTCCCTTGGCAACCCAACCCCACGTTTACCTTGCCAATACTTATCTGACATTGGCGGAACGCGATACCCGGATGAACAGCGCAAGTCGTCGTTCTTTGGTCCAGGCGGCATTGCATCAATATCAACAAAGCCTGATAGGAATTCCCCAACAATCCGGCGTGCTCAATTCTATTGGAACACTCTATCTTACTCAGGGGAAATTACTGGGTCTGGATGCCACACAAAGACAACGCCAGACGCTGCTGGCCTGGCGTCGAGGCCTAGCTATTGATCCTGAAAGCATCAGTCTCCGTAACCAGATTGCCCAACTGGCTTATGCCGATCAGGGCGATGTAAAAGGCGGTTTGACCTTTTTGCGGGCAGGATTAGCGCGACCGCTTTTCCCTTATCCCCGTTCGGAACTTTTGCTGGATATTGCGCTGATGCAATGGCGTGCAGATGAAAAAACGGGTGCGGAAAAAACTCTGCTGCGTCTTTTGCATGAAAACCCGGCTTATGAGCCTGCCGTTTCGTGGTTGCAGTCCATTCATCGTCAGGCCGAACTGCATTCCGGGGATAGATGACTGCAGAACGCCCAAAGTCGAATCGCATTTTGCCCCGTTGGCGGGCTGTGCTCATTCTGGCGATCATCCTCGTCGGTTTTGTCGTTGTGCTGACCCGGGACACGGATTTGCAATGGTGGCAGGATCACACCCTGCGTGATCAGGGGCGCATGCGTTATATGCAGGATCGTCCTCTTCCTGCTGATCGCGGCGTGATTTATGCCGGTAATGGTACGGCACTGGCAGTCAATGTCCCTGCTGTCACCATCTGGACAGACCCGCGAATTTTTAATCAATACCGGAAGGATTGGGATAAGGTCGCTGCTGCCTTGAATTTAAGCCCACAGGTGTTAGCGGAACGTGTGCAATCCGGTGGTTCCGGGTTTGCCTATATTTTGCGGCAGGGCGAGCCGCAGATGGGCAAGGCTTTGAATGCCCTCCATGTACCGGGCATTTACGTGCAGGCAACCAGTCGCACTTACTATCCACTGGGCGCTGTAACTACGCCTCTGCTGGGCTTGGTACATTTGGATCACCATGGTGCTGCCGGTCTGGAAAGGGGCTATGACCAATGGCTGGCAGGCCATTCCGGCACGGAAAAAGTATTGGTGGACGGGCAAGGTGAAGTACTGCGGGTGCTGGGTGCCCGTCATGCACCCATACCCGGTCATGATCTGCATTTGACCATTAATCCCCAGATTCAGTACTGG
>JABEBX010019260.1_pt1 | contig 10310 bp, 8 predicted proteins | sample 7245971 | NCBI WGS metagenome assembly JABEBX01 (sample SAMN14506365, study PRJNA622280) | hot springs metagenome | biome: hot spring [ENVO:00000051]|acidic hot spring [ENVO:00002120]; feature: spring [ENVO:00000027]|sediment [ENVO:00002007]; material: sediment environment [ENVO:01001048]...
GCCTTGGCTATGGCAACGCCGAGGGCTTGCGCGAACTGGCCGAAGCCAACAGCAAAACCCTGCAGGGTCATCTGATCGTCACCGCTCTCGCCTCGCGCGGGGAAACGGCCGACGAACTTGATTTCCACCTCGAGGAGGAAATCATGGACGCCATGCCGCGAGTCAACCGCGGCCTCTGGATTCTCGATACATCGGTCACTCTCGCCCCGCTGCTCGGGCTGTTCGGCACCATCATCGGCATGATCCAGGCGTTCAACGTGCTTTCCCAGCACGGCGGCCCCGCCAAGGTCACCGGCGGCATCGCCGATGCGCTGATCTCCACCGGCGCCGGCCTTCTGATTGCGATCATCGCGGTCTATTTCGTTAACTACTTCAACTCCCTTGCCCAGCGGATCACCCAGCAACTCGAACTGATCAAGGTCATGCTGATCAACCGCTTCCACACCCGCGGCCTGTCCGACGGGGTCTCCGAAGGTGGGGCCACCATGGCGCAGACCCGCGCCACCGAATACACCGCCGCGAGGGTCTGATCATGCGCCGCAGACATCCCCCCCAGGAGCGGGGACGACCCCGCCTCGAAATTGTTCCGATGATCGACATCATGATGTTTCTCCTGGTGTTCTTCGTCATGATTGTCCTGAAGATGATCCCGGATTCCGGCGTCAAGCTCCAGCTCCCCGGCGCCTCGACCGCCAACGAGCTGAAACCGACCCAGATCGTCATCATGATCGATCCGAACGGTGGCCTGCACATCAAGAACCAGTCGATCACCCGCGCCGGGCTGACCCGGAGCGCGTACATCGCCGTCAGCTCCGAAGCACCGCCGAGCTTGGCCAGCGCCAGCACCACCGCGAGATAGAGCGAGATCGGGATCAGCACGTCCTGGGCGATCAACACCCGCAGTGCGATCAGCGCCGCCACCATGCCGAGCGGCAGCAGCCCGTTCACGGCGTTGGCGAGGAAGTCGGCCGCCGAATAGGTGGTGAACAGCAGGGTGAAAACGCCGAGGATGGCGGCAAGCGGCGCTGCGATCTCGCGGACCAGGTAGCGGGCGAAGATCATCTCACCGCGCCTTTCCAGCCGCGGCCGCCGAGAGGCAAAGGCCACCCGTTCCACCGTGCCTGCGCCCAAGCGTCAACGGCAAAGAAGACCTGCTGTCTCGCGCCCAGGCATGCCCTTTTCCCTGTCCCACCGGCCCCGGCGCCGCAATCGCCGCTGCATCGGCGCTTGTACCGCCGGGGCCGGGGGAGGTCAATTTTGCCCCTCCGGCGCGCCGGTGCTGACAGGCGTAAACGGCCGAGTTTGCTTGCGCGGCGCATTGCATTATGGTCATCCGGGCTGCCACCGTGGCCGCTCCTGTGCCCTTTTGCCGCATGCGATGAAAATCCTCTTCGCCTACGAAAACCCGCTGCCCAATACCCAGGAGGACGCCGAGGTATTCATTACCACGGCCAAATACCTGGCCCGTCTCGCTCCGGGATCGACCTTGCACGTGCCCCTCGTCCGCGCCACCGACCGCGCCACCGCCGAGGCGCTCGCCGGTACCCAGGTGTTGCGTGCCTGGGCGCCGAGCCGTCCGGCGGCACTGCGCCATTTCTTCTGCGGGCTGACCCTGCCGCTGCGCAAGGCATTCCGCGAGGCCGATATCGTCTATACCCGCAACCTGTGGGTCGCCTCTCTGGCACTGCTGTTCGGGCGGAAGGTGGCCTTCGACCATTATCGCCCGTGGCCGGCGCAACTGCCGCCGCTTCAAGGATTGATTCATCGCCTGTTTTGTCACTATCGCTTTCTTGTCAATATCTGCCACTCGGAATACACACGCAAAACTTATATGGAGCTTGGCATTCCCGACGAGAAATTGGTTTGCGCGCACAACGGGTATGAGCCGGAGCGGGTGGCGAAGCGGCTCTCGGTGGCCGAGGCCAAGCGGCAGCTCGGCGTGCCCCAGGAGCAGAAGACCGTCGTCTACACCGGGCGCATCAACCACAAGAAGGGCCTGGAGCTGGTCATCGCGGCCGCTCGTGCCCTGCCCGACGTCCTGTTCCTGTTCGTCGGCGCCGAGGGGGAAAATTCGGTCGAGCAGCAGGCGCGCGTGCTGGCCAACATCCGGCTGGTGCCCTGGCAGGCGCCCGAGGCGGTGGCGCCGTATCTATTTGCCGCCGACGTGCTTCTGATCCCGCCGTCGCTGCAGCCGCTCGCCGCTTTCGGCTCTACCGTGCTGCCGCTCAAGCTCTATCTCTATCTCGGCGCCGGCCGGCCGATCCTCGCCGGCAACACCCGCGACGTGGGCGAGATCCTCCGCCACGGCGAGAACGCTTTCCTCTGCGAGCCCGATTCGCTGCCGGCACTGATCGCGGCCATCCGCCTCTTGACCAGCGACCAGGCGCTCGCCGCCCGGCTGGCGGCCGGGGCTCTGGCCGACAGCCGGCAGTTCACCTGGCAAGCACGGGCGGAGCGGATCGCGGCCACGCTTGCCGCCCGCTGGCGCACGCCGGCGGCAAGCTGCGGCCGCTGGGAAGCGCGGCACGCGCACGCCTGGCGGGTCGAGTCCTGGCGTTGGCTTGTTCACGTCGCCCGCACTCGCTACTGGGTGCTGCCGCCGCCACTGCCGCAGCGAGCAGCGGTGCGTCGCCCGGGCCTGCCGCCGCAAGTCGGATCGCGTGGATAGATACCGCCGCCATCTCGGCCGCGGCTTCAACTGGCTCGGCGGGGCGACGATCGCGGCCAAGGTCATCGATTTCTCCACCATCCTGGTGGTGCTGTTGTTTCTCAGCCGCCAACAGCTCGGCATCGGCTCGCTGGTGGTTTCCCTCGGCATGGTGATCGAGGCTTGCGACGGCTGGGGCAGCAGCGGGGCGCTGATCCAGGCGCGGAGGCTGAGCCGGCTGCAGCTCGATTCCCTGTTCTGGTTCATCGTCGCCGCCGCCGGAGCGATGGCCGGACTGACCCTGCTCGCCGCCCCCTGGATCGCCGCCTTCTACGGCGTGAGCGGCATGGCCACCTATTTCCTGGCCATCGCCGCCAAGCAGCCCCTGGTCGGAGCGGCGCTGATCCCGCTGGCCCTGCTCAACCGCCAGCTCCAGTATGAACGCATCGCCCTGGTCTCTGTCTGCGCCACCCTGGCCGCCGCTCTCACCCGCCTCGGTCTGGCCGTTGGCGGCACCGGAGCCTGGGCGCTGGTCGGCGGCTACGCCGCGAGCGGGCTTTATACCCTGATCGGGGCGATGATCGCTCGCCCTTTCCGGCCCCGGCTGCGCTTTCGCTTCTCTGCTATCCGCGGCCTGCTCCATTTCGGCCTGCGCGCGGCCTTGGCCGACATCCTGGAACAGATTTTCAAAAACATCGACTACCTGCTGGTCGGCTGGTTTTACGGCGCCGCCCGTCTCGCCCTCTACCGGGTGGCGTTCGACATCGCCATGGAGCCAGCGATGGCGGTAGGGACCCTGATCAACCGCACCGTGCTGCCGGTACTGGCGCGCGTCGCCGGGCAGAGGGAACAGTTCGTGCCCGCGCTCCTCTGGTCGCTTGGGCGGATCGTAGTCCTGGTGGCGCCGCTGATGGCAGCGCTGCTGCTTGCCGCCAGCCCTCTGACGGCGCTGCTCCACGACGGGCGGGGGCAGAGCTACGCCCAGGCGGCGCTGCCGCTCGCCCTGCTGGCGGCGGCGGGCTTGCTGCGCGTTGTCTCGCAACTGCTCACCCCGGTGCTGATCGCCTCCGGGCGACCGGGGCTCGCGGCGCGGTTGGCGGCGGTCAGCCTGGCGTTGCTCGCCGGCGGCATCCTGGGGATCGGCTTCACCCTTCCTGCCGCGATCGGCATTCCTGCCGTCGCCGGCCTGTGGCTCGGCCTCTACCCGCTGCTGCTCGCCTGGGGGGTGTTCTATCTGCGCCGCCACTGGGGGGTGCGGCTCGCCGACTTCGCCCACGCCCTGGCCCTGCCTGCCGCCGCGGCCGCGGCCATGGCGTTGACGGTGGCGGCGGTGCGGGCGCTTTCTGCTCCCCTCGCTCCTTGGCTCGACCTTGCCCTTGTCGTCGCCGCGGCCGCCGCGGCCTACGGCGGGCTGTTCCTCAAGACCCGTGCTCACCGCGCTGCGCCCTAGCCGTGTTCAGCCGCAAAGCCGGCGCTCTGCCTGCGCCGAGGGCCGCCACAGGCGCAGCTGCGCCACGTCGAGCAGGGTTTCGCCGGCAAGCGGATGGCGCGGCACGCCGGCCGCAGGCGCTGGTTCGGCGTAGAGGGTCTCAGAGCGCGGCCAGCGATGCCAAAGCGTCCAGGTCCAGGCGCGGTAGCGGACATAGACAGCCATCGCCCGCCGTGCCGTCGCCGTATCCGGGGCCAGCCGGCGTCGTTCGCTCCAGCGCGGCACCGCCGCTTCCTGACAGGCGAGCGCCCAGCTTGCACTGGCGACATAGTTGGGAAACCAAATCGTATAGCCGAGCGTCTGCTGCAGCGTCGCCACCGCCCGATAGACCTGGACGTGCTCTGAGTGCCCGTATTCCCCCCAGGGATTGTGGGTGAAGACAGTGCCAACCCCGGAGAGCAGCGGCTGCAAGGCGGCGACAAGGCGGGCGAAGTTGGCGTCGTAGCGGGCGCGGGCGGCAGGGTCGGTGATGGCGAGGCCGGTCGCCGTCACCTCCGGCCGGGCGTGATCGAAAGCGAAGCGAGCGCCGCTTTCCGGCAGGGAGAGGGCGATGACGCGCGACGAGAAAGGAAGTTCGGCCACGGCGCGCTGGCGCGCGGGGCCAAGCGCAGGGCGCGCAAGGGGCGTGCCGAAAACAAGGATGATTCTCTCGACCCGGGCAAGGACCGAACTCAGCCACAGTACCTCGTCGTCGGGATGGGCGACGACCAGGGCGGCAGCTCCTGGGTCAGAGGACAGAGTCATAGAGCGCCTCCAGTGTTTGCGTCTGCCGGCGCAGATCGAAGCGCTCCTCCACCCGTGCCCGCCCCGCGGCACCGAACGCACGGCGCAGTGCTGCGTCGTCGAGCAGGGTCTCGAGACGCTGGGCAAGCTGGGCTGCGTCGCGCTCGGGGACAAGAAAACCGCTCTCGCCGTCGGCCACTCCCTCGGGGATGCCGCCCACGGCGGAGGCAATGACCGGCACGGCGGTGGCTGCGGCTTCGAGCAACACCATCCCCAGCCCCTCTTCCCGCCCGCTTGCCGTGCGCACGCTGGGCAGGACTAGTACCAGGGCCCGGCGCAGCCAAGCCAACACTTCCGCGTGCGGTCTGGCGCCGAGGAAGCGCACCCTTTCGCCCACCCCCAGCGCTTGGGCCAGCCGCCGCAACCGGCGCTCGAGGCTGCCCTCGCCGATGAGCACCAGCTCCACCGCCGGATGGCGGCGGGCGAGAAGGGCGAAAGCGCGCAGCAGATAGGCGCTGCCCTTCACCGGCTCCAGCCGGGCGACGTGCAGGATGATTTGCGTCTCCTCTTCCGGGGCGCGCGGCGTGATCGCCTGGGTATCGACGCCGAGGTAGTGCACCTCTGTCCGCTCCGGGGGAAAACCGAGGGCAAGCAGGCGGGCGCGCACAAACGCCGAGGCGCAGAGAAACAACGCGCCTTCCTCGGCCAGCCGCCCGCGGAGCATTGCGTACCACGCATAGGCAGGGGAGAAAAGCAGGGCGGCGGTGGCCAGGGTGGCGTCAAAGCCGTGGAAGGTGGTGATCAGCGGCACGCCGAGCTGGTGCGCAAGCGGCAGGGCATAGACTCCCTCCACGCCGAAATGGGCATGGATCAGCGCCGGACGCTTCTGGCCGAGCAGGCGGAGGTAGGGCCCGATGTCGCGGCTCAGCATCTGCCAGCCGGCAAGAGCCAGGGCGAGGCTTGGGTTGAGGTCGGAGAAGGTCAGCACTTCCGCCCCTGGCGGCGCTGGGCCGAAGCGAAGCCGGCCGACATAGAACGGGCGATAGCGACCGAGGTACTGCGCCCCGGCGACGATGAACGGCTCCGAGACCTTGAACAAATTGTGGCGAAAAATGGCGACGCTGCGCATGAATTTTGATCTCGTCGCCGCCTGTTGCTTGCTCTGCCCGCCACCCCGCCTGGGAAGATGCACCCGGCACTGCTAGACTGCCATGCGTGGCAGCGATGTCAATCGGAGGAGAAGCGTGCGGAAGGCAGGATACGCTGGGAGCGGCAGCGAGCGGTCGGGGCGGGGCAACCGCAGAGGCATTCGGCGGTGGTGGCGCAACTTTGGCGTCGGCGGGGCCATTTTTCTCGCCCTGATGGTGCCGCCGCCAGCGAGGGCGGGCGACTTGCCCGTGTGCCAGCCGGACAATGCGAACCAGGTGCGGCTCGACATCAGCGTGAGCGGCATGCGTTCGGCCAAAGGCTCGCTCGTCATCAGTGTCTATCCCGACCAGCCGCAGCACTTCCTCGACGGCAAGTACAAGCTCGGCAAGCAGGTGCTGCCGATCACCCTTCCGGTCACCCACGCCTGTTTCGTCATGCCGAAGCCAGGCTGGTATGCGGTGGCGATGTTCGACGACGCCAACAACAACGGCCACTTCGACACCAACGCCTTCGGCATCCCCGTGGAGGGCTTTGGTTTTTCCAACAACCCCAAGCTTTCCTTGGGCCCGCCCAGCCTGGAGCAGGTGCGCTTCTTCGCCCATCGCGGCGACAATTCTGTCGTCGTGCACATCATGTACTATTGATCCTCTCTTCTCGGAAAGGACTGCCCTTGCCGCCACCTCTCTTGCCCGACGTGCCGGCCCCAACCGCGGCGGCGTGGACGCGGCAGGGCTGGACCCTCCTCGCTCTGCTGCTGCTCGCGGTCGCCCTGGGCAGCGGCTGGCCGTTGCTTTTTCGCCTCGGTGCCAACGTGCAGCTCGACTACAACGAAGGCTGGAACGCGGCGCGGGCGGCCCTGGCAGCGCGGCTGCAGCCGCTCTACGGCGCGCCGCCCGGCCTTGCTGTGACCAACTACCCGCCCTTGTCCTTCGCTCTCATCGGCCTGCTCTCCCACTTTTCCCTCGACGTGGTGCTGGTCGGGCGGATCTTGTCCCTGGCCGGGCTTGCGTTCGTCTGCCTCGCCATCCGTCACGCCGTCCGCAGCTTCCTCCCCGATGGCCGTGCCGCCTGGGTGGCGGCGGCACTTTTTTTCGTCTGGCTCGAAGTTCTCGAGCCAAGCCGCATCGCCGTCGACGATCCGCAACTGCTCGGCATGGGCTTCGAGATGGCGGGTTTTCTTCTCGTTTTGCCCCCACAGCCCCGCCCTCGGGCGGCGATCGCCTCGGCCGTGTTCTATGCCCTCGGCGTCTTCACCAAACAGAACCTGATCGCCCTGCCGCTCGCCACCGCGGCAACACTTGCCCTCGGACGGCAGTGGCGTCTGTTGCGTTGGTGGACAGCGGCTGGCCTCGTCTTCTCCCTGCTGCTGCTGGCCCTGACCGAGGCGGTCTTCGGCCGCTACTTTTTCGCCGACCTCCTCTGCCCCCGGGCCTACAGCGTCGAGGAGGCCTTGAGGCAAAGCGCTTCCTACCTGGTGATCTTGCTCCCGGTTTTCGTCATCAGTGGCATCTGGGCGTGGCGCAACCGTAACGATCCCTCGCGGCGGCTTCTTGCCCTCTCCTGGCTGTTCGCCCATGGCCTCGGCTTTTTCTTCCTTGGCGGCGACGGCACCTCGGGCAACATTCTGTTCGAGGCGTTGGTCTGTGAGGCGATCATCCTGCCGCTTGCTCTCGATGCCTACCTGCTGCGCTACTACCCGCGGCCGGGGGTGCGCGCCGGCCTCGTTCTCGCCCTGCCGGTGCTGTTCCCCCTCTATTTTCTGCCCGCGAAAGCGGAAGCGGCGTTTGCCGAGTGGCACGCCCTGGCGCGTAGCCAGCGCGCGTTTGCTGCCGGGGTGGCGCTGCTGCACCACGTTTCCGCTCCGGTGGTGTGCGAGAACCTATTGATGTGCTTCCGCGCCGGCAGGACCTCGGCTTTCGACCCTTTCTTTGCCCTCGACCAGATTCGCATCGGCGCGCGCGACGGCGGGGCGATCGCCGCTCTCGCCGCCTCCTGCCGCCTGGGGGCGGTGCAGTTTGGCGACGCCGACGTGCCTGAGCCGGCGAGCCGGGTGCGCTTTTCTCCTGCCTTTCTCGCCGCGGTGGCGAAGAACTACCGGCCGCGGCTGCGCACGCCCGAATTTCAGGTCCTGCTGCCGGACCCCGGGCGCTGCCCTGAAGCGGGGAAACCCTAGGCCGCGGCGCATGCCAGCGCCTCAGCCCGGCGGCGGGTGCCAGCAGGCGAGCGCAGCGCCGCCCACGATCAGCAACGCCGCCAGGGCAAGGGGGACGCTGGCCGGTGCTCTCCCCGCGGCGGCGAGGAGCAGGGTGGAGGCGAGCGGGGTCAGGTAGGACAGTACCCCAAGCAGAAGAAGGCTGCCGTATTTCGTCGCGTAGTCCCAGGCGAGGAAGGCAAGTCCGGTTGGTCCGACGCCGATGAGAAGAATCGCCCCCCATTGCCCGCCGGCAGGCGGCACCGTGGGTTCGAAGAGGAAATGTGCCGCTGCCCCGGCAAGGGAGACCGCGGCGCAGACACCGATCAGCATCTCTCCCGGAACGCCGGCGAAGCGGCGGTTCAGCACCGAGTAGCCCGACCAGACCACGGCGCAGGCGAGGGCAGCGGCGTAGCCGAGGAGATGCCTCGCCCCAGGGTCGCTGCCCAGACCACGGCCGACGAACAGCAGCCCCGCGCCCAGAAGGCCGAGGGCAGTGCCGAGGAGGTGGCGGGGGGAGAAGCCGCCGCCCGTGGGCGAGAGGCTGGAGAAGACGACGATGAGCAGCGGCCAGAGATAGTTGAGCAGGCTCGCCCGCGCCGGTGCGATCGTCGCCAGGGCGTAGAAGTAGAGAGCGTGATAGAAGAAGAGGGCAAAAAAGGCGAGCAGCCACGGGGCGAGCGGCTGGCGCAGGCGGGCGAGGGCCGGGCGGCCGCGCACGGCGAGCACCGCCATACCGGCGACAAAGGCGGTGCCGAAGCTCAACGCCAAGAGCTCGAACGGCGGAATGCCGTGCGCGGCCACGGTGAGCAGCGCAAGCCCCGACCACAGGGCGATGGCCACCCCGCCAACTGCCGTCGCGCCCCACCGTCCAGCCTGTGCCATGCCGTTCTCCTCGGGCGCCTTGCGCCAGCGAAGCCGCCCTCGCCGATAATGGCGAGAAGGCCCGGCCCCGGCCAGGGGCAACGGGGGAAAAGGAAAGGTGTTGCGAGCGTCTAGGGAAAGTGCGTAACGTTACCTTCTCCCGTCTGGCCGCCTAGCGGCGGCGCCTTTCACGGTGAGGGAGGAGCGCGATGAAGACGATCAAGGGTCCAGCAATTTTCCTGGCGCAGTTCGCCGGTGACGAGGCCCCGTTCAACAGTTTTGCCGCGATCTGCGCCTGGGCGGCATCGCTCGGCTATCGCGGCATCCAGATCCCGAGCTGGGATTTGCGGCTGTTCGATCTGGAGAAGGCGGCGACATCGCAGGACTACGCCGACGAAATCAAGGGAGTGGCCGCGGCGCACGGTCTTGCGATCACCGAGCTGTCCACGCATCTGCAAGGCCAGCTCGTTGCTGTCCACCCCGCCTACGACGTCGCTTTCGACGGCTTCGCGGCGCCCGCGGTGCGGGGCAACCCCACTGCGCGCCAGCAATGGGCGGTGGAGCAGGTGAAGCAGGCGCTTGCCGCCTCGCGCCGGCTCGGGCTGCGCGCCCATGCCACCTTCTCCGGCGCGCTTGCCTGGCCCTATGTCTATCCCTGGCCGCAGCGGCCGGCAGGGCTGATCGAGACCGCCTTCGAGGAACTGGCCCGGCGTTGGCGGCCGATCCTCGATTACGCCGACGAAATGGGCGTGGACATCTGCTACGAGATCCACCCCGGCGAGGATTTGCACGACGGCGTGAGCTACGAGATGTTCCTTGAGCGGGTCGGCAACCACAGGCGCGCGAATCTGCTCTACGATCCCTCGCATTTCGTGCTGCAGCAGCTCGACTATCTCGCCTATATCGACATCTATCACGAACGCATCCGTGCCTTCCACGTCAAGGACGCGGAGTTCAACCCGAGTGGGCGGCAGGGGGTGTACGGCGGCTACCAGAAATGGAAAGACCGGGCCGGCCGCTTCCGTTCCCTGGGGGACGGGCAGGTCGATTTCGGCGGCATCTTCTCCAAGTTGACGGCCTATGATTTTGACGGCTGGGCGGTGCTCGAGTGGGAGTGCGCCTTGAAGCATCCGGAAGACGGCGCGCGCGAAGGGGCGGAGTTCATCCGCCGCCATATCATCCGCGTCACTGAACACGCTTTCGACGATTTCGCTTCCTCGGGCGCGGACGAAGCGGCCAATCGCCGC
>JABEBX010019927.1_pt1 | contig 10302 bp, 5 predicted proteins | sample 7245971 | NCBI WGS metagenome assembly JABEBX01 (sample SAMN14506365, study PRJNA622280) | hot springs metagenome | biome: hot spring [ENVO:00000051]|acidic hot spring [ENVO:00002120]; feature: spring [ENVO:00000027]|sediment [ENVO:00002007]; material: sediment environment [ENVO:01001048]...
GCCGCTAAGGGATCCCAGCGCGCCAAGCTTAAGCTTCAAATTTCCAATTTCAAATTTTGGTCGCCGTAGCCAGGCGCGGAACGCTTTTACCCTCATTGAATTGCTGGTGGTGATCTCCATTATCGCCCTCTTGATTGCCCTGCTGTTGCCAGCACTAGCTAAGGCCAAAGAGATGGCAATCTCTATACAGTGCACATCCAGACTGCGTTCCCAAGGGCAGCTTCTTATGGAATATACAAACACCTACGATGGCGTCCTGCCCTATGGCTATTGCAACAGTGACGACAGTCGATGGTGCGATTTGCTCTTTGATTTTTACACAGGCAACACCGATCCATCCAACCGCCTGACGCAGGCGTCATGGTGGGGATACGGAAGCCCGGCACAGACCGCCCAGTATCAAGCCGAATTCCAAAATTTGTTCTGGTGTCCCGGTGCTACCTTGACGCCAGGCTTTCCAACGGCGGTGGAGTATTCTGCTAACCCTAACGCATTCATGGTGATCAACCAGGACACCCCTCCAAGTGTGGTTAGCCCGCCCGGCGGGGGCAGTCCGGTTCCGGGTGAAACTCAATCTTGGGTACGTATAACCAACATTGCACAACCCACGAACCTTATCGCTTTCGGTGATGGTAACCAATACACAGACGGTGGTTCAAATGCCCTGTTTACTTATTGGGACCCCAACTCATTGGGAAATAATATTCCTCCGACAAAAATATTCCTCGCTGGCTGGCCGGGCGGTAACACAAATACTGATTTTCCAGGGAATGCATGGGAGCCGGCCGAGTTGCGATATCGCCATGGTTCGGGTGGCCGGGCTGGTGGTCCCAGCCCTGTCAGCGGGTACGCTAATGTAGTTTACTTTGATGGGCATGTTGGACCTATTCAAGCTGGATCGTTGCTTTATCTGAACATGGCGATGAATCCGTGATATCGCTGGAGAGGAGTCGGTTGGCATCCCATTGAGCAATACGCGATGCCGAGTGCCTGTGACGATTATCCCGAACACAAACGAAGGGTTGAAAGAAAAGGTAACCGTTCACGGATCTCAAGAAGCGGGGGGCTGCGAAATGTTGGTGACGGTCTGATACAGGAATTCAAAAGTGCTGCTCTGTTGATAGACTTGTTCAGTGCATACATCCATGCCTCTTTGACCAATCCATTTATTGTAATCCAAATTCTTTTATTGGATGGATTGCGTGGAATGCTGAAATCATACTGTGCTTTTTTATGAAATTTTATTTGACTTTCTTCTGTGGGGGATAAACTTTATACGTTTATTCAGACTTGTTGTAAGTCTGACAGGCCGTAAGGACATGAACGGTTACTCATAAGTTATATAAAGGATTTTAGGATGAAAACAATTCAAATAGCTACCAGGAGAAATTTCCTGTCATGGATGGCATTGGTGATGCTGGCGATCGGCAGCGCTGCTAACCTCCGTGCGGCGGTACTAATTGACGAGTCCTTTCATTACGCCCTTCCAAGTGGAAGAAGCATGAACGATGTCCAAACCACCGCCGCCGGTTTGACTGGGCGTTACAGGCTTTTCAATCTTAATCCGAAAAATATTAGCGGCTCTATGGTTTTCTCCAGAAGCGGGCTATCCTTCGGTCACATGGCTGTCTCCGGGGGCAGCCTGGTATTTAATGCGGGAACCGGCCCTGGCGGGAATGCCAAGTTATCCCTTTCGGCTGCCATTTCCGCTGCAACAACGGCCAAGGTTCTTTACGGCGCCTATCTTTTTGAAACAAAATCCACGGGACATTACCAGGCCACCTCGGCGGTTATTGGACCAAATGGTGGCGCGGATAATCATTCGCTCATAAATCCATCCGGTCAGGCCTATGCGCGTCAGCATGCGGTAGTCGGTCTGGATGATAATACTTCCACCGGGTTACGTGGAAGCCCCATCCGTGCGCACAGAACCTTTCTGGTCCTTTTTGAATTGCAAGGGTTAAATCGGTTGCCCGCAACCCTTTCGGAGTGGATGTTGACGGCCGCGCAATACGATCATTTCGCGGGTCACGGAATTTTAACACGCCATGTGCTTAATGCGGCCTCCACCGGCAATTCCAAGCATGACGTACTACAACGCAACTCCTATCAAATTGCCGCGGGCAGCCGCCCCAAGCTGACCAATCAATACCTGTCTTTTTTTTGTTTTGCTGGTTCGCAAACGGGCCGTGATACGATGAAATTCGGAGATTATAGGATCTCGGATACCAGCTTGGCGCAGGCTGCGCCGTGGAGGGGTAAAGTGCAGCCTCACGCAGGCAGGCCGCAATCTCTCCAGTTGCGAACAGAAAGAAAAGTTTCTCTGGATCCGCCACATCAACTGGCGTTACCCAATATCTTCGCCAACAACATGGTGGTGCAGGCGGATAAGCCAATTCATCTATGGGGTGTTGGCAAACCTGCGGGCGAGTTATGGGTGCGGATGTATGGTCCCAATCGCCAACTTGTGAGACATGGCCATGTCAATATAAATGCCCGCGGGCAATGGTCGCTGTTTTTACCTTCGCTTCCGGCCTCCTTTACACCGTACACCCTGACCGTTGGGGGCAGCTCCGCACGCCGGCAATCACTCAAACCAACCGCTCAGGTCACAATCCATGATGTTCTGGTTGGTGAAGTATGGATATCTGCCGGACAGTCTAACATGGATTTTTCAGTGCAGTACATGATCGGTGGCCCCAAGCTTGTTGCCAGTGCGCACAATCCCTATATCCGTAATTTTTGCGAGAATGTCATCGGAGGTGGCCCACCCTATTCCAAACCATTGTTCGATGTTTCGGGTGGCCGGTGGTTTATTGCCGATTCACCAGAAGGTCTAACGACCATGCACGTATCCGCCATAGGTTACAGTTTTGCGAGCACGCTGTTTGCGGCATTGAACAAAGCTGGCCGCCATGTGCCGGTCGCTGTATTAAATACTGCCACGGGTGATACCAACATCCGCACATGGTTAAGTACCGGAGAGATTAACCGCGTCGCTCTGTTACGGAGAAACGCTCGTTCAAACGCGGTGCGGCGTGCCGATCTGCAACTTCCTTTCGATGCTACCAGTGCCCTGTATAACCATAAAATCGCACCGCTGGCAGGCTATGAAATTCGTGGCATTTTATGGCTGCAGGGGGAGAATGATGTCGGCGGAGCAGATGCTGACGCTTATTATCGTGTGGCAATGCCGTCTCTCATCGCCAGTTGGCGCAAGAGTTTCCTGGCCCCTCATGCGCCGTTCATTGCCGGGGAGCTTTCTTGTTTTCCATATTGGGACAACCCCACCTGTTGCGCCGCCATGCGCTACACTCAGGTGCAAGCCTGCCGTGCCGCAGGCAACGCGGTGGTTATTTCCATTTATGATCTGCCGCTATCTTGGAAAACCGTGCCTTGGCGTTGGCAGTGTACGTGTCATCCCGAAGACAAGCAGCCGGTGGGACAACGCATGGCCCGGGCGGCCCTGGTCATGGCATACGGGCAGCATATACCCTATTTGGGGCCGACGTATTCCGGCCTGCAAATCAAGAGAAATACAGTTGACGTTGCTTTCAAACATATTAACGGCGGGCTGAAGATCCGTACTCCTGCCGACGGCCTGCGAGGGTTTGCAATTTGCGGGAAAAATCGTATTTTTCTGCCGGCCAGGGCAGTTATTGTTGGCCGCCATGTTCAACTGACCTGCAAGGCTGTTAAACACCCTGTGGCGGTCACTTATGCCTTTACGGATATGTGTCAATCGGCTGATCTCAGCAACGGATTAGGACTGCCATCCGTTCCTTTCAGATCGGATTCGGTTCCTTCTCATTATTTACCGTCTATGCCTTGGCTCCATTGCCGCACGCTTAGAATGTGGTTTAATAACCAGCATAATGCGTTCTGGACAAAAACTTGGCGTTCCTATCATTCTATGATTGCCTCCCCCTCCGCAGCAGTTGTACGGTTCGCCGTGGCCGCCGTTGCGCGAAAAATCAAAGGTGGTGCCATCGCCGTAAACTTTTCCGGCGTGCCGACTGACCATGCCGCACTGGTGGCCTTTGGCCCTAGGCTGCAAGGTTTGGGAGTAATCAATTTGAGTTATTACAAATCCCTGCAATTGGCGGTGTTCAATCCTTCACACCACACGATGAAACTGAGGCTGGAATTGGCCACAAAAGTTCAGATTGCCAAGGAAACGCTGCCGTGGAAGAAGAATGCGTCATTAAGGCATGCCCGGTTGGTTGGCGCACCAGGAGGCACCTGCGTTGTGCCGACAGGTCATCGTGGCGCGGCCCTTTGCGCTGTATTATCCCCTGGATGGAACAGCGTGACGTTCTACTTGGCCAAGACCGCCACGGCAGTTCCGGGGCGGCATGATTCCGCGCGCCGATCCTTGACGCATGTCCATCAAATACTGTTCATGCTTCGGTGCCCGGCGAATACGCGAAGCTCCCACCATTATATTTTATTATCGAATTTTCAACTATTTTAATTTTTTAAGTTCGCAGCGCCGTTGAAAATTCTCCTTGTGTAATGAATTCTCCAGTACCTGAACATGGGCATACCTATTCGATTGGGTTTGCATAGATGCCATTGGACCGGTGCGTTTAATCTTTTGCCATTCGCAGCCAGATGCCAAGCCGGTTCGTACCGAAGACAACCGAACCGGCGACTGGCCTTCCAATGCAGATTAATACCACCATGCAGAAAGCGGCCCTTCATGTTAAAGGAATCGCAAGTCTTGCAGACAGAAGAGCCATTCCAAACGGGGCCTATTACACTCTCAGAAACCGCTGCCGAAACTCACGGGGAGTCATTCCACGGAACTTCTTAAAAGTGCGGCACATGCGATTGGCATTCTTCAGTCCGCAGGTACGGGCAATAACATTTGTCTTCAGATCGCTTTCCAGAAGCAACTTGGCGGCATCCTCAACACGTGTGCGAGCCAATTCGTCGGCAATACTGCGGCCCACGACATGCAAAAAGTAGGTGTGAAGTTGCCTTTGTGAAGCTGGAAATTTTTCGGTTATGGATTCGGCGGTTAGTAGATCACGATGTTTCGTCTGAATTATACGCAGAATATCTGCAACATGTGGATAATCCACCGCCAGGATATCCGTACTCTGCCGTACCGTTATGCCGCGTGGCGGTAGAAGCTGGATGGCTGATTCAGGCTTGTGTCCCTGCATTAGCCTATCAAGAACAGAAGCGGCCTCAAAGCCGATGCCTTCCATATTATCATCGATGCTGGACAGAGGGATGGAGGCCAGTGGACACCTCAGCAGATCATCATTGATGCCTAATACTGCTACTTGTTGTGGAATGGGAATAGCCGCTTCTACACAGGCATGAACAACCTGGATGGCCGGATCGTCCGTTTCTGCCAAGATTGCCAGTGGTTTTGGCAATGCACGTATGACCCCAGCCAACCAGCGATATACATCAGTAAGTGCATATTGTATGCCGACCTTTTGGGCCACTGGAAGATCAATAAGGTGAAAATGCCGTCCGGCATTTTCCACTGCGGCCTGAAATGCCATTTGCTTAGCCAGGGGGCCGGGGCGCCTGCAATGCAGATAGAATGCTAAATGTTCAAAACCACGGGATTCAAAATGCTCGAATGCCATTCGCGCAACGGCTACCGGATCAGAGGCCACGCGTGGAATTCCGGGACTTGCGGTATATCCAATGTTGACCACGGGTTTTCGAACGTTTCGGACAAATCGATCCAGTTGTGCATTGACGCCGCCCATCCAGACAATGCCATCACCCGCCCAGCGCCGGGGCGGCTTAAATGAGTGCAGCAATGAGGCATCAAGAATCCAATTGGCTTGATTGGCATAATTTGCCACCCCTGCGTGTAACGGTTTTGCGTACCAGCCCAATGCCAGTAGGACATGCCGACGGTGGGTGGTGTTGCGAGGAACGTCGGCGGCCAGTCCAAGCATTGGATCACGGATTGAACCGCTGGTGATCAGATTTTTTGCCATGTGTAAAATTATATGTGATTCACTTGGGGTGTTCCATGCCATTGCAAGAAATAGAGATTATTTGGCAAAAAAAGATGTATTTCATGCCTTAACATTGCTACCGAAGTCAAGGCTGGCATCCTAGGCTAAGGCGTAGACCCGGCTTAAAGAGCGTGTCGCGTATCGATGGCCGTGCTGAGCCGTTAGAATCGATTAATTCGTCGGGTTGCGTTGACCGGCCCAATATCAAGGAACTCGTTGATGAACCCCTTCATGACACCCCGTAGGTTAAGACCCGGAGTTTACAGCGGTGTGACCGTTACCAGTGTTGTAGGCCTTATTCTGGCAATATTTGTCATCGCTTGTCCACCGATCCGAGGCGCTGCGAATGGCGGACGGCATGTCGTGGTTATTCATCTGCAGGAGACTGTGACCTCCCAGATCACCGGTTTAGGCGTGCAATGGGATCCGTATGACTATCCGCCTTCACAACGGTCGTGGCGAACCATCCTGCAACGAGTCGATTATATGCACCCCTCTTTTCTAAGGGTGATGGTATTGGGACGGTCGCAATGGCAAACCCAGCCACCCTTGTCGTCCGCACTTCGGCGTGTTTTGGTACAGCATGGAATTGTCGAAAATGTAGATCAGCGGATATTATCCTGGGCCCAGCGGCATGACAGCAAGGTTATTCTGGGCACTTGGTGGTGCTCTCCCCTTGCTGATGCCAACAAATATAATAATTCATACGCCATTCACGACTGGGCAAAAGCAGTAGCGGCCCAGGTCGCGTATCTTCGCAAACAACGGGGATTTACCTGCATCAGGTATTATAATTTTGTCAATGAACCACAATGGGCACAGGGTTTAGGTCCGCGGTGGGCCATGGTGGCCAACGCCCTCCATATCGCATTCCACCGCGCCGGCCTTGCCGGCGCAGTGCGCATCATCGGGCCGGACACCTATGGGGATCCACCAAATAGCAATTCGTACAACTGGCCACTGCTGGTATTCGTCGCGCAACACGCGCACAGAGCGGTCGGGGCTTACGACATTCACTGGTATGCACGGAATAACGAGGTCTGCAACGGTACTATTCAAACCACGCTGGTGCGGGAGAAAAAGATGGTTGAGGCTTTGGATCCTGCTGCCGGGCATAAACCGTTTTTAATGGGTGAATCTGGCTTAATTCAGGGTCGATGCAATGGTGACCAGCAACCACGCGTTAAGACGTTCACTTACGGCGTCATGATGGCCGATTATGCGGTCCAGGTGTTTCGTGCCGGTTGGAGTGGAATATCGGCATGGGATTTGGACGATGCCATGCATGTTGTTAACGGAAAGCGAATAACACATCCACCGGGTAAATTGACGCTTAAAATCTGGGGTTTCTGGAATTCACAGGGGGCGGCCATGGGGGATCCGAAAGACTTCAATATACGCCCCTGGTTTTATACATGGTCGCTGATGTCCCGCATGTTTCATGCGGGTACGCGTATTGTCTTTTCGCATGAGCCGGTACAAATGAAACGGTTCCGGATGCTGGCGGGAACACGCATTGTCCATAATCATTTGATCATCAGTGTGATGCTAGTCAATGATGCAAAAAAAACGCGAAAGCTTGTTGTGCGTATCCCTTCAGACAAGAATACCTCCACTTTCACCGAGTACCGCTATTTTCGTCATGACCGTCCAGTCAACGCCTATGGCTTACCGATTGCCGCGAAGAGACTCTATGATGTGAATCCCGCACACGGGATGACTATTGACATGCCCGGTTCCGGTGTAATATTTCTGACGAATCAGGCTCCTTTCACAACACCCTGATGTTGCCTTGATAATGGATACGTAAATCAAAATGACAAAATAGAAATTTGCGATTGCCAGTCGATATGTCGCCTAGCATGTATGAAATAGAAGATGCCTCCCAGTATTTATATGAAAGAAAATAATATGAATCGATATGAAAATAAGAATCTGCGGGATATACCAATGGACACGGCCTTTTTATCGGGAAGTCCAGACAGTGAGCCTTGCCAAACCACTGATTGTGAACTCAGTGTGTCGCAAAGTCGCCTCGAACAAAAAGCATCTCCCGGTTTGACCCGACGCGCGGCACTGCAACTTGCTGTGGCGGCGGTGGCCACCACAACACTTAATCATGCTGATGCCATTGGGGGTTCCCTTGATAATAGCGCTCGTCATTCCGCAGGATCATCAGGAGCCAAACAACGGTATGATTTATCCACGTTGAAATGGCAGTTGTCAGGGTGTATGCCATATATGGAAAGACTGGGCGGGGCGATGTCCATTTCCAACATCCAGCAAACCACGAATCAAAAAGTAGGTCCGATCCCAGCTTCGGTGCCCGGTTCGGTGCAGTTGGCTCTGTTGAACGCCGGACTTATTAAAGACTGGAACATCGGTTTTAATGCGCGGGACTGCCAGTGGGTGGAGAATGAAGATTGGGTGTATCAGACGGTAATTCCCGATCAGTGGCTGCATTCCGGAAAACAGTTCCGGCTGCATTGTGAAGGCTTGGATTACCGGGGCGGTATTTTTCTTAATGGCAACATGGTAGCGAGTTTTGAAGGGTCGTTTCATCCATGGGATTTTGATTTAAGCCTGCATCTTAAAACCAGCGGAAATATCTTGGAAATTCTTTTTCAGCCTCCGCCGCGCTGGTTGGGCCAACTCGGCTACACCTCGCACATGAAAAAGTGGAAGCCCCGATTTAATTACGGCTGGGACTGGATAAGCCGTGTCGTGCAGGTGGGGATATGGGATGCCATCACCTTGGAAGTAGTGGAAGCAGGCGAAATACGGGAATTCCGTGCAGTAGCTGATGTGGACATGGACTCCAGACGGGGCTTATTGAAAATGTATGGTGCCGCCGTGGGGGGCAGTAAAGTACGGTTAACCTTGGCTGATGACACCAGGGTGGTTCATCAAGAAGAAATTGAACCGAAACTACTGGCCAGAAATGGTGTGCAGTGGAACGATTTAACAATTGCTTTGTGGTGGCCCAATGGGCACGGGGAGCAGAAGCTCTACAATATTTCGTGCGATCTTCTTAATGAAAAAGGGCAATTAATAGATCACCAGATGCGAACGGTGGGGTTCCGCAATATTCAATGGCGTAAAAATAAGGGCACCAAAAACACCGTCAACACATATCTGGATGTGGTGCCGGAAGCGGATCGCTATCTTTGTGCGGTCAACGGCAAGGAGATATTCCTTTGCGGGATCGATTGGACGCCGATTCGTCCGAATTTTGCGGACCTCAAAAAAGAAGATTATGACAAGCGGTTAAATGCCTATCATGACATGGGTGTTAAAATCTTGCGGGTGTGGGGCGGAGCTTTTCTGGAAACTGAATACTTTTACAATCAGTGTGATCGTCTGGGCATTCTACTGTGGCAGGAATTTCCATTATCCAGCTCAAGTATAGATTGCTATCCCCCGGCGGACCCAGATTCAGTGGAGACGATGGGACAAATTGCCGAATCATACATCAAGCGCCGACAACATCATCCCGCGTTGCTTTTATGGTGTGGCGGCAATGAATTAGCCAACAACCTTAACGGTATAAATCCCGGTAAGCATCAAGAGGCATTAACTATTCGGCATCCAATCTTGAAGCGATTTTATGAAGTGATTGAAAAACTGGATCATGGCAGGCGATTCCTTCAAACCAGCCCATTTGGTCCGCGATTGCAAAATAATCTTGAAGAGTGTGGCAAAGGCGTATTCTGGGATACTCATGGTCCGTGGAATTTTAACGGCCCGGTTGATGGATATTGGAAAGATTTGTGGGACAAAAGCGATTCGATGTTCTATTCGGAACTCGGCGCTCCGGGGGCTAGCTCAGCAGAATTGATCCGCAAATACAAAGGCGATTTGCAAGTGTTCCCATGTTCCTCGGTTAATCCACTTTGGAATCGTAATCCATGGTGGATTGACTGGCCGAAATTCATTCAGGAAAAGGGACATACGCCAGCAAATCTGGAAGAGTTTGTGGATTGGAGCCAAGCCCGGCAGGCAGCGGCGCTGGGGTTGGCGGCCAGAGCGGCACTGAGCAGATTTCCAGCCTGCGGTGGATTCATGGTATGGATGGGACATGATGCTTTCCCATGCACCGCCAATACTGCTGTGATTGACTTTGAAGGTAATCTCAAACCCGCGGGTGTGGAACTGGGCAAGGTGTACCGATCTGCGCTTTAGCCCAACCTTCGCACTTTGGCGTTTTTTGGTGAAATTTAAAAATAATATGGCCTTGGCGCTATCGCCAAAAGGTATTTTATCCAAAAACGCGCATGGTACAGACCTACTTGGGGGAAATTCACTGTTA
>JABEBX010001923.1_pt1 | contig 10301 bp, 11 predicted proteins | sample 7245971 | NCBI WGS metagenome assembly JABEBX01 (sample SAMN14506365, study PRJNA622280) | hot springs metagenome | biome: hot spring [ENVO:00000051]|acidic hot spring [ENVO:00002120]; feature: spring [ENVO:00000027]|sediment [ENVO:00002007]; material: sediment environment [ENVO:01001048]...
ACAGCCCGCGTCTTCCCCACGCACGTGGGGGTGTTTCGTATAAAAAGGATTGAAAAGCTAGAATTGCCAAGTCTTCCCCACGCACGTGGGGGTGTTTCTGATGAGCTTTTTTAATGTGGTTCGATGGTGTAGTCTTCCCCACGCACGTGGGGGTGTTTCCCGAAGGGGTGGTGCCCTCAGTTATCGGTTGGTGTCTTCCCCACGCACGTGGGGGTGTTTCCCGCTGAATCGCAATCCGTTCAGCGTATCCGAAGTCTTCCCCACGCACGTGGGGGTGTTTCCCGCTCGCTAATCCGTGGCAACAGGGACTTAATGTCTTCCCCACGCACGTGGGGGTGTTTCTTGGTTTCAAAAGCGGCACGGATTGGGCGCAATGTATTTCCCCACACACGTGGGGGTGTTTCCCTTGTTCCGGTGGACGATCCGCAAGGATTGGGGTCTTCCCCACGCACGTGGGGGTGTTTCCCTCGATATTGACTAAAACGTGAGCGCCGCAGGGTCTTCCCCACGCACGTGGGGGTGTTTCCTGACAAAGCGGTTTAGCGGCCCCTTTGCCTTGTTATTCCCCACGCACGTGTAGGGGTGTTTCCCTTTATTTTGGCGATATGGACAAGTTCGTTTTGTCTTCCCCACGCACGTGGGGGTGTTTCCGGCGCGGATCACACACAGAGGATACCCGGCTTGTCTTCCCCACACACGTGGGGGTGTTTCTGTTTCGATGCTTTCCCGAAAAGTGGTCAAATGGTCTTCCCCACGCACGTGGGGGTGTTTCTCTCGGATTATGACCTTGCAGATAACCGCGTCCGTCTTCCCCACGAACGTGGGGGTGTTTCTTTATATGTAAGAACGATAGAGCTGCACAAGAAGTCTTCCCCACGCACGTGGGGGTGTTTCTTCGCTATTTACTGATTCGACTTTTGTTAATACGTCTTCCCCACGCACGTGGAGGTGTTTCCAGCTCGCAGTTCCGGCCCAACCCTGAAACTTCGTCTTCCCCCACGCACGGGGGGTGTTTCTACCTTTCTTTGCATCACTAGCAAAACGCCCAAATCTTCCCCACGCACGTGGGGGTGTTTCTGTCTCTGCAGCGGATTTTGCTGCCGTAAGAGCGTCTTCCCCACACACGTGGGGGTGTTTCCCTTTTGACGTAGAAGCTGCTGAAAAAACAATCGTCTTCCCCATCCATATGCGGGTGGCATAACTAATATGATATTGCATATTTGACATCATTCACGAGTAATGCTAATGTAGAAACACTAATTCTATGTAAGATCTATGTGAGAATATTCATGTCAACAGGTTTTTGCAGCGCGATATGATAGGCATTTCCAAGAAAAAACAGGCTACCGTCATCCCGCGATCAGCACCGTCATTGCTGTATCGTGGGGCAAGTCGCCCGTGCAATCATGAATAGAATGCCGGATTATTTGCGTGATTCGTTGTTTCCTGATGGAGCGGAACTGATTGCGGCGGCCCATGATATTGGAAAAGTCAGTCCTACTTTTCAGAAAAAGATTTATAAATCGCTCAATCCTCTTGATGAATCCGTATTGGATTCGCTGAATATGGTTAATGATGACCAAGAGAAAATATGGGGAGGACATAGCGGAGTAAGCCAGTCAACAGTCTCCGCATTGCATGTTGGAAAGTATATCCCTGAAATCATAGGAAGACATCATGGCTTCAGTCCGCCTGGATATACGCAAACAGCCACCTGTGAGTTGTTTGGTGGTACGGAATGGAACGAGAAACGGAAAGCTCTGCTAGAGCAGATGAAGGACGCTCTGTGCTGCGATTTTCCGGTAGTCCAAAATAATATTCAGGCTACAATATTGTCCGGTCTGACTACTGTTTCTGACTGGATAGGCTCCGGATCATTGTTTGATACGAAAGACGGTGACGGACCAGAGAAAATCAGTTTGGCTCTGGACAACGCCGGGTATATGCAGCCACAAGTCATTCGTGGATTGAGCTTTCAGGATGTTTTTGGATTCTCACCAAAAGATTCTCAGGTCAAACTGATTGACGTAGTGGATCGGCATGGTGTTTATGTACTGGAAGCTCCCATGGGGATGGGAAAAACAGAAGCAGCCCTGTATGCGGCATACCGATTGCTGGAAATGAACAAGGCCGCAGGAATCTATTTCGCATTGCCAACACAATTGACCAGTGACAAGATTCATGAGCGAGTAAATCATTTTTTGCAACGCATTTTGTCAGATGATTCCCCCAATAAAAAGGCATTGCTTGTACATGGAGATGCATGGCTAAAGCAATTTGAGATGGGCGAAGAAGGAAACCCAGGCCAATCCTGGTTTTCTCATGGGAAACGCGGAATTCTTGCCCCGTTTGCCGTTGGCACCATTGATCAGGCGTTAATGGCGGTGATGAATGTCAAGCATGGGTTTGTCCGTGCCTTTGGTTTGGCTGGCAAGGTAGTCATCCTAGACGAAGTGCATAGTTATGACAGCTTTACCGGCACCCTGTTAGATAAACTGGTTGATGATTTACGTCAGTTGCATTGCACGGTCATCATTCTGAGCGCCACATTAACGCAGGAAAGACGGTTACAATTGACGGGAATCAGATCAACGTCGGTTGCTTATCCGTTGATTACAGCGCATCCCTTCGGAGAACAACCATTGGAAGTGGAAGTGGAACCAATTCCGGATGTTTCCGTAATGATTTCCATACATAGAGAGGATACCTTCGCCATTCAATCTGCGCTGGAACGTGCAAAAGCAGGACAGCAGGTTCTTTGGATAGAAAATACAGTAGATAAAGCGCAAGAGCGTTATAAACAGATGGCTGCGATCACTCATGGCACAAGCGTTGAATGCGGATTGTTACATTCACAATTCACAAAAATGGATCGTGCTATCAATGAAAATAATTGGGTGACACTTTTTGGTAAGCAAGGTGCCGCCAAACGTGGTGATCGCGGCAGAATACTGGTTGGTACGCAAGTATTGGAACAGTCATTGGATATAGACGCGGATTTTTTGGTTACGCGCATTGCTCCTACGGATATGTTGTTACAACGAATGGGCCGATTGTGGCGACATGAGGAAAACATTCGTCCCGCAGGCGCTCGGCGTGAGGCTTTGATTCTCGCTCCTGATCTGACATCCGCCATTCAATCGCCAAGCACCGCATTTGGATTATCCGCGATGATATATGCACCTTATGTGCTTTGTCGAACATTGTCCGTTTGGCAGGACATCAAAAACGTGAATATTCCTGGGCAGATACGAGAACTCATCGAGGCAACCTATGTTACGCAACAGGAAACTGGCAAGATGGCACGTCATTTGAATAAATTGAAAGATAGACGTGAAAAACTGGAAGAGTTAGCTTTGTCTGCTGTTTCCAAAGCAAATCAAACCATTTCCGACGAAAACGTGGCAACGCGATATAGCGATATAAATTACATTGATGTATTACTGTTGCGTTCTTATAAATACGATGAGGAAAAGAATGGATCTTTTGTAACTTTATTGAATGATGAAAATATTTTTATTCCGAAAAATGGTCGAACGATCGGAAAGGAGAAGCAGCGCGAAATAACTGCGAAGATGATGCAATACACTTTGAAGATGCCGAATTATATTGCACCGCTGACTTATTGTAATAAAGTTGATTGGCTTAAGGATTATTTTTATCTTGGTATATGTAATCATACAGACAAAGAAAAATCAACATTGTTATCACCATTATTGCGGGTGGCACTGGTTGATGATGATGGATGGATACGCGGATTAAATGGGAAATCTGCCAATCCTAATTATGCGCTTCGTTACGATTCGCTGATGGGTTACGAGCACCACAAATTGGCTTGCTAATTACAGATTTGACAGGAGAAAAGGATAATGGTGAAAACAGAAAATCGATTCAATCTAATCGACGAGCAATGGATTCCTGTTGTTGATGCTGGATATGTTAGTCTGAAAGATCTGTTTTCCAACAATTCTTACAAAGATATTGGTGGAAGTCCCATACAGAAAATCGCATTGATGAAACTTCTTCTTGCCATAGCGCAATCCGCATGCACTCCAGAGGACAATGATGATTGGACACGTCTTGGTGCAAGCGGTGTTGCTGAAAAATGTTTACCTTATCTTGATATTTGGCATGACAAATTTTATTTGTATGGTGAAAATCCATTTATGCAGATGCCAGCAATTAAATCTTCTCCTGTACAGAGTTGTGGTGAATCTATGCCGGAAATATCTACCGGAAACACCACGATATTGACGCAAACGCAGGTGGAGAAGAAGTGGTCTGACGCAGACAAGGCTTTACTGGTCGTTCAACTATCTGGTTTTGGAATGTCTGGAAAGATGGATACCTCTCTGGTACTTTCCCCTGGCTATGCCGGAAAGAGAAACGATAAAGGAAAACCTAGCACAAGCAAAGCTGGAACCTCTCTTGGTTTTACTGGATATTTGCATAGTTTTTTGCAAGGATCGTCCATCATGGAAACAATTTGGCTGAATCTGTTCACAAAAGAACAGATCAAGGATATGTCCATTTATAAGGGTGGACTAGGAGTAGCGCCATGGGAGCGCATGCCGGATGGTGAAGATTGCGAGATCGCCAGAGCATTAAAAAATACCTTAATGGGGCGATTGATCTCTCTTTCCACATTTTGCCTGCTGTCAGAAGAAGGTGGAATCCATTGTGTCGAGGGTATTTCACACTTAACCCACAAAGAGGGAATGTGGGATCCCAGTGTATCCGTAGAAATGCCTACTGGTTCATCAAAGAAAACTCCAACTGCTATCTGGGTTTCTCCGGAAAAACGCCCATGGCGATTCCTGACTGCCTTGCTTAGTTTTTTTATGAGTGGGCAAAAAACAACCTGCTACCAACTGAGCATGACGATTCCACGCGCCTATCAAGATGATGCAAACATGGTGGAGTCTATCGGTATCTGGTCTGGTGGATTGCGCGTTAGTGGTAAAATAAAGCATTTCATTTCGGTATCTGATGATTTTGTGTCGTCAACCATCCGGATTGACAGGAATGCTCTACGGAATGGGGAAGCATGGATCATGCGGCTGCAAACAGAAATGACAGAACTGGATAATCTTTCGAAAATGATTTACGGATCGGTCATCCATTACTTCCGTACCCAAGGTTCGGAAGGCAAGAAACAGGCAGCACAAGCCAGTAACCACTTTTGGCAGTTTTGCGATTTACATGCACAAGACTTGATTGATTCTTGCGCGGATGAATTCGGCAGCCTAAAAATACGGCATTTTTTTGCAAATTCTGCATATAAGGTGTATGATATGTATTGTGCCAGAGATACTGCCAGACAGATTGATTCCTGGGCAAAAAATCGGCCTGACTTGAGAAAATATTTAGGAAACAAAAAGGAGATTGCATGACCATTCAAGCAAAAAACAAGCAGCAAAGTGCTACCAAAAAGCCAAGCAGGGGAGAAGCATTCGTAGATTACGTCATTCGTCGTTGTTCTGATACTGGCGTAAAATCTGCATTAAAGCGTGCCGATAATCCGGACACGGAATATCAAAGCTGGTCTATTCTTGCGGATTTTGGTGTTGATCTGGAACATGAAAACAAGCGATTGCCGTTTGCTGTCATAGCTGCGGCCATTGCTCGATCCAATGCCATGAACAACGGACATGTTCGCATCGGTGCTGCCATTGCAAGGTGTTATTCCGATGGGCGCGATAGTGATCAGGCCAGAGCGAAACTGCGCCGGTTGCTGGCATGTGATGCCGTGGACGAGGCATGCCGTGTGTTGCGGCCACTTTTCAGTCTGATCGAAAGGAATGGCATTTCGTTGGATTACGCTGCACTTCTCAATGATTTGCTTTGGTTTAATAATGAAGATAGTCACGATCGCATCACTGCACGATGGGCACAAGACTTCTATGGCAGAAAAGCAAATGGTGATGAGAATGAGTGACCATGTTGTTGCGTATGCCAGTGTTCTGCGTCTTGATCGCAAGGATATCAAAGTGCTTCGTATCAGGGACGCTTATGGGATTCATCGGGTGATATATGGATTGTTCGAAGATACACGCACGAGCGATGAAAAAAACGGAAGCGATTCCAGTGGAATTGTTTTTGTGGATAAAGGGGAAGATCGTGGAGTACGACAAATTTTGATCGTATCTGATCGCAAGCCTCACCAGACACCACAATTTGGTGTTGTCGATACCAGGATTATCTCTGAAAAATTCCTGTCTTTTGACCGTTATGGTTTCGAGGTAACGCTCAATCCAACAAAAAGAAGCAAGGAGAACGGAAAGACGGTACCGATCAAAACTACCGACGGTATTATGGATTGGGTAAAATCCAGAGCATCTGTTTCGTGGGGATTTTCCGTTGTACCAGATTCGTTGCAGATATTGCGTGTTGGGGTGCAGTCGTTTGAGAAGGAAGGGCACGTTGTCACACACGGGTTTGCCACAATCAAAGGGCTATTGGACGTTACCGACAGGTCGCGTTTCATCATGAGTTTCACGCACGGTATCGGCAGAGGTCGTGCTTTCGGTTTTGGGTTGTTACAAGTTGTTCCACTGTTTATTTGACTTTTTTTATAGGAGATTTGTTGATGAGTATTCAAAATGTATTAAAAAACACCCGTATCGAGTTTCACATTTTGCAGTCTTTTCCTGTGACTTGCCTGAATCGGGATGATGTTGGTGCGCCCAAAACGGCTATGGTCGGTGGTGTTCAACGCGCCCGTGTAAGTTCCCAAGCATGGAAGCGTCAGGTACGTCTGACCTTGCATGAACTTGGTATGAAGCACGGAGTGCGTACCAAGTTGATCGGTGATCTGGTTACACGGTCCTGTTTATCCATGGGTGCCACGCCTGAGCAGGCCAAGTCTTGCGGCAGTGCCGTCGAAGGCGCATTCATCAAGAAGAAGCCGGAAAAAAAGGCGGGTGGAAAGGGAAAGAAAGAAAAGGAGATTGCCGAAGAGTCTCCTGTTGAGAACGATGAATCTCTTGAATCTAGTGATGATTCCGATGGGAAATCGGATACTTTGCTGTTCTTGAGTCCCAATGAAATCGAGATTCTTGCTGGTGAATTCGCAAAGCATGGTTTCAACCCAGCCAACGTGATCACACAAAAGGATCAGAAGAAGCAGGCCAAGGAAATCGCGGATTTGATCGGAAAGACCGATGAAGCGATTGATGGAGTTGATATTGCACTTTTCGGTCGCATGGTAGCCCAGGCTCCCATCATGAACGTGGAAGCAGCCGCATCGTTTTCTCACGCCATTTCCACGCATAAGGTTACTAATGAAATAGAGTTCTTCACTGCTCTGGATGATCTGTCTACTGAACCTGGGTCTGCACACATGGGTAGCATTGAATTTAATTCTGCCACCTATTATCGCTACATCAGCTTAGATCTTGGGCAGCTTTGTCAAACGTTGGCCGGACATGATTTGCCCAATGTTGTCGAGCAGTTCACCAAGGCGCTGTTCCTTGCCGTGCCAAACGCCCGTCAGGCTACGCAGTCTGGCGCTTCTCCCTGGGCTTTTGCAAAAGTGCTGGTTCGTAAGGGGCAGCGTTTGCAGATTCCTTTCGAGACGGCAATCCGGTCTCGTGAAGGGGGATTCCTGAATCCCAGCATCGAAGAAATGACCAAGTATCTTGAACATCAGGAAAAGTTGCACGGCAGTCTTTTTGGCAAGATCGCTGAATACACATATGGAAAAGATGATGATTTCAGCATCGATGATTTGGTATCGGCATTGAAAACCCATGCACAGGGGTGCACCAATGAATAATATGGCATCCCCTCCTGTCATGGGGGCGTCCCGTTATATTTTGCTCTGGTTAGAGGCCCCACTGCAATCGTGGGGTCATGACTCCAAGTTTTGTCGGCGTGATACCATGATTTTCCCAACAAAGTCTGGCGTTCTTGGCATGGTATGCTCTGCATTGGGTGCTGGCGGTGCACAAAAAGATTTGTTGGCAAGATTCGCGCCGTTACGTCAAACAGTTATATCTTTTGTGCGCGTAAAAAAAACGGCTGGCCAAGAAAAAAAGCAAGAACGAGAACCGTTATTGCGTGATTTTCATATGGTTGGCAGTGGTTACGATAACAAAGATCCTTGGGAAACATTGCTCATTCCAAAAAAGAGTAATGGCACTAATCCTACTGGTAGCGGTACGAAAATAACATATCGTTATTATTTGCAAGATGCTGCTTTTGCCGTCGCGCTGGAGGTACCCGAAGACTTGGCCGATGACATTGCCCATGCGCTACACAATCCCGCATGGGATATCTATCTGGGGCGGAAAAGCTGTGTGCCTACTGATTTTATTTGCCGTGGCATTTTCGATAGCGAAGAGGATGCATTGGCAGAGGCGGCATCCATAGCAGGGAAGAAGGGTCGCACGGAAGATTTTCGGGTTGTACCGTATGTACCTGATGAAGATGATGGATACGAGACCATTACGATCAATGATGTGCCCGTACAGTTCGGAGAAGATAAGCGATACCGTGATCGCAGTGTGAGCCTGATTCATGCCGAATGATGAGCCGTCCACAGCAGAATTCCGTTGCTTAGGCGTATTTCAGAAGTTCTGGGATATGAAATGATTGGTTTAGGTGACACTGGACGCGATTTATTGGAAATATCCGATCTTCAGTTGGTTGCAGAAAAGAAAATACAGGATAACCTAGGACAACTAAAAGTGGTCTTCCCCACGCACGTGGGGGTGTTTCTTTTAGGTAAGTTCTCGGTTGTAGTAATTTCACCGACTGATTATAGTTGAAGCAAGTCAAGTTTCAGATTTTTTTCATTTTTGCAAAAAAACAATATTATGTTGTTTTTTTGATATTTTTCTTTCACAATTTATTGGTGTATTCCCCACAAACGTGGGGGTGTTTCCATGGGAAAAACCATCGAATCCGCTTTCGCTGCGGTCTTCCCCACGCACGTGGGGGTGTTTCCGGTACGAGATACTTTCTCCGGGAGCTTTGCCAGTCTTCCCCACGCACGTGGGGGTGTTTCCGATACTCTCTCTCTAGAACAGCAGCCTCAAGTCTTCCCCACGCACGTGGGGGTGTTTCTCATCTACACGATGGAAACCACTGGGTCTTCCCCACGCATGTGGGGGTGTTTCTCCGCTACATAGCCGCTGGGAAACGGAAGAAATGTCTTCCCCACGCACGTGGGGGTGTTTCCTTCTCCACTTCCCCAAAATAGAGGTTCCGTACGTCTTCCCCACGCACGTGGGGGTGTTTCTACGTGACGGCACCATTAGGACTGATCGTAGCGGTCTTCCCCACGCACGTGGGGGTGTTTCCTGGCATTACGCAAAGGTGGATGAGAAAGCGGAGTCTTCCCCACGCACGTGGGGGTGTTTCTCAGGGTCAACGGCAAAGGTTGCTTGCGGTAGAGTCTTCCCCACGCACGTGGGGGTGTTTCTCAAGGATGGAGATGATATTTCCACTATAATAAGTCTTCCCCACGCACGTGGGGGTGTTTCTAATGGAGTAGATCTTCGCATTCCTTCGGCTCTGTCTTCCCCACGCACGTGGGGGTGTTTCTCGGCCCTACTGCACCAACCGTTTGTCGAAAGGGTTTTCCCCACGCACGTGGGGGTGTTTCCCGAGTGAATCCACAAACAGAGAGAATCGTCGAGTCTTCCCCACGCACGTGGGGGTATTTCTCCTTGCTGCTTCGTTCGTGTTCAGATCGAAGCAAAGTCTTCTTATTCTATTCTTCTGTCACAAGACAATCAGACAGGGTATGCAAGACCTCAACCCTCTTAGCGCGTTGCTGCTCTGGTGTAGGCGACGGAATAAGAGATACGTCGTAATGGACCCTTTTCATCGGATCTGCACCAAACCAGTATCTTCCAGATATTGACGCAATTCAGTTGCATCCTTTCCGGTCAAGATGATCCGTTTTACCGGAACACCGCCGTTTTGGCGAGTGATAACCATGGCTGTTGGGTATCCCTGGATACGATAGGTGTCCTGCAATGCCTGCTGACATTCAAAATCTGTAATCATAAAATTCCCCCACATAGTAATAAAAAACCATATCAAAGTAGTATAGGACTATTAGACACGGTATGCAAGACCAAAAACGTATCAACGATAGAGATCGTAATAATCTGGCAATTCATGTTGATCTCTTTTGTGAGCAATCTTTGATCAAAAACGGTATCTTCTCCCCAACCATCAGATAATTTTCCTTTTTCCATAGTATAGAATCCGCAATACATCAAATAACTATTGGATATTCTTATTTATTGTTGGACCAACTTGACGGTATCTGTGCAGCCTTTTCTTTT
>JABEBX010001848.1_pt1 | contig 10295 bp, 15 predicted proteins | sample 7245971 | NCBI WGS metagenome assembly JABEBX01 (sample SAMN14506365, study PRJNA622280) | hot springs metagenome | biome: hot spring [ENVO:00000051]|acidic hot spring [ENVO:00002120]; feature: spring [ENVO:00000027]|sediment [ENVO:00002007]; material: sediment environment [ENVO:01001048]...
ATAAATGTCTGTTCCAATAACGCCGCCGTGTTAAGCCTAATGTCGAATGTTGTCATTACAGTTTCCTCCCAATCACAATAAATTGATTAGAAATGTTAGGCACGTAGGCGCTTGGGTATCCATAGGGATATAGTTTTTTATTGTCCTGAACAAGTGAGATCAATCCCTGTAGAGTAAATCCAGCGCGCCGTAGGGCATCTGCTATATGCGCATGAAACATATAGTATTCCGATCCGTGCCTAAAATCAGACACAATGACAGCGGCATATTTTTTTGTTCGGAGTAGCCTATGGTATTCCTGAAAGTGTATTTCCATCACCCCCAGGAATTGGTTGTAATCATCAATGCACGCCAAATCAGTCTTTTTATTTCCGTACTGAGTCGCCAATCCTTTTGCCACTCGCTCACCTTTGGCTTTATGATCTTTTTTTTCAAGAATTCCCCAGTAAGGAGGACTGGTCACAATAAAATCAGCAACTTCAGGAGGCATGCTAGACATGACTGTCAGCGAATCGCCGCAGTGTATTGTGCAATCGACTTGAGTTCGACGGTTTACAGCAGCAACCCGCTGCTTGGCAATTGAATGCCATTCGGGATAGAGTTCAATGCCAACAAAATGACGTTCTTCGGCCATGCTTGCAATGGCGCTTGACCCACTTCCAAGAAACGGGTCTAAAACCAAGTCGCCGGCCTTTGTGAAAAATCGAATGAGCTTTGCAATGTCGCTTTCGGAAAATGTAGCGGGGTGACTTTTCTTCAAAGCATCACGTGGAGGCGCCTCGGAAAGTAACACGCCACTTTGCATAGCCGACTCTAAAGTTAACATGTCGTTGCGATCTGGAGCCGATGGGCAGTCTAGCCACACACTTTTTGTGCTTTTAACCCATTCTTTTCCACTAAGATCGTTTAGCTTTTTACGCCCCTTTTGAATATTTTCCGCGATGTTTTCTCCTTGCGTCTGACAAGCAATAATTCTGTCTAATGCAAGATCGACAGCGTCCATCGATTTAAGCGTCATGATGTAGCTCCTATGAGATTGGTGTAGGTCAGGCGCACGCCGTTGGTTTTTTTGATCAGGGCGTCGATACGGTCAAGAGTATGCACCTTGCAATTCCCCTCGTTTAGCCGGTAGGCGAACTCATCCACGTATCGTTGCAGATGCTTTTCACTAAATTGGTGATACACGCCATAAAACCCGCGCTTGAGCACCGCCCAAACGCTTTCGATTCGAGGCAGAACATTTCGATAGTCATACTCCGTCTTGAAAATGGAAACATACTGACCATCAGGCAACGTATAATGGCTATCACCCTCTTTGAAACCAAAAGCCTTTACGAAAGGCGGAATAATGGCAAAAATCTTTCCGATGTGATGCTGTGTCCCACCATTACGATACGTGGTCCATGTCACTACATCGTTTATCTGAAAAGAGGGTGTTTCGTCATTCATCATGATTCCTTAATAAGAACTAAAATCCACTTTTTTACCTTGTTTCATCATCACTATGCGGATCGCTTCAAAAGCCTGCCATCCACCTTGGCTTTTCTTTCTGGCTTCGTCAAAACCCATGACTTTCGCATCTGCCATTTTTTTGCACTTCAATCCATTGATGCCCATGTAGGTATTGTCCGATTCGTGGCACAAAATATAGGATTTTTCTTCGTGACGTCTCAAGCCGGACACACGCGGCCAATAGTACGCTTTGCCATTTCCTACTTCTACCACATAGGATTCAAAATTTCGCGGGAGACCACCGCCATAATTCGTTTTCCAGTAGGAAATCTCAAGACCATTCGGCAATTTGTAAGATTTTTGATAAGCGCTCATTAAAAATGGTGTCTCGTTGGGAGCAATCACCGCAATGATCTTCCCGACCTTTATTTTGGTACGGCCTGCCGCTTGTGAGGTCCATTCTACCATATCGCCAAGCTGGAAAAGTTTTTCGCTGCCGTTCATATTGCCTCCATGAAATAGTATTCAAGCATTATACTATAATTTATTTATTTTGTCAAGATAACAAAGCTACCATGACGAGTAACTGTTATTTTTTCTTGGATTTCTCTTGAACAAAGCAGGTTTGCGCATATTCTTTATGCAACGAGATCATCGCCTTTCTGGATGCTTTACCTGCAAATACGTAATTAACGCATTTTCGCATCAAGCATGAGCATGCCCATACCTAATGACTGCGTTTTATCGCCAATACCATGAATCATCGCCTGAACCGCTTTTTGCGGGTCAGCAATCGTCACTTCGGCAACAATGACCCATATATCAATCAACAGGGCGGTATGTTCAGAAGATTCTCCACGAATCATCAACGCATCAGGATTGATGAGCATATCTTCTTTTTTGACGTGAAAGCCAGAATTATTCATTTGTTCCAACCATCGCGTAGCCGCAATATTCGGGTCTAGGACGGCTCTTTCGTGGTCTTCATCCGGCAACGGGCCATCCACATACAAAAAAACCCCGCGTATAAGGTAACGTTCACCTTTTGATAGGGTAAATGTTACCGGAATTTTCACAAATTCCGCTTGTGGGCGAAAATGCTGTTCAGAAGGGGCGCGATAGGTTACTCCTGTCCATGCCCCATGATTCCCGCGTGGTGAATAACCGATCTCTGGGTCATCTTCAAACATGATCCGCATACCCGGTAACATCTCCAGAAAGCTCACAAAACCCGCACCCAAATCCATGAATGTTTCTGAAAAGCTGGCAGACTGAATATTTTCATCCATGTGGAACCTCCTGATAGCACCCCCTCAAATCGCGTGGGTACCAAAAACGCGGCATACGCTCTTTTTGATGAGATGACGAAAACCATGCGTCCTTACCGGACAGTTTCGGTGCCTGTGGTGCTCTATCCGTAATGGATGGATAAACAAATGATCCGTCCAATGCGCGTATGGTCTTCAAGACGATATCCTGTTGCTCAAAATTTTCCGGTTGCTCATGTGTGAATTCTGATGTTTCGGAAATTTCTCTACTTTTTTTGTTTAAACGATTACCATACAATCCCATGCTATTTTACTCTCCTTGATTATCGATATACAGCTTCACATCCAACTTGTCCGATTGGATGGTTTGTATCCATGATGAATTCAAACAGGTATCCAACCCCTTTTTACTGGTGACCACACGATGACAAAAATCAGCCCAATGCGCCAGTGATGATTCATAAATCACCAAGGGGTTAGATTCTCCCACATTTTGCGCTATAGCCGCTTTATCCTGATGGAAACGTTGAGATAAAGACGACCAACAGGCTGGCGCATGGTGAATATTTTGATATTTTTTCTGATAACCCACACCAGAGACGTACACCCACTGCGCTTGCCCGTTACCGGAAAAATGATCTTCCGTCTGTTTAACGCATTGCATGACGGATTGCTTATCGGATTTTTTCAGACTTGGCCAAGACTGTTTCACATACTGCTGATGGTCAGAATGGCGAATCTGGGACAATTGCGCTTGTGAGGGTGGTTTCCATTGCCGGTAGCCTGAAGATGTTTGAGAGGCTTCCATGATCGGATGATAAGGCAATGGTACATGAATGACAGGCTGAGGTATGGGTGGCGTTTGCAAGCGATGAAATTCTTCTGGTGAAGAGGTGGCGCATCCTGTTAAACAGAGAACACCACAAAAAAAATACGATGAACGTATAATGAAACGCATATTTTCCCTTTTATTGGCTCATAGGCGTAGAAATAGACCAATCCTGATTGAATTGTGTCTGTAATGGCGCAATATCCCGACCATTTAAGAGTAGCCCCAATTCACGATTTTTCTCCAACGAGGTTTCAGTCAAATTTTCACTGCCTATATAGGCAATGGCGTTTCCTACGATCAGCTTTGCGTGCAGGTAAATCGGCTTCTTAGGCATCAATCGCACCTTGACCCCATGCTGCATCAGGAATTGCGCATCCTGACGATCCTGACGATTGATATTGGAGGGCATGATGACCCGCGCCAATGCACCCTTGGCCGCTATAGCATCCAGTGTTGGCCCATATGGACCCACTTCTTCATCTTCAATGTCGATGGGACCATTCTGATTGATTGCCTGATCGATTTGATGCACAGAAGTACCCGGCGAAAGCACCAAAACCTGATGCGTCCATGCTGGTGCATGCTGATTATTCCAATCTGCATTGAACACCGCATTAACCGCTTTCACCACGGTTGGATTCTTAGTGATGTAAAAATAATTCCGAGAATTATGAAAGTCAGACCATGCAAAATTAGGATTACCGATTTCTGCCTCATGTCCACTGGCAATATATTTGGCGTGATAAAAGGCCCACTGGCTTCCGTGAAAAGTGAACCGATAAGGCGCTAAATGTAAGGTGGCTCCCGTCGATTCAATCGCTTTTTCTTCTTTTTGAACCTGCCAAGATTTCATGCCATAAGGTTTACCCTCAATAATCACCCGTACATCGACCCCGCGTGATTTGGCGGCTTGTATCGCACGCAAAATAGGTTGATCTGTCATGTAGTACACGCCAACATTCAGCGTGTGTTGCGCGTGATTAATCAGATTGACGATGGGTGCTACTCCGGCTTGTGGTTCAATAAATAGCATGCATGTTATCCTTGCATATTGGATGAAAACGGGCGTTGAACAGGCGGCAAATGCGGCATACTCTGCAGGGGTTTCCCTATCTGCGCGGGTTGTGTTAAAGGACCAGAATGATTAATGGATGGACCGGCATGACGCTTTGAGGCCAGCCATTCACAACGGGCCGTTAAGATACTGACGCAATGCTGTATATCACCATTGACCTGCATGTGTTCACATTCGTTTTGAATGTAACGCTGTTCAACAGGACTAAAGCAGAGAGAGACCTGATGCCGATGGGGATCATTTTTTGGCAATTTAGGTTGCATTTGTGATTGCATACAACGGTCGAAACCGATAGTACCCGGTTGTGCGCCACGTTCCAGACAGGCTTGTTGTGCATTTACTTCACGATTTTTTAAGATTTGCCCATCAGGGTAATCCTGCGCAAAGGCAGAAAAAGATATAGCAGACAGACTAAGCAGTAATAGGGATGATGTTTTCATTTTAATTCCTTACGTTTTAGATAAACGTACAATACCACTTACGATAGATCACAATCAATTACCGGTTTATGATCATCATCTTCCGTGTCTCCTGAATACTCGATGACCGAATATTCAAACCGTTTAATCTTTTCAAAAAATGGATTGCTGGATAAATCTATCGCATAATCACTAATCAATCCAACCTCTGATCCAATTAATTCCTGCAGGTCACTTTTCAAAAAACCCACGTTTTGCCCCATCTTTGTGACATTTTCAACAGACATAGCCATAGATCGTGGTGAACCGTTTCCAGCGTACATCACCTTTTGTACATTGTCTTCAATTTCTACACGCAAATGCGCTGCCAATACGGATGATAATCCATCCAACTTTATTTTGATAGGCAAAAAATCTTCCATATGCACCGACGCTATATGGCGAATCAAGCCATCTTCCGACTGAGCTAATTCACATAAATTATCTAAAATAAAGCTGGCATCTTGCGCGGCTTCAACTACTTTTTCAAAGTCTGAATTCTTGATAACCATGTTCTTCTCCCGTTCCTGTTTTTTTGCTTAATGATTAATAATTTAGTGTACCACAAAAATGGAATAAACCATAACGCATTAAGAGCATATACTTTTTTTCTTCAATTCCCATATGGACGCGTCACGTTGCTTTTTTGCTTCTTTTATTTTTGAATCCATTAACTCATATTCTTCAATAGTCAGCAAAGGACGAACAGATACAATCTCGCAGAATAACGCTTTAATATCTGGAAAACTTTCCACCTTATCACTCATTTTCAGCATGTATTCATGAGGAACAAATTCCATTTCTGATTTGATCCTGAAGATTGAAAAATGAGAAATAGACAATGAAACAGCAAATCCAATATAGCTTAACAATAAAATAGCAAAGTTGATGTTATCAGAATGCTCATAAAGATGGCTGATAGATTTTGCTATCAAAAACGCAAACCCCATAGCAACGACAAAAAAGATTAATCCAATAAAAAAACTTTTACGGAGAAAAGCAGATATTTCCCGTTCAGTTTTAATTTTTTTACCATTGACATTCATTTTTAAGCCCTCATTGTAGATGAATTCATGGATAATACAGGAAGTTTCAAACGAAAATCACGCGCTGGACGATAGCTTTCTTCAAATTCCAAAAGCAGCTTTTGTACATTGTCGCGTCCTAAATCAATTTGCACGTCCATGTCATGCAGCTTGATGAAAGCCGGTGCGCACTCCGCACAAATCGCCCATTCAGCCAGAGGGACTTCAACCCCGCAAATTCTTTCTTCAATGTCGCTATGTGGATCACGGAAGCGTTCAATCGGCAGGTACAATTGTCCAAGGCGTACCATTTTCTTGCAAGAACAGCAACTTTTACCCCGCGAAACAGAATAGGTACGCAACTTCTCACTCGTTGACCAATACCATTCCGCGTTATCACCATCTATGGCACAAACAATACTCATTGTTCATTCCTCCATGAGAGTTTATTATTATATGAAATAAAAATATCAATGTCAAGCTCAAGGGTTCAGCCAGTCTTTATCCGGTCTGGTAATGAGGCGTGCGCCAAAATACGCTTGATCCAGATCAAGGATCGTTTTCAAGGTATAGTTTTGCATATCATCATCGCGCTGAACCAGAAAGCATGATAAATCTTCACCATTGGCAGAAACAAACGGGAGCAGCAATTGCATCCGTTCTTCTTCCACATAATAAACAGGAATAGCCGTTTTATAATTCCGCGCAATCTTTGGAATCAGATTTTCAATAGCCCCACGTAGGTAATTGCGGACTACTTCATCAGAGGCATCCGCAAAACCAGAGCGTTCTTTAGCACGTTCAAAGAGGTGATCAAACGAATCCTTGTCCAATGAGTAATGCAAATCAAAAACAAAATCACGACTGTCTTCGGCGTAGTGCGCAAGATGCGGAACACGCATCCCAAAATGATAGCGGTAATTGTCATGATTAACGGGGTAACAGGCTCTATACATCCAATCAGGTGTTACTTTATCATGAACAGCCAATGGGTTGCGTTCAAAAACAAGAACCAGATCAGTACCATTTTTATTGAGCAGCCCCGTATTGAAACAAACCCATTGATCATCTTCTGAAAACAGGAAATACTTTTCAGGTGAACCGTTTTCCATGCGCAAACGATCCAGTGTCAGAAGTCGCATAAAAGTGTAGTTCAAATAGTTCCTTAACTTAGGGGCGACCTGATTGTATTTTTCCTTAAAACGCGGTTGATGAAACTCCCATGCTGTAGGCCCATCTACCGTTTGTCGAGATATATTGCGAAAAGGTTCATCATAATCAATCGAACCATCTGGAAATCTTTTGTTGGAATGAAAATGCGCAAAAACCTGATTCAAAGGTTGCGTTTTGTAAATTTTCAACAAACTCTCATAGTTTTTCATTAAAACACCTCATGTAAAATATCGAAAAAAGAAAGAATAAAACGATTAAACAACCACTGCATTTTTATAGTACATCCACAAAAAATGTATCGTGAGACTCACTACGACGATCTGTTGTGCAACAATAGACCAATTTCCGTAAATAACCGAGTACGTCAATATAAAGCTGGAACTACACAACCAAACGACCCGAATCAGCCAAGGCCGATAAAACAATTTTCCCAAGCTGGCAAAAACATAAGTGCCTACCGGTAACCACGTCCACCAATCTTCAGTGGGTGCATAGTTGAGTTCATCGACCTTTTTAAACAATCATAACGACTTCCCCATAGACCGCTATAAAGAACCTTTTCACCAGTATTAATGATAACTAAACATAATCCTATAATGCCTAAAACAAGCATAGAAATCAGCAGCCAAAGCGGCAAAATATAAGATATGTAAAGCATTTTAAATCCTTATGTAAATGATAAAATTATTTATTTTAAATTAGAAAATCAATCAAATCTTGACCAGACAAAATATGTACCACACGTCGCCCATTGTATAATTTGTATAGACCAGATGGTGTTCTGCCTGTATGCACAAAATACCCTATATCTAGGTCGGCTTTATCCAAATTATGATTAAACCATTTAATCAATATCATGGAAATCTGCCCATTTAATCGGGGTACACAATGTATGCCGTGCATTCTATTTTCCATATAAAGAATAGCATCAATGCCGTTGCTTTTATGGTCTTTGATGACCGCTTTCTTTTTTCGACAAAACGCATCGAGCACCATGTATTCAAACAAATGTGGACTCAATCCACGCAAATAACGCATCCTTCTTTCAAAGGTGTCTTCTGGATTCTCCCCACGAATCTCTGCTAATGTCAGATAAAAAGTGTTATCCGGTTTTTCATCCTTTTTTTGACGATAGTGTTGAATATTTTTACGATGAGACTGTAAACGTGAAACTTCTGCGCGGACATGTAACGCTAATCTTTTCAGCATGGAAAAATCTTTTTCCTTATCATCCGTATTGAGCGTTTATTGTAAATGGGATTTGTGCATGGATTCAATCTTTTTTCCGATAAGCAGTGCGTCGGAATGTTCCATAGCGTCCAAAGCGTCCAGCGCATCCCGCAACGCAGATCGCAATTCTTTCGCATAACTGCCTAAAAGACGTTCATCGTTAGGCGGTGTGTTACGTACAAGTCCACGCCAATAATGCTTTTTGCGTTCCAAAGATAAAGGGTTTGATGCCATGTCTTTCTCCTTTTTTATTATTATAACAAAAAATATCGTTTTGTCAACCAAAAAAATCGTGCGATCCAGTGCCAACCAATCGCGTAAAATGAAACTTTTTGCTGAAAACTTATCGTGATAAAAACTCAATGTATGTCAAATCTCCTATTTTATAACTGTCCTGCTGGCCCTTTATCAAAATGCGCGGAAAACCCCGCACTTCAGGGCGGGGATGTAGAGCGCAGATCATATCTCTATATAAAAATTGATTTTTAGATAGAGATATGATATAATTTAATTATGAAAAAAGCTAATTATACTATCAAAGATGCTTTACAAGTATCAAAGACTACACATACGGTAACAGATCGTATTTGTACGGGTAAGTCTAATTTAAAGAAAAAGGTTTTAATTGAGCAACACTTTGAAGATGTACTAATGATTAAAAATCTTATGTCGCAATTCGCTTTTAAACATCTACTCGAACTCGAAACTAAAGATTTCAAAACACATGGTTATCAATATTTCTTCAATATAACACCCGCTTCTTTAAGATATGAAATTAGCTCTTGGGAGATGCAACAGTTGTTCCATAAAGTCGTTTGTGAACATACCTTAACTCATGTGAACCAAGTCGTTAAAAATAGAATATTCCATTTAGATAGAGGCGAAGCAAAATTAATTAAAGGCTCTCTAAAATGGAAAAATCATCGTGCCTACGGAAATCTAGCGACTTTTCTGAATAGTTTACGTTTCTACTCTGTCAATAGTAATGCAGATATTCCCGCAAAGCATAAAGATAAGTGGGATTATTATAGCCAGAAATTTACCGAAGAACGACTTATTCAATTGTTAATCAACCATCAAGAGAACGTAAATAAACGTCTACATCCTGTCGTGTATAAAACAGGCAGCTATATCAAGGCGGCGCAATTCAATAAAAACAGCAAAAAACCCACTTGGCATTCTCATTGGTTTAAGAAGAATTCTTGTAAAAAGTATAAAAACTGGTATTTGTTTAAAACGCCTAAGTGGAAAATCGCTTTGCCTTTGCAGGTGAATAAAAAATATCATAATAAAGAGTATGATCTGAGAAAAGAACATTGGGTGACTTTAAACCAAAAAGGTGAAGTCGATATTAGTTTGGTTTATGATAGAACAGATGTTCTATTAGAACCTAACAAAGCGGTTGGTTTAGATCTCAATGTAAAAACGAATTTGTTTGCTACTAGCAACGGGATTCTCCATAAAATAGAAGAAGATTGGCTTAAGAAGCATGAGAAAAAATTAGAGGTTTTAGAGAAGAAGGGTTATCAAAACTTAGATATCCAAGATCATTTAAAACTAAAGAAAATCGTGCGTCATCGTGAATCCACCTTGAGAAATCAGATTCAAGTTATTCTTAAAAACCTTCGTGAACAGGGAGTTACGGATGTTGTTTTGGAAAGCTTAACCATTACATTAGGCGGTGGATTATCGCGTAGGATGCACAAGCTGCTTCGCTTATTACGCTTTGGTACAATAAAAACTTGGATGCGGCAACAAGCGCATAAATTGGGTATGCGAATC
>JABEBX010023267.1_pt1 | contig 10293 bp, 9 predicted proteins | sample 7245971 | NCBI WGS metagenome assembly JABEBX01 (sample SAMN14506365, study PRJNA622280) | hot springs metagenome | biome: hot spring [ENVO:00000051]|acidic hot spring [ENVO:00002120]; feature: spring [ENVO:00000027]|sediment [ENVO:00002007]; material: sediment environment [ENVO:01001048]...
AGCGCGTCCTGATCGAGTTTTCTGCCGCCGCGTTGCGCCGCGCCGACAAAGCCGCGCGGGCGCAGGGCGTGAGCCGCAGCGAGTTCATCCGCTCCGCGGTCGAGCATCGGCTTGAGGCTATGAAGACCGCCGAATTTGAACGCGAGCTTGCCGAGGCCTACAAAGCCAACGCCAAAATGAACCTGGAGATTCTCAAAGAATTCGAGCATGTAGATCGCGAGGCCTGGGAGAGGATTCCATGACCGGTCGCCCGGTTCGCGGCATGATTATCGAAGTCAATCTCGATCCTGTCATGGGTCATGAGCAAGGCCGCAGCAGGCCTTGTGTCGTTGTCCAGAACGATTCCGGCAATCGCTTTTCCTCCATGACGATTGTGCTTCCGCTTACCGATGCCGCCCACATCGCATGGCCTTCCCCCGTCTACGTTCCGGTCGAGAAAGGCGATGGCGGAATCCGTAAGAACAGCATCATTCTCTGCGACCAAATCCGCGCCGTCGATTTTTTGCGCCTGGGCCGCACATTCGGCGTTCTTTCTCCCGAAACCATGCGCAGGGTCGATCAGGCCCTGCTGATCAGTCTTGGTCTGCCGCGCAGCGGCGAGGCCTGAGAGAATAGAACGTAGACGAAATGGCCATCTACCTACCCGCATCCGCTGAAGAACAGGACCTCTCGCTGGACGAGCTGACGCCGCGCGAGATCGTCGCCGAACTGGACAAGCACGTCGTCGGCCAGAAGGCCGCCAAGCGCGCCGTGGCCATCGCGCTGCGCAACCGCCAGCGCCGCCAGAAGCTGCCTCCCGACCTCGCCGAAGACATCATGCCCAAGAACATCATCATGATCGGCCCCACCGGCGTGGGCAAAACCGAGATCGCGCGCCGCCTGGCCAAGCTCACCAACTCGCCCTTCCTCAAGGTCGAAGCCTCCAAGTTTACTGAGGTGGGCTATGTGGGCCGCGATGTCGAGTCCATCGTCCGCGACCTGGTCGAGATCGCCATCGACATGGTGCGCGAGGAGCGCCTCGAAGAAGTGGAAGACCGCGCCGAAATGAACGCCGAGGAGCGCCTGCTGGACCTGCTGTTGCCGCCCACGCCCGCCGCGCCGCCCACGCCGCCTCCGCCGGCCGCGGCGCCGCACGCCCAGGAGGGCCAGCTCTTGCTGCCCGGCAACGAAAGCCATCAGCGCTCCCGCGAAAAGCTCCGCCAGCAGTTCCGCGACGGCAAGCTCGACGACCGCATGGTCGAGCTCGACGTGCGCGAGCGCGGCTTGCCCCAGTTCGGCATCATCTCCAACCAGAACATGGAAGACATGGAGATGAACCTCAGGGACATGCTGCCCAACATCTTCGGCGGCGGCGCCAAGAAACGCAAAATGAAGGTCGCCGACGCCTTCGACTACCTGGTGCAGGAAGAGGAGGGCCGCCTCATCGACATGGATTCGGTCAACCGCGCCGCCGTCGAGCGCGTGGAGTCCAACGGCATCGTCTTCCTCGACGAGATCGACAAGATCGCCGGCCGCGAGAGCGGCCACGGCCCTGACGTCTCCCGCGAAGGCGTGCAGCGCGACATTCTGCCCATCGTCGAGGGCACCACCGTGAACACCCGCTACGGCATGGTGCGCACCGACCACATTCTCTTCATCGCCGCCGGCGCCTTCCACGTCTCCAAGCCCAGCGACCTTATCCCCGAGCTGCAGGGCCGCTTTCCCCTGCGCGTGGAGCTCAAATCGCTCACCGTGGACGATTTCCTGCGCATCCTCACCGAGCCCAAGTCCTCGCTCACCAAGCAATACACGGCCCTGCTTGAGACCGAGGGCGTGCGCCTGGAGTTCACCCCCGAAGCCCTGCGCGAGATGGCCGAGTTCGCCTTCAAGGTGAACGAGCAGACTGAAAACATCGGCGCGCGCCGCCTCCACACCATCATGGAGCGCGTCCTCGAAGACGTCAGCTTCCTCGCTCCCGACGTAGCCCGCCGCGCGTCCGCCCCTGAAGGCGAAGCCGCCGCCGCTCTCTCCGAAACCATCCAGAGCGAGACCACCGCGCCGCTGCCCTATCAGGAGCGCATGACCGCCTCCGGCCCCGAAAAAACCTTCCTCATCGACGACGCGTATGTGAAGGCGATGGTCGCGTCGATCGTCAAGGACCAGGACCTCTCCCGCTACATCCTATAGTCCCGCCTCTGCTCTTCCAGGCTGCCTCATAACCTGGCTCGCGTCAGGGCGAGGCGTGAGGGCGGGGTAGCGTTGTGGCGGGAGCGGAGATTGCTTTCAGCCGTGGGTAATCAGCGGTCACCCGACTTACAGATCCGTCCCAATAGTAGACCGTTCCCAGGGCCTTCCTGCGAAGAACTGACGCTCTTTCTCGTGCCTTGCTGTGATTTGCCTCTTCCGGTCGTCGAATATCTGATCGCGAAGCGCGTAAAACGCCTCAAGCGTGCTTGGCAAGGCGACGGGAAAAGTCGGCCGATACCGATTACAGAATCCATTACAAGCCGCACAAGCTAACACTGTGTTTGAATAATCCTCACACCACTCATCCCGGATTTGTAACGATTTGCAAAGGCTTTTCGGAATGGCATGGTCGAGAGTCAGCGTCAGCCAAGACAGATAATCCACGGTTAAATCGTAATCGCAATACGCGCAGCGTGTTTGGCCTGTTAACCGCATGAACTCAAGGCCGTATCCATGGCGCGCATTTGACCCCTTCCCACAGCCAACCAGATTGTAACCACCGTGCTGATACGAATCGAATGGTTCCATTTCTCCGTCCCCCTCTTTCCATGTCTAGGCGCTTGACGTTGGGCGCAGAAAGATTGTCTTCTAGCCTTTTTTCGGCGCCTTCAGTCCCAGCTCCTTCATCGCAATCTGCAGATCCGCCCAGGCTTCTTTCTTCTGGCGCGGGTCGCGGAGCAGAAACGCGGGGTGATAGGTGACGATGAGGCTCATGCCGCGAAAGGCGTGGATGCGCCCGCGCAAGCCGGCCAGCGGTTGGCGCGCTCCCAGCAGATACGTTGCCGCTGTCGCGCCCAACGCCACCAGAACCTGCGGCCGCACCACGTCGATCTGGCGGAAGAGAAACGGCGAGCAGGTGTTGGCCTCTTCGGGCTCCGGGGTTCGGTTGCCGGGCGGGCGGCACTTGACGATGTTGGCGATGTAGCACTCCTCGCGCTTCAGCCCCATGGCCGCGATCATGTTGTTCAGCAGTTGTCCGGCGCGGCCCACGAAGGGCAATCCCTGCGCGTCCTCGTCGGCGCCGGGGCCTTCGCCCACAAACATCAGCCGCGCGGCAGGATTACCCTCGCCGAAAACAATGGTGTGGCGGCCCTGATGGAGCGCGCAGCGGGTACAGTCGCCTATGTCGTTGCGGATGAGCTGGAGCGCGGCGGCGCGGTCTTCCACGGGAACAGCGGCGATTTGCGGCGGCGCAAAAAAACCTTTGCGGGTTTTGATGGCGGGTTCCTCTCCGAAAAAGTTGGGCTGGATGCTTGGCGTGGGTTCGTGCTGCCCCGCCCTTTCCGCATCAGCGGTTGCGGATGCCGGAAAGGTTGGGGCACGGAGGTTTTCTGCGCGAGGGTTTTCGGCTGCGGCCGGCAGGGCGCCTTCGCCGGCGGTTTCAGACGCTTCGGATGGAGCCTGAGCAGCTTCAAGCTGGGTGAGCGATGCAGGATCCACGGGCCGGCGGTAGAACTCCGTCAAGCCGAGGTCGCGGTAGAAGCGAATGCGCTCCAAGAGAGCGCCGCGGAGGTCAGGATCCAGCGCGCGCGGCAAGGGAGTTCACTCCACGATCATCTGGCCGGCGGAGACGCTCTCGCTCAGCACGCGCTCCTGGCGGGATTTGGCGTTCTCGCTCTCGTCGAGCTCAAACACCACGGGACGCCGGTGGCGAAGGGTGAGAACCTCATCGAGTATGCGGTCTGCAAGCCGGCGCTTGGGCATCCGGGGCAGCTCGACGGCCGTGAGCGGGGTGAGAAACGTGGCCGCATTGGTGTCGGCTTCGATGCCCACGTCCTTGCCGGCCACGTCATTGACGACGATGGCGTCAGCGCCCTTGGCGAGCAGCTTGGCGCGCCCATTTTCCACCACGTTTTCCGTTTCGGCGGCGAAGCCCACAATGAGCTGGCCGGGACGGCGCCGGCGCACCACCTCCGCCAGAATGTCCTCTGTCGGCTCAAGCTCCAGCGTGAGTGGGCCCCTCCGCTTGAGCTTCTGTTCGGAAACCTTGGCGGGGCGATAGTCGGCCACGGCGGCGGCCTTGATGACCAAAGTGGCTTCGTTCATGCGCGCCAGAACGGAGTTCCGCATCTCTTCAGCGCTGGTAACTTTCACCAGCTCGCTGGCCGCGGCCAGCGCCGGAGGGTGCAAGCTCGTCGGCCCGCTGATGAGAATCACTTTAGCGCCGCGGCTTTGCGCGGCTTCAGCCAGCGCATAGCCCATCTTGCCGCTGGAACGGTTGCCGATAAACCGCACCGGATCGACGGCCTCGCGCGTTCCGCCGGCGGTCACCAGCACCACCTCGCCGGCCAGATCGTGGCGGCGGCCGAGCGTGTGCAGCACCGCATCGGCAATCGCCTCAGGCTCGGCCATGCGCCCCGCGCCCACCATGCGGCAGGCCAGCTCGCCCGTGCCCGGCTCGATCATCCGCACCCCGCGTTGGCGCAGGACTTCAAGATTAGCTTGCGTGGCCGCGTGGTTCCACATGTTCACGTTCATGGCCGGCGCGGCCAGAACGGGCGCAGTCGTGGCGAGATAAAGAGTGGAGAGAAAATCGTCGGCAATGCCGTGCGCAAACTTGGCCAGAATGCCAGCCGTGGCGGGAGCGACGACCAGAGCGTCGGCCCATTGCGCCTCGGCGATGTGGCCGATGCCGTTCTGTTCGGCAGAGGCATCGTCCGCGTCCCATTCGTCCCACAGGCTGGTGATAACTTTGTGCCCGGTGAGCGCGGCAAAAGTAAGGGGTTGGACAAAGCGGCAAGCCGCCGCGGTCATCACCACGTGGACTTCGAGGGTCCGGCGCTGGAGGGCGCGCACCAGTTCCGCCGCCTTATAGGCCGCAATTCCGCCCGAGACTCCCACGGTGACGCGCATAGCTGAATTGTAGTGCAGGCAACGGTAAAGAGGTATGAGGGATCAGGGATCAGGGCGCAAAAAACGCACGGTCCGGCTTCTCCGAATGGGGCACGCGAATACGTTTGCCAAGGCGCAGGGCTGTCTTGCTGATCCCTGATCCGGCTCCCTGTTTTCTAGGTCAGCAGCAAGGGGATGGCCGGACCTTCGACCAAAGGCTTGTGGACCTCCGCGTCGGGCTTGACGTAGGCGATTTTGCCGGCGTCAATCTCTTCCTGGGCGATGCGGCAGGCCTTACTGGAATGGGTGGGGATAAGCGCGTGGGATCCGCTCTGCAACTGGCGCGCGCGGCGGGCCGCCACCAAAACCTTGCGGTAGTTGGAGTCGAAGCTGGTCTCAATCGTCATCGAAGTTCTCCTCGAAGTTCAGTTCCCGCTGTCTGGAGTCGCCCAAAATGCCAAAAGCCTCCAGCACAGGCTTAAGCCGCTCCTGCGAGTTCGATTGCAGGCAGGCCGCGGCGACCTCCAACACCCGGCGCGAGCGGTAAGCGATGGCCTCGCCATTGCGATAGAAGCGTTCAGCGAGCACAATGGCCTCCAATTGCGCTACTGCCCGGTCCAGAATGTCGTTGACCAAAATATACCCGTACTCGCGATATTTCTCAATCTCCCGGCTGGCCTCGCTCAGCCGGCGATAGAGTTCGGCTTCGTTCATCACCCCTTCCGCGCGGCTGCGATTGCGCAGACGGGTGCGCAGGACCTTGGGATTGGGAGGCAGGACAAAGATGCTCACCGACTCCGGCATCTTGGCGCGCACCTGCTCCGCGCCCTGCACATCAATGTCGAGAAGCAGGTCGTGGCCGGCGGCGCGCGCATCGTCGAGCGACGAGCGCGCCGTGCCGTAAAGGTTGCCGAAGACCTCGGCGTACTCCAGAAACTGGCCCGCCTCCACCATGCGCTCGAACTCCTCGCGCGCGATGAAATGGTACTCGCGCCCGTCCTGCTCGGAGCCGCGCGGAGCGCGCGTGGTCCAGGAGACGGCGAAGTCCACGCCGCTCACCTGTTTGCGCAACTCACTCACCAAAGTGCTTTTGCCCGAGCCCGAAGGCGCCGAAATGATAAACAGAATGCCTGCCACGTTGATCGTTCCTTTCAAAACTTTCAGCGATCAGCCTTCAGCGTTTCGGCCCTTAACGATTAGATTCTTAGAGAACCGGGGCGTTGGCTCTCCTGTACCGGAGCTGAAGGCTGAAGGCTTTTCTTACTCCACGTTCTGAATCTGTTCGCGCGCTTTTTCAATCTCCGCCTTCATGGCCAGCCCGAGTTCGGTTACGCTCGTGCCTTTGCCGCCCACGCCGCCGGTTTTTGAGAGCAGAGTGTTGGCCTCGCGGTTCATCTCTTGCAAAAGAAAGTCGAGTTTTTTCCCCACTTCGCCCCCCGCTTGGAGCAGCTCGCGAAAATGGCCGATGTGCGCGGCCAGCCGCGTCAGCTCTTCGGAGATGTCGCTGCGGTCGACGAGCACGGCAACCTCCTCAAGCACCCGCTGCTGGTTGAACTCCGTGCCCACGGCCGCCGCCAGCCGCTGGCTAAGGCGCTCCTGGTAGCGCCGCTCGATTTCGGGCCGCAGCGCAGCCACGGCTTCGGTGGCCGCGGCCAGCCGGTCGAGCGTGGCCAGCAGAATCGACTGCAAGGCTTCGCCCTCGCGCGCGCGCATGGACTTCAACTGATCGAGCAGCGGACCTATCTGCTGGAGCACGCTCTCCGCGAGCGCGGCCAGACCTTCGTCGCCGCGGCTCTCGCCCTGCAGCGCGCCGGGCAGCCGCAGCGCGGCGTTCAGGTCCGGCTCGCCGGTAAGCCCGTGCTCTTCGCGCGCCGCCGCAAAGGCATCGAGATACGCCGTTACCAGTTCGCGGTTGTAGCCGCCCTTCTGCTGCGCGGCGCGATCGACGGAAAGCGACAGATCCACGTGGCCGCGCACCAGGTTCTCCTTCAGCACCTTGCGCAGCTCCGTCTCCAGAGCGTCCAGGCCGGCGGGCAGACGGAACTGCAGATCGAGAAAGCGGTGGTTTACGCTCTTAAGGCTGAGCGTGTAACTAAGCTGATCGCCGCCGCGCAGGGCCGCTTGTGCCTGCACCCGCGCAAACCCGGTCATCGAATAAATGGGCATTCTTGCATCTCCTCAGGCGCGGCCGAGCGCCGGCGCTACGGCGGGCGGTTCCGATGCAGGCGCATCTGGAGCCAGCCCGTTTGGAATCTGAGTTTCGGGCAAATCCATGAACTGCAATTGGTAGAGCTTTTGATAGGTGGGTGAGGCGCTGAGCAGCTCTTCGTGGGAGCCGATAGCGGTAATGCGCCCGCCTTCGAGCACCGCAATGCGGGTGGCGCGGCGAATAGTGGAAAGCCGGTGGGCGATCACCATCACCGTGCGGCCCTGCATCAGGTTGGCCAGCGCGTCCTGCACCAGCGCCTCGCTCTCGGCGTCCAGCGCCGAAGTGGCCTCATCAAGAATAAGAATCGGCGCATCCCTCAGCAGCGCGCGGGCAATGGCCAAGCGCTGGCGCTCGCCGCCGGAGAGCCGAAAGCCCTTCTCGCCGATCACGGTGTCGTAGCCCTGCGGCATTTGCAGGATGAAATCGTGGGCCAGCGCGTTGCGCGCCGCCTCCTCCACCAGCGCGGCCTGCACCTCCGGCTGGCCGTAGGCGATGTTGTTGCGCACCGTGTCGTTGAACAGAATGGTCTCCTGCGTCACTTGCGCAACCTGGCGGCGCAAGGAGGCCAGCGTCAGGTCGCGCAGGTCGCGGCCGTCCAGGAGAATGCGCCCCGATGTCACGTCGAAGAAGCGCGGAATCAGGTTCACCAGCGTGGATTTGCCTGCGCCGCTGGGACCCACCAGGGCCAGCACCTCGCCGGCCTGCACCTCCAAATCCACGTTGTGCAGAATCTGGTGCTCGCCCTCCTCGGTCGAGTAGGAAAATCCTACGTCGTCGAATCGAATGCTCTTGCTGAAGCCTTTGCACGCCGCCGCGTGCGGCCGCTCCTTTACGTCGTCCTCGGCGTCGAAAAATGTGAAGATCGACTCTGAGGCGCCCATGGCCTGCTGAAAACTGTTGTAAAAGAAGGCGAACCTGCGCACCGGATCGTAGAGCTTGAAGAGCAGAAGGATGAACGCCGCGAACAAGCCCAGCGTCATCCGGCCGTGCTGAATCTCGTTGCGCCCGATGAACAGCATCAGGGCAATGGCGACCGCGCCGATGGCGTCCATCAGCGGCGAACTGATGGACTGAATGCGCACGCGGCGCAGGTTGGCCCTCAGCAGCCTGCGCGCCGCTTCCTTAAAGCGCAAAATCTCCCACAGCTCGGTGCTGAACGCCTTCACGATGCGGTTGCCGGTCACCGTCTCGTGCAGGATGTTTTGCATCTCCGCGAGTTTGTCCTGGCCGGTGCGGGTGCGGGTGCGCACCTCCCTGCCGATCTTGCGCGCGGAGGTGACGACCACGGGAATGAAAAGCAGCAGCGCCCAGCTCAGCTCGCCGCCCAGGCGGATGACCAGCGCCAAGCCCACAACGAAGGTGAAAAACTGCTGCAAGAACTGGCTGATGACGGAACTGATCGCGAATTGCACGCGGTCCACGTCGTTGATGATCGTGGAAAGAATGGTTCCGGTAGCGTGCTTGTGGAAGAAGCTGGCCGAGCGGCGCATGGTGACTTCGTACAGATGATTGCGCAGGTCGGTAATCGTCCTGAAGCCGGCATAGTTCGCCAGGTAAGTGCCGATGTAGTCGCAAAAGCCCTTGACCACCGTGGCGGCGATCAGCGCAAAGGCCACCACCGTCCAGGCGTTGTGCATGTGCAGAAAATGGGGGATGATCGTCCGCAAATCGAAATGCCAGCGGGAGTGCGGATCTCCGAGGAGGATCGGCCCCTCGGGCGCGTTCGGGTTGAGCACCTTGTCGAAGATGGGCTGCAGCAGCAGAACCCGGAAATTGTCGAGCAAGCCGGCCGCGGCCAGCAGCACGACGCTGATCAGCCAGGACAAGGTGTAAGAGATCCCATAGCGCAGAAGGCGAAAGTAGTTCTTCATGCCGGCCCGACCTCTTCACCGGAATCGGGCCGCGGAGCCAGGCGCCGGGGTATCACGGAAATCGCCATCCCCCGTATTGTATCCGGATCGTATCCGGGGCCGGCGCTGTTTCTCCTGGCCGGCATCCCAAACCGATGCCGCACGGGGCGCTGCTCGTAGTGCGCCGGCTGCGCATTCGCCTGCTTGCTATCCTAGCCATGTGAAGCCCCGCACCTCTGGAACCATCCCGCAGGATTTGAGCACCGTATTCCTCGACCGCGATGGCGTGCTCAACGAAAAGAAGCCCGAGGGCCAGTACGTCGCGCGGTGGGAGGATTTTCACGTCTTGCCCGGCGTGCCCGAGGCGTTGGCCCGGCTCAACCGCGCCGGCCTGCGCGTGGTGGTGGTCTCCAACCAGCGCGGCATCGCGCTGGGGCTCTACACCGCCGCCGATGTGGCCGGCCTGCACGCGGCTTTTCAGCGCCTGTTAAGCGCTCACGGCGCCCATGTAGACGCCTTCTATATCTGTCCGCACGACAAGGGCCAGTGCAACTGCCGCAAGCCGCTGCCGGGGCTCTTCGAGCAGGCCCAGACCGATTTTCCCGCCATCTCCGCGGCCGCCAGCATCATGATCGGCGACACTCCCGCCGACATCGAGTTTGGCCGCCGTCTGGGAATGGCTACCATCTGCATCGCCGGCGATCCCGCTCTGCGCAAACCCGGCGCCGCCGCCTGCGAAGCGGCCGGCTTCCGCTTCGGCTGTCTGCCTGAGGCCGTAGACGCCTTGCTCACCATGCTTGCACCGCGCTGAGGCCCTCGATCCGGCGCTCCGCTTTTCACCGCAAATCGCAAGGCGAGCCCAGCGCGCGCTCCGAGTTTGACCCCGGTGCGGAATCTCCTTATGATGAATAAGTTGGCTGACAATTTGTCGCCGCGCCGTGCCGCGCCCGCGTAACGCGATCAAGCGCCGCGCAAGATCAAGCGCCGCGCAAGATCAAGCGTCGCGCAAGGCGTTCTTCTTGCCCCCTCGTTCAATGGCAGGACAGCTGACTCTGGATCAGCATATCGGGGTTCGAATCCCTGGGGGGCAGCCAATCCAGCACTTCCCCGCACCCTCCCAAACCTCCCCGCACAAGAAATAATGCAATGAATTGAATAACTTAAGTCGATCTTGCG
>JABEBX010019945.1_pt1 | contig 10287 bp, 10 predicted proteins | sample 7245971 | NCBI WGS metagenome assembly JABEBX01 (sample SAMN14506365, study PRJNA622280) | hot springs metagenome | biome: hot spring [ENVO:00000051]|acidic hot spring [ENVO:00002120]; feature: spring [ENVO:00000027]|sediment [ENVO:00002007]; material: sediment environment [ENVO:01001048]...
GACAGATTCTGCCCAACCGAAGCCGCATGGGTGGGGACGCCCATGAGACTACGGGCAAGATGCCCCTGCCACATTGGTCATTACAGCGTATCAATATAATCGGTTAATCTGCGGACAGAAGGTGTCACAGGCCCTCAGGTCAGTTTCCGCAATACTGCCTTTTTGACAATATAGGGAATTCAATCACAGCGTTATCCCTGCCAGCGCGGCAGAAATACGGTGGGCTGGTAGCGGGGCAAGAGTGGAATGAAATCATGTAAAGTGTTTTATTATAATGTCTTACAAGTATTTATTCCGATGCCGGTTGATGCTGGCATAGAAGTTGCATGGCATCAAGTCTATCGCCTGCATTGCAGGCCAGTGTTGGTAGTTTGGCAACCGCATCCATGGTTACGCGGTGCCTCATGGTAAATGCGGGTGCATTCCGCGATATTTAGCGAAGGAGTCTTTCAATGGCAGTTAAGCAGATTTCATTTGATGAATCAGCGCGTAAAAGTTTGCTCGAAGGCGTAACCAAACTGGCTTCCGCGGTTAAAAGCACGCTGGGGCCGCGCGGGCGTAATGCGGTTCTGGACAAAGGCTGGGGCGCTCCCACGGTGACCAAAGATGGCGTTTCCGTGGCGGAAGAAATTGAACTGGGCAACAAATTTGAAAATGTCGGTGCGCAACTTGTGAAGGAAGCCGCCACCAAAACCAGCGATACCGCCGGCGACGGCACCACGACGGCCACGGTATTGACCGAGGCTATATTCAAGGAAGGGTATCGTAATCTAGCCGCCGGAGCCGATGCCATGGCACTGGCCCGGGGCATACACAAAGCGGTTGAAGCGGTCATCGCCAATCTCAAAAAGCTCTCCAAGCCGCTGAATGTAGCGGACAAAAATGAGATCGCCGATGTCGCCGCCGTCAGTGCCAATAATGACAAAGAAATCGGCAACATTATGGCCGATGCCTTTCAGCGCGTGGGCAAAGATGGCGTGATTACCGTTGAAGAAGGTAAATCGCTGGAAACATACGTGGATGTGGTGGAGGGGATGCAGTTTGACCGCGGATACATCTCTCCGAATTTTATCACCAATCAAGATGACATGACCGTGGTGCTCGACAAGCCTTACATTCTGATTTTTGAAGACAAGATTTCCAGCGCCACCAAGCTGGTTCCCATTCTCGAAAAAATTCAGGGTGCCAAACGCCCGCTGCTGATCATCGCTGAAGATATTGAAAGTGAAGCGCTGGCCACCTTGGTGGTAAACAAGCTGCGGGGCATCCTGAACGTCGCGGCTGTTAAAGCTCCCGGTTATGGTGATCGCCGCAAGGCCATGCTTGAAGACATTGCCGTGCTGACCGGTGGCCGGTGCATCATGAAAGATCTTGGCATTGAACTCGATAAAGTGACAGTACATGATCTGGGGCAGGCCCGCAAGGTGGAAATTGATAATGACAATACCACCATCATTGAAGGCGCAGGCAAGACCGAAGCCATTAAAGGCCGCATTGAACAGATTCGGCGGGAAATTGGCGTCACCACATCGGATTATGACCGCGAGAAACTTCAGGAACGCTTGGCCAAGCTGGCCGGCGGCGTGGCGCAGATTAACGTTCTGCCCGGTGGCGGTACCGCCTTGATTCGCAGTCTCGTGGTGCTTGATAGTGTTAAAACCGATAGCGATGATGAAGCCACGGGGGTGGCGATTGTGCGCCGCGCCTTGCAGGAACCCACACGTTGCATTTCCCATAACTCCGGCGAAGATGGTGCGGTGGTGGTGAAAAAAGTGCTGGCCGGTAAAGGGAATTTCGGCTTTAACGCGTTGACGCTGGATTATGAAGCGGACATGATCAAGGCTGGCATCATTACGCCAACCAAAGTTGAACGCAGTGCCCTGCAGAATGCTGCCAGCGTGGCGGCACTGCTGCTAACCACCGATGCCATTATCGTTGAGAAACCCAAGGACAAAGATTCAGCCGGCCCAGGCGGCCCCGGTGGTATGGGTGGCGGCATGGGTGGTATGGGTGGTATGGGCGGTATGGACATGATGTGATTCATGCCTGATCCGAGTGTGGATGTAAATGTGGTCAATGCGGGTGAATCCCGCTTATAAAAAGAACAGATTTAGGAGTAAACGAAAATGAAACTCAATCCTTTGGATGATCGTCTTGTGATTAAACCGGCGGAAGCGGAAACCAAAACCGCCACGGGCATTGTGTTGCCGGAAACCGCCAAGGAAAAGCCTACCCGCGGCAAAGTCATCAGCACCGGCCCAGGCCGTATGCTTGATAATGGCAAACGCGCTGCGGTAGCGGTGAAGGTTGGCGAAGAAGTCTATTACGGCAAATACGCCGGGACCGAAATCAAAATTAACGATGAAGCCTTTGTGATCGTTCGTGAGAACGATCTGCTGGGTGTCGTTGAGAAATAATGTAGCCGGAATAACATGCGCGGTTGAAGACCGTGGCTTTTATAGTTCCGGGAGTTTTTGCAAAACAATACTTATTTGAGGTGCATATACCATGGCAGCTAAACAATTAATATTCGATCAGGCCGCCCGTCAGAAAGTCCAGATCGGGCTTTCCAAACTTGCCAGCGCGGTCAAAGTAACGCTGGGACCGTCAGGCCGCAATGTAGTCATTGCGAAGAGTTGGGGATCGCCGCAGGTAACGCGTGATGGCGTAACGGTGGCCAAGGAAGTGGAATTGGCTGAGCCATTTGAAAATATGGGCGCCAAGCTGGTCAATGAAGTTGCCAGCAAAACCAACGATATTGCCGGCGATGGCACCACCACAGCCACGGTGCTGGCTGAAGCGATTTATTCCGCGGGTCTGCGCTATGTCACCACGGGTATGAACCCGGTGGTGGTCAAGCGCGGCATAGACAAGGCGGTTGAAGCTGCCATCGAGGCGATCAAAACATCCGCCCGCAAAGTCAGCGGCAAGGATGATCTTCGCAAAGTTGCCACCATCTCCGCTAATTCGGATGTTGCCATCGGCAATCTGATAGCCGATGCCTTGGACCGGGTGGGTAAAGATGGCGTGGTCACCATTGAAGAAGGTAAGAGCATTGAAACCACCATGGATGTGGTGGAAGGCATGGCCTTTGATAAGGGCTATCTCTCGCCGTATTTCATGACCAACCCCGGCACACTGGAATGTATCCTGGAAGATGCCTGCATTGTGTTGTTTGAAAAGAAAATCAGCACCATCAGTGAGATTCTCCCTCTACTGAATAAAATTGTCACTGCCGCCAAGCCGCTGCTGATTGTGGCGGAAGATGTGGAATCCGAGGCTCTGGCCACCTTGGTGGTCAACCGCCTGCGGAGCATCCTGCAGGTTTGTGCGGTAAAAGCTCCGGGCTTTGGTGATCGGCGCAAGGCGATCATGGGTGATCTGGCCGTTGTAACCGGCGGTAAATTCATCAGTGAAGATCTGGGCGCTAAACTGGATTCACTGGAGTTGTCCGATCTTGGCCGGGCCAAGCGTATTGTGATCGACAAGGACAATACCACCATTATTGAAGGCGCCGGGAAAAAGAAAGATATCGAATCCCGCGTGGCGCAAATCCGCCTGCAAATTGAAAAGACCACCAGCGATTATGATCGCGAGAAACTTCAGGAGCGTCTGGCCAAGCTCACTGGCGGCGTGGCGGTGCTGCGGGTGGGCGGATCCACCGAAACCAGCATGAAGGAAAGCAAGTTCCGTGTTGAAGATGCCCTTCATGCCACCCGTGCGGCAGCCGAAGAAGGCATTGTGGCCGGTGGCGGCGTGGCGTTTCTGCGGGCTATTCCCGCGGTGGAAGCGGCCAAATCCAAGGCCCGCGGAGATGAAAAGGTTGGATTTGACATTATTCTCTCGGCGCTGCGGGCGCCGACTATTCAGATTTGTCAGAATGCCGGCGAAGATGGCACGGTGGTGGTGGACGCCATTTTTGAAAAAGAAGGGTCCTACGGCTACAACGCCGCAACGGGTGAATATGGCGATATGTTCAAGCTTGGCATAGTTGATCCAGCCAAAGTAACCCGGACCGCCTTGCAGAACGCGGCTTCCGTTGCCGGGCTTCTGCTGACCACGGATGTGCTGGTCACGGAAGTTAAAGATGAAAAGGAAAAGATCGCCGGGGCTGTGCGGTAAACTTAACGGGCCTTGATTGTGGCATCCTCCCGCATGATCGCCGATAATTGTAAAATCATTGGAGCCCAGGGATCATCATGGTCTCTGGGCTTCAGTTTGTAACGCCCCATACAGGGTCTCGAAGATGGCCACAAAACGTGATTATTATGATATTCTGGAAGTGCAGCGGAATGCCTCCGAAATTGAAATCAAACGCGCGTATCGCAAAGCGGCTCTGAAATTTCATCCAGATAAAAATCCCGGCAACAAAGAAGCGGAAGTTCATTTCAAGGAATGTTCCGAAGCTTACGAAGTCCTCTCTGATTCGGACAAACGCTCGCGCTATGATCAATATGGCCACGACGGCTTGCGCGGCTCGGCGGTGCATGATTATCAACACATGCAATCTGATGACATCTTCTCGATGTTCAACGATATATTCAGCGGCATGGGCGGTGGCGGACGAGCCGGCGGTGACCGGCGGCCCAATCGGGGTTTTGACCTCGAAACGCTTACGGAAATAACGCTTCAGGATGTGGCCCGCGGCTGTGAACGCGAAGTGGCATTCACCCGTCAGGATATATGTAAAACCTGTGAAGGTACCGGCGCCAAAGTCGGCACAAAACGCAAAATATGCTCCACCTGCGGTGGACGCGGACAAGTGGTGCAACGCGGCTTTGGCGGCATGTTTCAGATGGTCGGTACCTGTCCGGCGTGTCTGGGGCAGGGTTCCACCGTGGACAAGCCATGCCCGGATTGTGATGGCGGCGGGCGCACGCCGCTGAACCGCAAACTTGTAGTTAAAATTCCCGCCGGCATTCATGACGGACAGGCGGTGCGGGTCCGCAATGAGGGTGAGCCGGGTGAAGGCGGGATTAATCGCGGTGATCTGCATGTGTATGTGAAGATCAAAGAGCACCCATTTTTCCACCGGCAGGATGATGATCTGCTGATGGAAGTGCCGATCAGCATTGCCCAGGCGGCTCTGGGGGCGGATGTTGAAATTCCGACACTCTTCGGCAAGTCATCACTGCATGTTGCGCCGGGCACCCAGCCGGGACAGGTGTTGAAGGTCAAAGGGCTGGGCTTGCCGGACCTGCGCGGCGGGCGGACAGGTGATCTCATTGCCGCGGTGACGGTGGAAGTTCCCAGAAAATTAACCAAAAAGCAGGAGCAGTTGCTCCGTGAGTTTGCCGAAACTGAAGAGCATAACGTTTTGCCGGTGCAGAAAAGTTTTTTCGACAAGCTCAAAGACTATCTGGTAGGCACGCAGTATCAGGATCGAGCGCCGGGCGATAAAATATAAACGAATTTGCGATTGATTGCGGCAGTAACAAAGAGGTGACATCATGAAAGATAAAAAGCCATCGGAATCCGAAAATATGGAAGCATCCCCAGTTGATAATTCCAGCCAGGAATCGCAATTCAGCGATGAATCACAGCAGAGTCAGGCCCTCTCTGCCGCCATCGCGGAAGCCAATGATTTGCGGGAACGCCTTTTGCGATGGCAGGCGGATTTTGACAATCTGCGCCGGCGCAGCAGTGGTGAAATTCTGGAAACGCGCCGCAATGTGGAAGGGGTGTTTGCCAAAGACATGCTTGACGTATTGGATCATTTTGAGACTGCTCTGGCGGTGGATCCGGCCAAGACCGATGCCGCCACCCTGCTGCAGGGTGTAAAAATCACATACGACGAACTGAAAAAAGTGCTCCAGCGCCGCGGCATTGAATCGTATGATCCCATTGGGCAGGCCTTTGATCCCAATAAGCATGAAGCCATCGCCAGGGAAGTCAATGCACAACAACCGGCCATGACCGTGGTGCAGACTTTTCAGCGGGGCTACAGGATGGGTGATAAAATCCTGCGGCCCGCCAAGGTCAAAGTCAGTATCGTGGAGACATAACAATGCCAACCTACGAATACCGCTGTGAAAAATGCGGCCATGCGTTTGAAGAATTTCAATCCATCACCGCCAAGCCTGTTAAGAAATGCCCCAAGTGCGGAAAACTGGCGGTCAAGAGGCTGATCTCCGCCGGCGTGGGAATTATTTTCCGCGGCAGTGGATTTTATGAAACCGATTACCGCTCCGAACAATATAACGCCGCCGCAAAAAAAGACTCCGAAGCCGGTAAAACCGGCGCCGCCGCAACGACCGCTGCTGGAGATGCCAAGGCCGAGGCCAAAGCCGGATCCCACAGCGATGCTAAAGGTGAAGCCAAAAGCGAATCCAAGGCGGACTCCAAGGTCGAGGTTAAAACGCCCACGCCCGCAACTGCGGCGGTATCAAACGGGGCTGAAAAAAAGACGGTGCCGCTCAAGGCCTCCAAGTCGGCGAAAAAATGACGCGATCCCGCAAGCGATTGCGGGGTGACTCGCCATGACGGCTCTGATAAGGTAGACTTTCGCACCATGAAATCGGAAAAAAATAAACCGCTGACATATAAAGGCGCGGGCGTCGATATTGACGCCGGCGACGCCATGGTTGATCAGATCAAACATCTGTGCGCCCGCACCTATGGCCCGCGCGTGCTGGGCAGGTATGGTGCGTTCGCCGGGTTGTTCCGTCTGGATTTCAATGAGAAAATATTCGCCCGCAATTATAAAGAGCCGGTGCTCATTGCCTGCACCGACGGCGTGGGCACCAAAATAAAAGTTGCCGCGGAAATGAAAAAATATGACACCGTCGGCATAGATCTGGTGGCCATGAATGTCAACGACCTGATTGTGCAGGGAGGCGAACCTCTGTTTTTTCTGGACTATCTGGCGGTTCATAAGCTGGATCCCGCCATTACCACGCAGATGGTCAAAGGCATTTCCGATGGCTGCGTGGAATCCTCGGCGGCGCTGCTGGGGGGGGAAACCGCGGAAATGCCGTCGGTGTACGCCCCGGGTGAATTTGATATGGCGGGCTTTGCGGTGGGGGTGGTGGAACGCAAAAATATTCTCGATGGCTCCAGCGTTGCGGTGGGCGACAGCGTTATCGGCATGGCCAGCAGCGGCATACATTCCAACGGCTACGCCCTGGTGCGGCATATCTGTTTTGATAAGCTCGGCCTGTCCACAGATGTTTTTATTCCCGAATTTAATTGCACGCTGGGTGAAGAACTGCTGCGTCCAACCCGCATTTATGTTAAATCCATCATGGCCCTGCTGCACAAATACAAGGTTAAGCATGTGGTCAAGGCCATGAGCCATATCACCGGTGGCGGGCTGCCGGGAAATCTTCCGCGGGTATTGCCGGATGGCATGGCGGTAAAACTTAAACGCGATGCCTGGACGGTTCCGCCGATTTTCCAGTTTCTGCAAAAACATGGTCCGGTGGATCAGGATGAGATGTTCAATGTATTTAATATGGGCATTGGTTATGTCATTGTGGTAAGTCCAAAATCCACCCGGTCCATTATGACTCACTTGCGGTCATGGGGGGAGCAGCCATGCTTTCTTGGTAAAATAAAAAAGGCTGTGAACGGCGCGCAACTGGAGTGGTCATAAGTTTTCAGTTTCTCAATGCTCTTGGTGATGGTAGAATACTTACTTTGACTCTGTGCGATGGCACAGATCTTTTCGCGATGCAGTGTTGATTATGATTTTACTCCCCGCGGGATGATGTGTTGAATGTGATTATATTTGAGGGTTTCTCATGTCAGGTGATTTGAATATTCCCGGATCCATAATTTCCGGAACATCCGGTGATGATATTAATCAGGCTGTTTCTGAAGCCATGGGCGGTCTGTCCATGGAGGATTTGCTCAAGCAGGTCTCCGGGCCATCCGCGCCGGAGGATAATCTTGATCCGTCGCGCCCCATGCGTGGCGGACGGCCCAAAGCGGCATCTCCTGATGCCTCCGCCACCGGCAGCCGAGATCGCCGTGGCCGGGTAGTGGCCATCCGTGATCGCAGCATTTTTGTGGATATTAATGGAAAATCCCAGGGAGTTGTTCCGCTGGAACAATTCACAGAACATGATGAAGAGCCGGTAATCGGCCAAGAATATGATTTCACATTCACTGGATATGACAAACGCGAGGGCCTGGTGATGCTCTCCCGGCGAGGCGCGGTAAATCATGGCTCGTGGGATGAGCTGCATGAGGGCGATGTGGTGGAGGGCATGGTCGCAGGAGCCAACAAGGGCGGTCTGGAAGTCACCATCAATAACATCCGCGCGTTTATGCCGGCCGGGCAGGTGGATATCCGTTTTAATTCCGATCTCAACGCCCTGGTGGGCCAGAAAATTAAATGTATGGTTATTGAAGTGAATCGCGCTGATCGCAAGCTGGTGGTCAGCCGGCGGGAAATTCTCGAACAGCAGGCGGCGGTGGATAGAGAAAAAACATGGAGCGAACTGGCCACCGGGCAGATTCGTGAGGGTGTGGTAAGCAGCGTGCAGGCGTATGGCGCATTTGTCGATATTGGCGGTGTGGATGGCCTGTTGCATGTTTCCGCCATGAGCCACACGCGCGTGGCGGATCCCACCAAAATTCTCAAACCCGGCGACCGCGTTCAGGTGATGGTACTGGGGGTTGATCAGGAAAAAAAGCGTGTCTCCTTGGGCTTAAAGCAATTGCAAAAAGACCCCTGGTCCACTGCGGCGGAAGATTTCCCTGCCGGTATGGTCACAGAGGCTACGATTACCCGGCTGATGGATTTTGGCGCCTTTGCTGAACTTTCCCCCGGTGTTGAAGGCCTGATCCATATATCTGAGCTTGCCACCCGCCGGGTCTCCCATGCCGGACAGGTCGTCAAACCCGGCGATAAAGTACAAGTTAAGGTACTTGCGGTGGACTTGGAGAAAAAACGCATCAGCCTTTCCGCCGCGCAAGCTCAAAGAGATGCAACTCCGCAAACCGCGGAACACAGTGCTACAAGCGCTCCAAGTGCAAGTACCACTTCGACGGCGGCTTCTCCGGGCGCACCAGCCAAGCCTCCCGCGAAAGCCGGGAGAAAGATTGTCCTCCGCGGCGGATTGTAATAATGACGCATGGTGTTGCGACAGGATAAAGCTTAATGATCTCAGAGACGAATTTTTAAACTGCGGAGAATATCGCCATGCACACACGTCAACTCGGTAAAACCGGATTAACCGTCAGTTGTATTGGGCTGGGGGCCATGCCGATGTCGGTTCCCGCAACGCGGCCCGCTGAGGCGGATGCGATTAAAGTTATTCATCACGCCATTGATTGCGGTATTAATCTTATCGATACGGCGGACAGCTATTGCCTGGACGATTCTGAACCGGGGCATAATGAGCGGCTGATTGGCAAAGCACTTGCTGAGCTTTCCGCCTCCAAACGTGATGGCCTGGTGGTGGCGACAAAAGGGGGGCTGGTGCGGCCCGGCGGGCGGTGGGAACGTGACGGCTCGCCAAAACATCTCCGCACGGTGTGCGAGGCCTCGCTGAAGAATCTGCGCACCGATACAATCACACTTTATCAATATCACCGCATTGACCCCCGATATCCCCTCTCGGAGAGCCTGGGCTGCCTCAAGCAAATGCAGCAGGAAGGCAAGATCCGATTTATTGGCGTAAGTAATGTTTCAGTTATGGAGCTGGAGGCGGCGGAGGCGGTTGCGGATGTTGTCAGTGTGCAAAATGAATACTCCCGCAGGCATAGACAACCGGAAACCGATGGCGTGTTGCACTATGCCCAGGCGCGGAACCTGGCTTTTCTGGCCTGGAGTCCACTCAATGGTATCGGCGGGTCCAAAAATCTCGGACAATTTGAGCCGCTGCTGGAAAGCATTGCGGCATCCCACCATGTTTCAATTTATCAAGTGGTATTGGCGTGGCTGCTCTCCAAGGGGCCGCAGGTTATCCCCATTCCCGGTGCCAGCCGCCCGCAAAGCGTGGAAGACTCGGCTCAAGCATGCCAGTTAAAATTGCGTCAGGAAGAAATTGAAGCGCTCAATAGTTGAAAACTCCGGGGTGGAAAGAAACTCAGAAACGGAGGCTCAATGGCCAAGCAGCTTACCATTGCCATTAATATGACAATCAATGGTGGCACACAGCGCCGGATCGTGCGTGGTGTGGTCCGTTACAGTCAAGTTCATGCGTACTGGAAATTCGTTGAGCACGAGGGTGTGCCGCTGGTCCGTTCTCCAAAGCTTAAACATTATACCGAAGTTCCGGCCAGTAATTCTTTAGTTTGTGATTGCAAGTCATTGTATTACCGTTAGTTAGCCCAACC
>JABEBX010001896.1_pt1 | contig 10278 bp, 11 predicted proteins | sample 7245971 | NCBI WGS metagenome assembly JABEBX01 (sample SAMN14506365, study PRJNA622280) | hot springs metagenome | biome: hot spring [ENVO:00000051]|acidic hot spring [ENVO:00002120]; feature: spring [ENVO:00000027]|sediment [ENVO:00002007]; material: sediment environment [ENVO:01001048]...
CCTGGATGTCAGGAAATCGGGTCCAAAAGCCCAAAATAGAGGGGAAACTCGGCTCAAAATAGCCATTTTTGGTCTGCCTGGCTTTTTGACGATGCAGTTGCCGAAATTTTTAGGGATTAATCGAGGTTCCCTCCGGAAGCAGTGGTGCGGTGGTCCGAGAGCAAGATCTTCGGCGTTCCGGTTGATCGCTTGGGGCAGATTATCCGTCAGGGCGACATCGCGCTGGTCCCAGTGCGTTCGCTCCCCAGCGGAGATCGCCGTGTGGAGATGAGCGAAAGCGAAGTGCTGTTGCGTGGCAGCCATCGTGTTCTCCTGGATGGCGAGACCTGCAAGGATCACCACGGGAATATTTATATCGACGGCATGGTCGAGATCGTCCATGAAAAGCAGGAGCACCGCCCTGTTGCCGCAGAGGGCAAGTTCCGCATTGTACGTGGTGCGCGTGGCGTTACTCCGTGGTGGATCGACGCCGAACTCGGAGATTAATCACGCAATATTTTGTAGGGATATGCTATGCAATCGGCTCACCTTCTTGGTGGGCCTTTTTTATTGCCATGCTCTACTTTGGCACGGGAATTGCTACATAGTTAGGGACAACGATTTTCCCGCTTTATAGGAGTGACTAGACATGAGAAACAACAACAACGGAAGCACACTGCAAACGATTGGCGTATTATATATTATCTTTGTTATTGTTTTTATGATCGGTGGATGGCCTTTTTATTTAGCGTACACGCTCGGCAAAGGTGGATATGCTACGGGCCGTGAAGTGTATGACCAAAACGTCTTTGGCGGGCTGTTGTCCGGCTTCGGTGGTGTATTGCTTGGAATTGGTGCGGGAATGGGAATTGAGTGTGGCTTGGTGGATGCCGTTTGCTGGCTACTGTCCAAGCCCTATATCTTCCCAATTCACTCCACGGTACCAAATATTGCAGGCGTATTATTTCTTGTTGGTATTGTTGTCCTTTACCGTGATGCTGCGCTGGATCGGCTCCGATTGATGATCACTAAAAAATACTAACTCGGCCCACACCACGATTAGTCTTCTAGTAACCTTGGGAGACTATTTCGATGAAAAAGACACAGATATCTTTAGCCCTGATTGCCGCGCTGTTCGCCGGTCCCGCAATGGCGGGCACGATGACGGGCGGAGCGACTTTACCAGAGCAGATTGTGCAAGAGGGAACCGCAATCGAAACGCAAATGTCGGCGGCAAATCAACTCGTCCAGCAGGTCCAGATGTATGAGAACATGGCGCAAAACATGATCAATTTGCCGCAATCCATGATCAACGAGATGGAAGGCCCGCTGGATCAGTTGTACGGACTGGCCCAAGAAAGCCAAGGATTGATGACGTCCGGCGAGAATATAGCGCAAAATTTTCAGAACAGTAATCCTGATTTTTCCCCACAAGCGACTACTTCTTTTGAAAACAGCTATCAGCAGCTACAAAATGGCTTTAATTCACAGCTAAACAATATTTTACAGACTGCGGGATTGCAATTGAGCGATTTTGGCTCGTCACAGCAGGCAGCACAGACTATTGCCAATGGGCTGCAAAATCAGAGCAGCAGGAGTGCTTTGCTACAGGCCGGAGCCAGCGTGGGATTGCTGGAAGAAAAGGCACTCTCCCAGATGCATCAAATACAAACACAAGAAGCGCAAGCGCAGGCGGAATATCGAAAAACACAAGTTGACGCGGATGATGAACTGAATGCACAAGTTAATGCATTTCAGCCGTTACAAGGCGTGCCCGTGGCAATTACACCGGGCGGCGTAGGCTTTGGGAGCTTCCCCGCACCGCAGCAGTAAGAGCGTGTCATGGGAATTGCTACTTATAGATAGGCCGTTTTGGCACTGTGTAGGACGTAGGAGGATGACATGAAAAAGAAAGCTCTATTAGCTGTAGTGCTTACCGTGGCCGCGCTGTCCGGCTGTGCGCGGCATAAGGAAAGTGCTTTGGAAAAACAGACTGTTGAGGGAATGCGCGAATCAGGGCTATCCCGCAGTTTTATCAAAAAACATCTGGCGCAAGCGGAAAAACAGCAAAAAGCATTTAATGAGAGTCAGAAGGTACAGCCCCTCTCAGATGTGCCGGTTGCGATTACACCAGGCGTTGGCTTCGGAAGTTTTCCCCCGCCCAAACAATAAATCCTGCCTTTGTGTAACTCGGCCCACTGCGCGATTAGATGGTAATAATCTATCGCGCACGGGGGACTTGTAATATGAAAAAAAGAGCACTAAGAGCACTGGTGGCATTGGCCGCCTTCCTATTGCCCACTATCGCCTTTGCCGCGCCGCAAGACACGTTTAATGTCACGGGCACGCAAGCAAACAGCATGGTGGGGATGATTCAGGATGCTACGCAGGGCTGGTTTGCGACGCTTTTACCGCTTGCAAACGGAGTTTTTTTCGCGTTGGTTGGCGTGGAAATTTTCTACTTCTTGGTGATGACAGTCCTGAACCGGCGTGATCCGGATTATTTTATTCCGGAACTCCTAAAAAAGACGATGGGCATTGGCTTTTTCCTAGCGATCCTGCTAAATGCGGGGACATGGATGAGCGACCTGATCAACGGTTTTCAGTATGCTGGTTCACAAGCAGCGGGCGTCGGGACACTCACGCCAGAGTCGATTATTAGTCTAGGCGCGAGCACCGCTTGGGACATTGTGGTGAGCGAAGTTAATTTGTACCAAACTATGGTCGCATCCTCTTGGAATCCGGTCACGATTCTCACCGAGACGGTAGAATATCTGGTCCTTTTTACCTTATCCCTACTTATCGCTGCTATTTTCTTCATCGCTTTTTGTATGATTGCTATTGAGCTTTTTGTGACGCTGATTGAAACCTATATTGTAATCGGTGCGTCGATTATTTTTGTTGGCCTTGGCGGATCGCGGTGGACGAGCAGCTATGTGCATAAAGTCATTGGCTATGGTGTAGCAGTCGGCACCAAGCTCTTTTTTCTATATTTGATTGTAGGCTTAATTGTTGCTCCCGGCAGCGGCGTAGTAACGCAAATGCAATCGCAAGTAACCGCAATGGATGCGGCGTTGGCGGCTGGTGGTTCCAATTTTGTTAACGTCTGCGTTGCCGCACTCGGATTCTATTTTTATTTTGTTTTTGTTGCTTTTGTGCTTGCCATTGCTGCAAAACGTATTCCTGCTTTTGCCGCAAGTCTGCTGGGCGGCGCTTCGAGTATGAGCGGTGGCGAGGTTGCAGGACCAGCGCTGGCAGCAGGGGCAGCCGTAGCTACAGGCGGTGCAGCAATGATGTTAGGCGGCGCGGCAATGGCAAGAGGCGGTGCGAGTGCGCTGAGTAGCGCGGTAAGTAATAGAGGCGCGGGCAGTGTGTCCGCTGCGGCAACCAAAACCGCGCCACAGGTCAATCCGCCCGCTCCGTCTGGTGGTGGGGCTTCTTCTTCTACGCCAAGCGGTGGAAGTGGTGGAAGCGGTGCGGCAACAGGAAAAGCGGATCAAGTCAGTCCGCCTTCTTCTTCTTCCGGTAGCGGCGGCGGTGGGCAAGCAACGGCGGCGGCCAAGGGGCCATCAGCTTCCGGTTCTGGTTCCGGCTCGACTACTGGTAAAGAGCAAGTCAGTCCGCCTGCGGCTTCTGGTGGGAATGGACAGACTAGCCAAGGCACTGCCACAAAGGCGGCATCTGGTGGAGCTTCCACGGTACCGTCTGGCAAGGCCACTCCGGCCACGGTGGGCGCTCCGGCAGACAAGGCATCAGCCCAAGCAGCGCCATCCTCTGGTGAAACTTCTGCCTCGCCCAAGCCAGCAGCAGGAACTCCCGCATCCCCTACTCCAACAGACAAGCCACAAGGGCAGGTAACGCCACCTATATCCACTGGAACAACTGGCGGAAGCGGCGGGACCAGCCAAAGCAAGGCATCTGCATCTGCCTCGCCCGCATCGCCCAATCCTGCGTCCGGTGGGACTAGCCAAGGCACTCCATCCCCGACTGTTCCAGCAGACAAGCCACAGCCACAAGCACAGCCTACCTCCCAAACGCCCAACACGAACATGGGCACACAAGGCGGTGGCGGTGGAAGCAAGCAAGTCAGTCCACCAACTCTCGATCAAACGGCGCTAGACCATGCAAAAAAAGCTCTGGATGCAATCGCAACACATGACAGCACAACAGTGAGTGGTGGCACGCCGAGTGGTGGAGGCCACTTAGGTAGCGAATGAATTTTTCCGTGTAGTCCTCCATATTGGCCCTGCAAAACAGGGCCTTTTTTTATGACAAGCGATAACTCGGCCCACGCCACGATTAGTCCTTAGCAACACCTACATTAGAGGACTTATCTCGTGACTATACTCAGCGTTTCCTTATCAGCAGACCGTTTTTGCTTACGTTCGCCGTACGATCCCGATCTGCTCCAGCATATCAAGGCAATCCCCGGGCGGATGTGGGATAACAACACTAAAGTTTGGAAAGTACCGGCCAATGCCACATCAATAAAAGCTATCGAAGCCCTGCGGAGTGTTGCAGACGTGCAAGTACCAGAAGGGCTTTTTGATCGTGCGCTTGGCCTTCATGCAGAGCGAGCGGCTGCTTCCCAAGCCATGGCCCACAGTGCTGATTTTTCGTTAAAGCCCGGCCTTGCTGGCGAATTGCGTCCATACCAGATTGCAGGCGTGGAATACATTGACACCGTGGCAAATGGCAAAGCCTTGGTCGGGGATGAAATGGGCTTGGGCAAAACGATCACCGCGTTAGCCGCGCTGCATCATCGCGATGCTTTTCCTGCGGTCATTACTTGTCCTGCATCGATGACATTGAACTGGCGCAATGAAGCAGCGAAATGGCTCCCGGATGTCAAAGTGCAAGTATTAAAAGACGGCAAGACAGAGATAGAGAAAGACGCAAAGATTATTATCGCGTCGTACGATATTGCCAAGAAACGTGCCACGGACCTTGCTGCATTGCAGCCCAAGGCATTTATTGCAGACGAAAGCCATTATCTCAAAAACGGGAAGTCCGCACGAACAAAGGAACTCGCGGAAAATCTCGCCAGTGCGCCTTCTTTACACACCAAGCTATTGTTGTCCGGCACGCCGATTGTCAATCGTCCCAAAGAATTGATTTCCCAGCTTCGGATAATTGACAAATTCGCAGATGTCGGCGGAAATTGGGAGCACTTTGTGACACGCTATTGCGCAGGAAAGCAGACGAAATACGGATGGGATATTGATGGCTCTTCCAATAGGCCGGAATTATCCGAGAGACTGCGGACAACGTGTTATGTCCGGCGCGAAAAAAAGGAAGTGCTTACCGAACTACCGGAGAAACAGCGCCAATATCTGTCCGTCCCCATCGAGGGCATGGCAGAATACAAACGCATTATGTCTCAAGCCGATCCGTCGGAACCTGGATCGGTGCTGGGAGCCATTACGGAAGCGAAGGCATATATTGGCATGCAAAAAGTCCCTGCGGCGACGGAATATATGCAGTCTTTTGAGGAAACTGGCAAGAAACTGATCGTTTTTGCCGATCACAAAGCGGTGCAATCTGCCCTCTTGGCATCGGCACAAGAAACCTATGGACATTCTGCTGTGGTCCATGTTTTTGCCGAGGACAGCGCGGATAAACGGCAGGCCGCTGTGGATCGTTTTCAAACCGACGATAAGGCAAAGGTGATTGTCTGTTCCCTGAAAGCAGCGGGCGTCGGATTAACGCTTACCGCAGCTTCTGACGTCCTGATGGTGGAACAGGGCTGGACGCCTGCGGAGCACGATCAAGCCGAAGATCGGGCGCATCGCATGGGACAGAAAAACTTTGTCAATGTAACGTATTTGCTTGCCGAGGGCACGCTGGATAACGCAATACATGATCTTATTGAGCAAAAGAGAACGGTAGCGACGGAAGTCAGCGCGTCGATTCAGGGCGAACTGATAAATAGCGTAACTTTGAAAACTGCAGAAAAAGAAGTGGATTTAGAAAAGGTAAAACGATTTTCAGGAAAAGTAGTGCATGTGCATAATGAGGATATTTATATTCGCCATGCGGGACACATTGCCTGCGTGCATACGGCTGGAATCCCCGACGATCAGCGCCCGATTGTTGGGCACGAAGTGATCTTGCGTGCGGGGAAATCGGGATTAGAAGTAGAAGACAAGACGCTGGCTAAAGGGCGCGGCTTGGCGGCGTAAGTAAGCCTGCCCACAGGCGGGCGTTCTTACGCCTTGGCGTAAGTAAGCCTGATTTATTTTTTGCAGCAAAGGGAGATTTTCTATGGTGAACTTGAGCGATATCGAAGTCTGGGCAGCAGAAGAAATCAGAGAAGCGGACCGGCCCCGCGCAGCATCCCTGCGGCGATTGCAAACACGATTGCAGCGGGAAAAGACACACTTCCGCAATCCGGCAACACTTCCCGTAGGGCCAGAGCGGGCGGTGGCAGAAGCCCGCAGACGCAGACTAGACAAAAAGGCGCGGTCACTAGGCTACTTGCCGATGGGAGAAGAGATTGCCATAGAAGTTGGCAAAGAGATGATAAACCAGCATTCCGGTGTGGAGCTAGGCGGCTCCTTTTGAAAATAGGGGGACAAGAGATGGGCTTGCAAACTCTAGCAGTGGATGGCGTAGAGGATCAAGTGCTTGGCAGATTCGTGCTATCGACACGCGAGCAAAGGAAAAAGAGATCCGCAAGTAACGACTTCCATTTTTTATAGCCGCGATGCTATCTCGGCCCACTCTGCGATTACTCCTTATGTAGCCCGTCGATTGGCGACGGGCGGGGAGAACTTCGATGGCAACAGTAAAAGAGCAGCGGGAACAAGTAGTAGCAGAAATCGTAAAATCGTTAGAAGATGGCACCGCGCCTTGGTTGCGGCCTTTTGCAGCGGGGGAAGCCTTGGGCCACGGACCAGTAAACGCCACGACAGGCAAAGCCTATTCTGGTGGAAACCGTTTAGCATTAGCAACCGGGGCACCAACGGACGATCCACGCTGGGCAACATACAAACAAATTCAAGCGGCTGGCTGGGAGCTAAAGCCCGGTAGTAAAGGGCGGCGGATTGAGATTTGGAAGCCCATCGAAACATCGGAAGTGGTGGAAGCCGATAAGCTGGATAAAAACGGCAAAAAGATCGGCACAGAAAGCATAGAAGTGTCTGAAAAGCATATGATTTGCCGCCATTACGCGGTTTTTCATGCCTCTTGTATCGAGGGAATCCCCCCATTAGATTTGCCGAAAAACGAAGTCAACATCAGTGAAATTGGCGAGAAAATCCTACACTCAGGGCGTGTTGCTCCCATTGAACATGACCAGCTTGCTCAGGCTTTTTATCGTCCAGGCGAAGATAAAATTCATCTGCCCGCGCCGGAACATTTTCACGATGCCGGGCATTACTACTCCACTGCAGCGCATGAGGCGATTCACTCCACTGGGCATGAATCGCGCCTGAATCGGGAGACACTAAAAACCTATGGTGACTCCTTGGCAGAGCGTGCAAAAGAAGAACTGGTTGCAGAACTGGGCAGTTATTTTTTAGCGCAAGAAACGGGCATGCCGCACCATCCGGAAAACCACACGGCATACATTGGCGGCTGGATCAGCATGTTAAAAGATGATCCAAACGCATTGTACAAAGCAGCGGCGGAAGCAGGCAAAGCAGTGGATTACGCGCTGGGCACAGAGCGTCAAGTGCAGATTCCAGATCGCCAAGTGCAGGAAAAGGGACAAGTAGTGGAAAAGGTGTTGGGCGGCGAAGGTGGGCCGAAGTCTTGGACCGGCCTTGTTGTTGCTGTCGCGGATGACAAAAAGTCCGTGGAGATGAAAGCCATGGGCCAAGTAACGCGGATTCGCGCCGCAGACGACAAGGCTTTTCCAGCGGAGATGAAGGCGGGCGATTATGTAAAGCTGCGGGCTGGCAAAGATGGTCCTACCGTCGAACCAGCGGGCAAAGAGCGGAGCAAGGAGCGGAGTAAGGAGAAGGGCCGCGCCGCGTAATCAAATCTAGGAAAAATCTACCAAGGCTCGGTATTACTCCGGGCCTTTTTTATTGACGCCACGCGATAACTCGGCCCAGCACCTGATTAGTCCTTATCAACCTAGGTGAGGGGCTACTTCATGGCGACGGCAATTCAGGATTTAGTAGAAGAATTTGCAAAGACGCATACTATCACGCAGCTTCCGGACGGCGATCCGTATGCCGGTGATGGCGATACCGCCTACACCAGTGAAGTGCGTAGCCGGGACAATAAGTTCTCTACGCCCGCGCCGGAGCTTATTCCGCCCACTCCACAACCGGCACCTCGTCCAGTGGAAGCCGTGGCGCGGGACCTTGACGCAGACGCTATTGATGCAGAAATTAAGGCATTTTTCGCTGATCCTTTTCGCAAGCAAGAGCAAGCAAAGTTCCACGCGGCTGTCTCGGCAGGTCCGGTAATTACCAAGGAGACGGCAGAAGTCCCGTTCCCGTCTTTGCTGAACAGGGACAGCATGAACGCCCGTGCATTGGCGGAGAGGGAACGGCATGCACCGAAGATCGCAGAGATTGCCAAGACGCTAGGAACGGCGGCAATCGAAAATGCCGAAACGCGGAAGATTGACAAGGAAATCGCCGCGCATTTCGAGCGCAAGCAGAGGCAGTCGCAAGGATTGGGCCGCTAATAATGGCGCAAAAGACGGCTGGTCCACAACAAAACTTGCCCACGCCTGACGTTGTTGCCGGTGCTCGTCATGCTTCCGCAGAATTGCTCATTGGCGGCATGATTGGCGCTGGCATCGGCCAAGCGGTCGGCGCAACGGTTGCGGCAAATGCAATTCTAGGTAAACATGGGCTGTGGCTCTATCACAAGCCTTTATACGTCTTTTATAAATGGCCTGTTTATACTATCGCGCCAGTTATTGCATCCGTCATTAAATATCATCAATATCCGCTGGTCATGGAAGCGGCTTATGCGGCATTGGGCATTACCTTAGCTTGTGCCGCGCCATTACTTTTTCTCGGCTACAAAAAAATGAAAAAAGCCCGTGCAAAACTCCTGAAGAGTGATCTGCATGGATCGGCCCATTGGGCGCCTTGGCCCCGACGCGATCTGGAAAAGGCGTTGGTCTGGTAATTCCGACGCTTCTAGCATGGCGCGGTTCCGTGGTGGTGCATGACATCAAGGGCGAAAACTGCGCATTAACATCAGGCTGGCGGAAAAGCATTGGGCAGAAGATTCTTTGCTTTGCGCCATCTTATAGTCCTGCAATGTGCAAAAAGCTGAACCTGCCGACCAGTTGCCACTTCAATCCTTTGGCAGAAATCCGCATCGGCACAGAACAAGAGATTCAGGACATCCAGAATATCGTCGGCATGATTGTTGATCCGGACGGAAAAGGATTAAACGACCACTGGGCAAAAACTGGTGCAGCGTTGCTTACTGGCGCTGTGCTGCATGTGCTGTATTGCACAGAAATAAAAGACAAAACGCTCCGTGCAGTAGCGTCTTTGCTATCCAATCCCGCAGCGGGGAGCGTTGATGAGATTTTTGAAGATATGCAAAGCTACGAGCACGATCCATCCGGCAAATTCGGATGGACGACACAAACGGGAGAGCCGACCAAAACGCATCCCGTTATCGCGGAAGCAGCGCAAGAAATGCTGAACAAGGCGGACAATGAAAAATCCGGCGTTATTTCCACCGCGATGTCTTTTTTGTCGCTTTATCGCGATCCGGTGGTAGCGGAAAATTCCCGCGTTGGGCAAATTGGATATTTTTGCGGAATCACTGGCATTTATTGCTGGTTATGGGATGAAAGCCTATCTGATTTGCCAAGACGTTTCCCAACTTTATCAAGCGTATACAAGAGAAGAATCTATTATCAGTAATTGTCATATTCGCGTAGCGTATGCGCCAAATAAAGTCGAGACGGCAGAATGGCTGTCAAAAATGCTCGGCACAGGAACCGTGACAACAGAAAGCGTATCCAGCAGCTATCAGGGCGCGTATATGCCGTATCAGACGGGCAGTAGTGGCGGCATTCAGCACCAAGCGCGTCCGTTGTTGACGACAGATGAGGTAATGACGCTCAAAGGTCCGGTCAAAAATGCCAAGGGCGATATTATAGAAGCCGGGGCGATGATTACCATGTCTGCTGGTTTTAGCCCCGTGTATGGCCGGCAGATTCTGTATTTCCTTGATCCGGTTTTCAGCAAGCGGGCAAAGATCGCATCGCCAGCAATGAGTGACAAAATCGTTACCGTTGCAGAAGTAGTGGAAGTAGCCGAACAGCCAGATGTAGCCGATAAGACGCAGACGGATGTAGCCAATAAGCCG
>JABEBX010018864.1_pt1 | contig 10277 bp, 8 predicted proteins | sample 7245971 | NCBI WGS metagenome assembly JABEBX01 (sample SAMN14506365, study PRJNA622280) | hot springs metagenome | biome: hot spring [ENVO:00000051]|acidic hot spring [ENVO:00002120]; feature: spring [ENVO:00000027]|sediment [ENVO:00002007]; material: sediment environment [ENVO:01001048]...
GGCGCATGCTTGCCGGCCTTCTCTCCCTTTCGTTCGCGCGATGGGTTGGCTCTCCTCACGATCCTTTTCTCATTATTACCCGAGAACGGTTGCTCCGGCGAGCCTCGCCTCGACAGGGGGGTACGGGCACGCTACGCTCGCTGTGACCCTGGGCTCGTGGCGAAACGGTAGACGCGCTAGACTTAGGATCTAGTGGGGCAACCCATCCGGGTTCGAGTCCCGGCGAGCCCACTGGCGGACAATCGGCGAGGCGGGAATGCGGACGGACGCGGTCCTATCCCCGACAAAGGCGGTCCCTCGCAAAGGCTCTAGTGGACCGGAGTGGATTGGAGGATATACTTGACTACTCTGTCTACGCCCAGCGGAGCTTTTTCCAGCCGATCGGTTGCCGCGCTCGGCCACGCGACCAACCTCGTGGGAATTCCTTCGGCCCTGCTGGCAAGCCCCGCCTTCAACGAGCGCCCGATCCGGATCTCGATTCACGGCGTGCGCGAAATGAACCCGGGACTTTTTGGGAAGCTCGGGGAAGCACGAGATGCGGCGGAAGCGGCGCAATTCTTCGAGGACTACATGGATGTCCTCTTTGGGCTCAACGAGGAGCAGCGGGTGCGCTGCGACTCGGGCGGTCGGCGACGATACCGGGCGAGCTACCAGCGACTTCTCGGAGGTTGGGCTTTTGATTCGAATGGCCCGGAAGGTGCTGTGCTCAAAGGGTGGGTGGAAAGCCGCTTCGGCCTCTTTCCGACGTTCCACAAGAGCCTGATCGAGCGGTTCTCCTCGCCTGCGTGGATCCGCTACGTGGAGGAAAAGATGTCGAGCCGCTTTCACAACAATGCAATCCAGATGCAGCTCGACCTCCTCTACGAGTTTGCCCAGTGGTCGCTCGATCGGTCGGAGGCGAGCAGGGAGCGCTACCGGACCCTCTATCGGGGCGTCGAGGGATTCGAGGAGAACCAGATCTTGGAGCGCTATGGAAAAGGACGTGCCCTGGTCCTCCTCAACAACCTCGTTTCCTTTACGGCCGAGCGGGGGGTGGCTGAGCAGTTTGGGGGCTGGATTCTTACCGCGCGGGTGCCGTTGGTCAAATTACTCTTCTTTCGGGAGCTTCTTCCTCATCATGTCCTGCAGAGCGAGGCGGAGCATCTGGTCATCGGAGGAGCCTTCGTGGTCGAGATCGAGCGGCCATGACTGGGGTTTCGCGCCAGGAGCGGAGAGCGCGGGCGCTCGGAGCCTATCTTGGGTTTGCGGTCGGCGATGCCCTGGGGGCGACGGTCGAGTTTCTCTCGGCGCAGGAGATCGCGGAGCGGTACGGAACCCACCGGAGGATGATCGGCGGCGGGTGGCTCGGGCTCAAGCCGGGACAGATCACCGACGACACGGAGATGTGCCTGGCCTTGGGCCGGGCGATTCTCCGGTGCGAGGGTTTCGCTCTTCCTGCGATGGCGGAGGAGCTCGTCCGCTGGTATCGTTCCCGACCTGTCGACATAGGTGCCACCTGCCTGCGGGGCATTCGTCGCTATCTGAGCTGCGGATCTCTGGCGGCGGAGCGAAGCCGCTGGGATGGGGGCAACGGCGCTTGCCTGCGGAATCTTCCCGTCGTTCTGGCGACGCTGGGGGACGAGGAATCATTTCGGCGCTGGACGGTCGACCAGTGCCATTTCACGCACAACCACCCCTTTTCGGATGCGGGAACCGTTACCCTCGGAGAGATGGTTCGGAGCCTTCTTGCCGGAGGCGGGATTTCCGAGGCGCGAGCGGCGGCCGGGCGCCTGATCGCCCTCCATCCGGTCTTCGCTTTCGACCCGTATCCCGTCAGCGCCTCGGGCTATGTGGTCGATACGCTGCAAACGGTCTTCTTCACCTTCTTTGGGACCGATTCTTTCTCCTCTTGCCTGATTGCGACAGTCAACCGCGGAGGAGACGCGGACTCGACGGGTGCCCTTGCGGGGATGTTGGCCGGAGCGCATTACGCCATCGAGGGGATCCCGAAGGGATGGCTCCGGAAGCTCAATCCCAAAGTAGCCGCGGAGATCGAGTCCCAGGTGGATGGTCTGCTCACCCTCGCCGACTCGCGGATGGGGAGAGGTGCGGCGGGGGGAGGAAGGGCGGGAGTGGGGGAAAAGGGGTTGACTCAGGACCCGCGGGGCCGGGCCGTTTAGGGTTTTTTGATCCCTGGCCGAGTCCTTTTGAGTCTACAGGACCGCCGGGCTGGGGTAGCGTTGGGAAAGCAGCGATGGCGGACTTGTTTTACATAGCCGGAACCCTCATCTTCTTCGCGCTGGCGATGGCCTACGGGGAGTGGTGCGACCGAATCTAGCGAGGAAGGGATGCTAGCGTTTCTGGGCGTCGTCTGCGTGGGGCTTCTGGCCTATCTTTTCGTGGCCATGATCTGGCCCGAGAAGTTCTAAAGTCTTTCGGAAATGACAACCTCCTTTTGGCTGACCGTCGGGCTGTTTTTTGTGCTCCTGGCGCTCGTCAGCTGGGCTTTGGCCCTCTATCTGCGAGCGGTGCTCGATCCGAACGGCAAGACCTGGCTCGACCCGGTCTTGAGGCCGCTCGAGCGGTGGACCTACCGGCTTTGCGGGGTCGATCCCCGGAAGGAGGAGAACTGGAAGGGCTACCTCGCCTCCCTTCTGGTCTTCAACCTGGTGGGTCTCTTGCTCACCTACCTCATCCTGCGGATCCAGCAGTGGCTCCCCCTCAATCCCAAGGGATTCGGCCCACTTTCGCCCGACCTGGCCTTCAATACGGCGGTGAGCTTTGCCACCAACACCAACTGGCAGAACTATGCCGGGGAATCGACCGTCTCCTATTTCTCCCAGATGGTGGGGCTTGCTTCGCATAACTTCACCTCCGCAGCCACGGGGATCGCCATTGCCGCGGCGTTCCTTCGGGCGCTCGCCCGGACCAGGGCAAAGACGATCGGCAACTTCTGGGTCGATCTGGTCCGGATCACCTACTATCTGCTTCTCCCTCTTGCCTTCGGTATGGCGATCGTTCTCGTTTCCCAAGGGGTTCCGCAGAACTTTGCGCCCTATTCTCAGGCGCAGCTCGTGGAGCCGGTCTCGACCACGGGCGGCGATGGGAAGGAGCGCCGGATCGAAGTGCAGGAGATCGTTCAGGGGCCGATCGCCTCCCAGGAAGCGATCAAGCAGTTGGGCACCAATGGGGGAGGATACACGAATGCCAACTCGGCGCATCCCTTCGAAAACCCGACTCCCCTTTCGAACTTGCTCGAAATTCTAGCCGTGCTCTGCATTCCCGGGGCTCTCGCGGTCTACCTTGGGCTCGCTGTAGGCCGTCGGTCCCACGGATGGGCGGTCTGGGGGGTGATGGCGATCCTCCTGCTCGGAGGCATTCTGGTTTGCTGGCATGCGGAAGCGGAAGGCAATCCGCTTCTGGTGGAGCTCGGGCTCTCTCCCTCCGAAGGCAACCGCGAAGGAAAGGAGAGCCGCTTCGGGATCCTCGATTCGGCACTTTTTGCCGTCACGACGACGGCGACCTCCTGCGGAGCGGTCAACTCGCTGCATGACTCCTATATGCCCCTGGGTGGCCTGATCCCCCTGTTCAACATGGAATTGGGCGAGGTCGTCTTTGGCGGAGTCGGATCGGGGCTCTATGGGATGCTCCTCTTCGTCGTGCTCGGGGTCTTTCTCTTCGGACTCATGATCGGGCGGACTCCGGAGTATTTGGGGAAGAAGATTGGAGCGAGCGAGGTCAAGATGGCCGCCCTGAGCATTCTCGCGCTGACCCTCTCGATCCTCGGGTTGAGCGCCTGGGCGATCGCAAGCCCCTGGGGCTTGGCGGGAATCGCCAATGCGGGCCCCCACGGATTGAGCGAGGTCCTCTACGCGTTCAGCTCGACCACGGGAAACAACGGGAGCGCCTTTGCGGGCCTTTCGGGGAATACCCCATGGTACAATACGACCCTCGGGATCGCCATGCTCGCCGGGCGCTACCTGATGCTCGTGCCGGTCCTGGGGCTGGCGGGACTTCTGGCCGCCCAAAAGACCGTGGCGGCGAGCCAAGCGGCCTTTCCGGTCTCCGGGGGGCTCTTCATCGTCCTGCTGCTGGCCACGGTCTTCATCGTGGGGGCGCTCAACTTCTTCCCCGTCCTTGCGCTGGGGCCGATCCTCGAGCATTTCCTGCTCCATGCGGGCCAGACGTTTTAAGGGAAAAGACGATGAAACCCAAGCAGTTCAGCTTTGCCGATCCCCAGCTCTTGGCCTTTTCGCTACGAGGGGCGATCCTAAAGGCCAACCCTTTCGTTCTCTGGCGCAACCCGGTCATCTTCGTCACCGAGATTGGGGCGATGGTGAGCACTCTTGAAATCTTCCTTTCCCCTGAGTCGAAGTTCTTCACCGTGCAGATCTCCCTCTGGCTCTGGTTCACGGTCCTCTTTGCCACCTTTGCCGAGGCGATTGCGGAGAGCCGGGGGAAAGCCCAAGCGGACAGCCTTCGGCAAGCGAGGACCGTCACGATGGCCCGGAGACAGCGGGAAGGCAGGGAAGAGAGCGTCTCGGCGAGCGAGCTGCGGAAGGGAGACCTGGTGATTTGCGTCGCCGGCGATCTCGTCCCCGCCGATGGCGAGGTGATCGAAGGCGCGGCGACGGTCGACGAATCGGCCGTCACGGGAGAGTCGGCGCCTGTCGTCCGGGAGAGCGGCGGCGATCGGAGTGCCGTGACGGGCGGGACGAAGGTGATCAGCGACCGGATCGTGGTGCGGATCACGAGCGACCCTGGGCAGACCTTCTTGGATCGGATGATTCAGCTCGTCGAAGGAGCCAAGCGGCAAAAGACGCCCAACGAGATCGCCCTGGGCATCCTTCTCGCGGCGCTCACCTTCATCTTCCTCTTGGTCATTCTCACTCTGGTCCCGTTCTTGCTCTACCTCCATGCTCCCGTTTCGATCCCGACACTGGCCGCTCTGGTCGTCTGCCTGATCCCGACGACAATCGGGGGCCTCCTGAGTGCCATCGGGATCGCGGGAATCGATCGGCTGGTGCAGCACAACGTGATGGCGACGAGCGGACGGGCGGTCGAGGCGGCCGGGGACATCGACGTGCTTCTTCTCGACAAGACCGGGACGATCACGCTCGGAAACCGGATGGCAACCGAATTCGTTCCGGCGGCGGGAGTCGATCTGCTGCGGCTCGTCGACGCAGCGCAGCTCGCTTCCCTCGCCGATGAAACTCCCGAAGGCCGCTCGATTGTGATCCTGGCCAAGCAGCAGCACGGGCTTCGGGGCCGGGAGGTGTTGGAAAACCAAGCCCGGTTCGTTCCGTTTTCGGCGCAGACCCGGATGAGCGGAGTCGACTTTCCCGAGAGTGACGGCGCTCCGGCTCGGATGATCCGCAAGGGATCAGGTGATGCGATCGAGGCCTTTCTGCGCAAACAGGGGGGAGAGCTGCCCGAGTCGGTCCAGCAAGCGGTCGATCGGATCGCTCGGGATGGCGGGACGCCCCTGGTGGTCGCCGAGGGGAAGGAGGCGCTGGGAGTCATTCACCTCAAGGACGTGGTCAAAGGGGGGATCAAGCAGCGGTTCGCCCAGCTCCGCCAGATGGGCATCCGGACGATCATGATCACGGGCGACAATCCCCAGACCGCTGCGGCGATTGCGATGGAGGCGGGGGTCGACGATTTCCTGGCGCAGGCGACGCCTGAGGCGAAGCTCGCCCGCATTCGGCGTGAGCAGGAGGGTGGGCACCTGGTAGCGATGACCGGGGACGGCACCAACGACGCGCCGGCACTCGCCCAGGCCGACGTGGGGGTGGCCATGAACACGGGAACGCAGGCCGCCCGGGAGGCGGGCAACATGGTCGACCTCGACAGCAATCCCACCAAGCTCATCGAAGTGGTCGAGATCGGCAAGCAGCTCCTGGTCACCCGCGGAGCGCTGACCACCTTTAGCATCGCCAATGACGTTGCGAAATACTTTGCGATCATTCCGGCGATGCTGATGGGAACCTTTCCGGTAATCGCGCCCCTGAACATCATGAAGCTGCGGAGCCCGGAAAGCGCGATCATCAGTGCGGTGATCTTCAACGCCCTAGTCATCGTGGCGCTGATCCCGCTCGCGCTGAGGGGCATTCGCCTCCGCGGCCTGACGGCCCAGGTTCTGCTCGTGCGCAACGCGTTGATTTATGGGTTCGGCGGTCTGGCGGCCCCCTTTGTCGGGATCAAGGGGATCGATCTGCTGCTGAGTCTCTTGCCTTGGAAATAAGGAGGCTACCGATGAAGGGTCTTTTGTCACGCATCCGGGTCTCTCTCGCCCTCACCGGCGTGCTCTTGGTGGCCTTGTGCGGGATCTATCCCCTGGCCGTCTATTGGGTCGGCCAGTTCCTCTTCCCTTTTCAGGCGAACGGGAGCCTCGTTCGATCTTCTGATGGGACCGTCTTGGGTTCCGCGCTGCTGGGGCAGAACTTCCGAGGCCCGCAGTATTTCCATCCCCGCCCCTCGGCGGCGGGCGCGGCGGGCTACGATGCTACCGCTTCCGGCGGGCGCAACTTGGGGCCGACCTCGAAAGGGCTTGTCGATGCGGTATCTCGGAGCGGCGCGGATTACCGGAAGGAAAACCTTCTCTCCCCGGACCAGAGGATTCCCGCGGATGCGGTCACCGCTTCCGCGAGCGGCCTCGATCCGCACATCAGCATCGCCAACGCGCTTCTCCAGCTCCCCCGGGTCGCCCGAGAGAGGAAAAAATCGCACGAAGAACTGCTGCAGATCCTGGCTCGGTATACGAGCAAGCCCTGGCTGGGACTCTTTGGTGATCCGGTAGTCAACGTAGCGATGGTCAACTGGGCACTCGATGGAAAGCTGGGCGGCCGGTGAAAATGGAGGAATGGGACTTCCGACCGAACCTCATCCCTCTTCCCGGTCAAAGCCGTTGCGATACCGCGCGTAGACGACACCTCTCCTTTCCGCTTCCCGCCTGGCGGCTTCGGAAATTCTCTTGCCGACGACCAGAGCAACGGATTTGCTGGGAGGGACGGGAAAAGTCTCCCGGAATTTCGAGGGTTTGGAGGCTACGGCGCTCTGTAGGGCCTTGAGCAAGAGCTTCGCTCGGCGGTGGGCTCTCTCCACATCGCTCACGTCGACCGTTCGCGAAACCTCCACTGCAGCACACGCTGCCTCCCCCGTTTCTGGATCCTCCCCGGCCGCCAAGACGTCGGCATTACCGATCTCTTCCCCCTCCTTCTCACTGATGGTCCCCTCCATCAAGGCGATGTCGATCGCCCGATTCTGGATCTTGTCCGAAATCACCTCGACCATCCGAACATATTTGCGGAGGTAGTTGCCAAGCTTCCTTTCCGCGTCGAGTTCGATCCTCTTTCCATCCAGCTCGTTCATTTGGATGCCTATTCCTCTCAACTCCTGCTCGATCGCGACGAATCTCCTCTCCGAGGCGTCTTTGAACTCCTCCATCGAGCGGCGGAACTCCTCCATCGAGCGGCGGAACTCCTCCATCGAGTGCTGGAACGCTCGCGTCGATTCCATAAAGGATTGGAGGGTGGCCTCGGTCCGGCGCTGACTCTCCGCCAGGGCGCGGACGGTAGCCGGTAGCTCCAGAAGTTCTTCGGTCAGGAGTTCGCGGCGGACCTCATTCTTCCACGCCGGATGCGCGCGGAGCGCTTCCAGGATGTCAGCGGTGGAGCGGATGGGCAGGCTCACTAAAGCAACGATAGCTCGGCGAGGAGTGGCTGGCAACGTGGGAGCGGGACAGGAATCTTCCCCGAACGCGGGGTTGTCAAGAGCCGGGCTTTTCTTCTAAGGTCCTTCGATTCATCGCCATGCGCTCTCTTTCCTCTTTTGGCCTTTCTCTTGTCCTGCTCGGTGTCGGGCTTTCCCAGGTCCCGGCGCTGCTTTTGTCCGCCCCATCCGACCGAAAGGCTGCCCCCCTCATCCCCCTTCGGGTGCTTTTCGAGGAGCCGAAGTGGGCCTCGCCGCGTCTCTCTCCCGACGGCGGAAAGCTAGCTTATCTTGCTCCGCACAAAGGTGTATTAAATATCTGGGTCCGCTCCTTGGGATCCAAGGACGATCATCCGATCACGGCGGAAAAGGGACGGGGCATCCGCTCCTTTTTCTGGTCCCCGGATAGCCGAACGATCTTCTATCTCCAAGATCAGGGCGGAAACGAGAACAACCACCTCTTCCGTGTCGATCTCGCCAAAGGCTCGGCGAGCGACCTGACCCCGTTCAAGGACGTCAAGGTTCATCTCCAGGCGGACGATCCCGCCCATCCCCGATCCCTTCTCCTCGCGTTGAATCGGCGGGATCCCAAGGTTTTCGACATCTACCGCCTTGCCCTCTCCGACAATCGGCTCAACCTGCTCGCGGAGAATCCCGGGAACGTGATCGAATGGGAAGAGGATCATCAGTATGCCATTCGCGCCCGGCTTTTGATGGTGCCGGGTGCGCGGCAGGAAGTGAGTGCGCGGGCGTCAATCGAAGCTCCCTGGAAGGCGTTGGCATCCTGGGGGCCAGACGAATCAGGGGGTCTGGCGGGATATCGGCTCGAGGCGGTTGCCTTCGAGCGGGAGAAGCTCGAGTGGCAGTTCTTCGACGATCGCATCCGAGAGGCATTCGACTATCTCCAGAGACAGCATCCCGGCGAGGTGATGATTTCCAGCCGCGATTTCGCGGACAAGTCTTGGGCAGTCGCCTACTCCTCCGACGTTGACCCCACGAGCTTTTATCTCTTCTCGCCTCACGAGAAGAAACTCGAGTTTCTCTTCTCTTCCCGACCCGAGCTCGCTTCCTATCGCCTCGCTCCCATGGAGCCGATCACCTTCCCGGCGCGGGACGGGCTTCTCCTCCATGGCTACCTCACCTTGCCACTCGGGGCGACGGGCAAGGTGCCCTTTGTCCTTCTGGTCCATGGGGGCCCCTGGGCGCGCGACAGTTGGGGTTTTAGCCCTCTGGTTCAGCTCCTGGCCAACCGGGGTTACGGTGTCCTGCAGGTCAACTTCCGCGGCTCAACAGGCTATGGGAAGGAGTTCGTGAATGCGGGTGACCGGGAATGGGGCGGAAAGATGCAGACCGACCTGATCGATGCAAAGCACTGGGCGGTCGCGCATGGGTACGCCGATCCGAATCGGTTCGCCATCATGGGGATGAGCTACGGCGGCTATGCGACGCTGGCAGCCCTGGCTTTTGTTCCCGGGGAGTTCACCTGCGGGGTCGAAGCGATGGGCCCGTCCAACCTGCTCACTATGTGCCGCTCGATTCCGCCCTATTGGGAGCCGATGCGGGCTCTCTTTGAAAAGCGCCTCGGGAGCCCGGAGAAGGACGAGGCGTTCTTGCATGAGCGATCCCCCCTCTTCGCCGCGGACCGGATCCGGACGCCTCTCCTGATCGCCCAGGGAGCCAACGACGTCCGGGTCAAGCAGGCCGAGAGTGATCAGCTCGTCGAGGCGATGCGCAAGCAAGGGCTTCCCGTCGAGTATCTGCTCTTTCCGGACGAGGGCCATGGGTTTATCCGTCCGGAGGATCGTCTCCAGTTCTTTCGGGCGACCGAACGGTTCCTGGCGAAGCATCTCGGCGGACGGTCCGAGGAAGGTGCGGAGGCCAAAGAGGTGGTCCGCTGAGGCTATGGGATCAATACCACCACTGCCAGGAGACGGTGGTCATCCAGCTCATTCCGTACTGGACACCATTCCAGGATTGATAGCAGGGCACCACGATCTGGGCGGTGAGAAAGTTCCCCTGAAGGGCGCTTTGGGGTGAGGTCGCAATCTTTTGAAACCCATCGCTCGCAAAGCCCGGCATCCGCACGTTGACCCCTAGGCCGACCCCGGCCCACTCTCCTCCCGTCCAGGCCGCCACGATGTCGGGCATGGCGATGAAGGGAGCGGTCCGGACGGAGAGCTGGTCGACCGCGTTCGATCCGTGGATGCCCCCTTGGTAGTTGCCGAGCCCGCTGAAATTGAGGGAGATCGCTTCGGTGAAGTTGTAGCTGAGCCACCCGGTGCCGGTGAAGCTATTTCCCCAGGCGTACCCTTGGGAGTTTCGTCCCACGGGGATCGTGGCATAGCCCTGGACCCCCCAACCCCAGTGGCGATCCTCGCTCTGCCCGAGGTAGGTGGCTGCCGTGATGAAGGCGGGCACGCCCAGGCCAAGCTGCATGTCGTAGGGATAGACATGGTGTCCAGCCATGTCGGGCATGGTCTCGTCGATCGAGCCCGTCGGAACCGAGAATCCGTAGTTCATCTGGAGACGGTTCCGGTGAAAGTCCAGGACCTTCCAGATCGCCTGGAAGCTTTTTCAGGCCCGCTGGA
>JABEBX010023268.1_pt1 | contig 10277 bp, 6 predicted proteins | sample 7245971 | NCBI WGS metagenome assembly JABEBX01 (sample SAMN14506365, study PRJNA622280) | hot springs metagenome | biome: hot spring [ENVO:00000051]|acidic hot spring [ENVO:00002120]; feature: spring [ENVO:00000027]|sediment [ENVO:00002007]; material: sediment environment [ENVO:01001048]...
GCAGCTTGAAGAGAAGTTCCGGACTGTGGTCGAGACGGCTGCCCACACCGTACAACGTGGCGGCGACATGCTTGCACATGTCCGCCCAGTCGGGACAGGAGCAGGACATCTCGATCTCAGCCGGCTTGGGGAAGAGACCACTGTCGCGGTTGGTCACGATCGCCATGACGCTGGCCGACAACCGCCCCTGCAATAGCTCGACCAACGATCCGATCTCTGTTCCGCACCTCTGTTTGAGCTGTTTCCAGTGCGGCTCGGCAAGTGGCTTGATGCTGATGGAGACGCGATAGATGTCGGAGCCGCTGACCATAGACGTTACTTTGCCCGGTTCGATCTGCAGATCGACGACAGAACCGTTCCGCACGTAGGTGCGGCCGCGCGGCAGGCGGTTCTCGAAATCGCTGTACGACTCCAGATGGTCGCACCAGGCCTTACCCCAGAAGCTGGAGGCGATGGTGCGACCGGCGATCTCGACTGGCGAGACCTGCCTGCCCTTGCCGGCGAGACGCCGAACCTCGCGCATGGCGTTGGCCCTCCGTTGCGCCACGGGAACATACGGCCGATAACCCCAATCCCAGCCCATCGAAACCCTCGCTTTCAAGGGATGCTAAAAGCTTATGCCTGACAGAAGGCCGGCACGATGAGGAAAACGCGGCCGAAATCAGGCTTGCATTGTTCGGCTTGCAGAAAGGCACAAAAAATCTCATGCTGAATAGATGCACGTCGATCTCGTTCAAATTCGCACGCTGGCCAAGCAAAAGGAAGACGAGAACTGGCGGTTTCGCCGCTTTGTGAAAGTTGAGTGCGGACTCAAGATCGAACGGGAAGAGATGGACAGGCAGGTCTTTGAAACTACCCGGCGTGTCTGGGCCGACATCGATTGCACAACCTGCGCGAACTGCTGTCGAGAGGTCAGGCCTACCTTCAGCGAAGAAGAAGTAAACCGCCTGGCCGCGCGGCTGGGGATGCCGCCGCGCAAGTTCATCGAGACCTATCTGGAGCCGAACGACGACAAAGACAATCCATGGAAGACGCGCACCACACCATGCCCATTCCTGAAAGACAACAGGTGCGGCGTCTATGAAGACCGCCCCGCCGATTGCCAGGGGTATCCGTATCTGTACAAGCCTGGATTCTCATCCAGGACCATAGGGATGATCGAGCGGACGCATACGTGTCCGATCGTGTATGAGGTGGTCGAAGAACTGAAACTGTCCTGGGGATTCCGGCGGCGAAGGCGGCGCTGAGTCGCGCGGCAGTTATCTCTGCATTGCCTTGCCGATGTCCAGCGCCACAAAGCGCAGCAGTTGCTCGCTGCTCATCTCAGTCAGCAGCGCCTCTCCGCCGCCCTCCAGAAGTTCGCGCGCCATCCCCGTCTTCTGGGCGATCAATTCGTCGATCTTCTCTTCCACCGTACCGCGGCAGATGAACTTATGAACCAGCACATTGCGCTTCTGGCCGATGCGGAAGGCGCGGTCCGTGGCCTGGTTCTCGACCGCTGGGTTCCACCAGCGATCGAAGTGAATGACATGCGATGCGGCGGTGAGGTTCAGGCCCGTACCGCCGGCCTTGAGCGAGAGGACGAAGAAGGGCGGACCGTCGTCGCGCTGGAAGGCTTGCACCCGTTCGCGCCTCTTTGCCACGGCTGTTTCTCCGTGCAGAACCAGCCCTGGACGCCCGAAGATGCGGGCCAGAAGATCGGCCAGCGGCGCCGTGATCTCGCGGAATTGGGTGAATACCAGCGCCTTTTCCTGGCGCTCCGCAAGCTCCTCGCAGATCTCCCGCAAACGCTCGAACTTGCCGCTTTGCGCCGGATCGTAGACGCTGTCGCCGGTCCACTGCGAGGGGTGGTTGCAGATCTGCTTGAGGCGCATCAGAGAGGCGAGCACGATGCCGCGGCGTTGGATTCCGTCGGCCTGCTCGACAGCCTCGGCCAAATCCCGCACCGCCTGCTCGTAGAGCGCAGCCTGCCGCCGGGTGAGTCCGCAGTAGGCGTTCACCTCGGTCTTCTCCGGCAGGTCGGCGATGACGCGCTTATCGGTCTTCAGGCGGCGCAAGATGTAAGGCTGGATCAGCGCGCGCAGAGGAGCGTAGGGACTGGATCCGCCCGCGACCGTTCCCGCGGCGGCCAGTTGTTTGGTGAAGCGGCCAAATGCTTTGGCGCCGCCGAGCAGGCCGGGATTCAGGAAGTCGAAGACCGACCAAAGATCGGAGAGGCGGTTCTCGACCGGCGTGCCGGTAAGGGCGATGCGTCCCTGGGCGCGGATCTCCTTGGCCGCGCGGCTCTGGCGCGTGCCAGAGTTTCGAATGGCCTGCGCCTCGTCGAGAATGACGAGCCGCCAATCACGATCGCGCAGCCACGCGAGCCTGGTCAGCATGGTGTAGGTCGTGATCACCAGATCGCATCCCTTGAATCTGTTGCCCGCCCCGGTAGTTTCGTCCGTTTCGGCGGCGCCCTCGGACGGGTGCGCGATGAGCACCGACAAGGAGGGCGAAAAGCGCTCGATCTCGTCTTTCCAGTTGGAAATCAGGGAAGCGGGAACCACCAGCAGGCTGGGGTTGTGAGCGGCCTGCGAATCCGCTTTCAGATGCAGGAGCAAGGCGATCACCTGGACGGTCTTGCCCAGGCCCATATCGTCGGCCAGGCACGCGCCGAGGCCCAGGCGGGTGAGAAAGCGCAGCCAGTGGACGCCGGTCTTCTGGTAGGGGCGCAACTCCCCGAGCAGATGGGGTGGAACGTCATCGCCTTCAGCATTCGGCTGGCGCAACTCGCGCAGCAGCCTTTCCAAATCGCCTCCGGCGCGGATTCCGGTCCACTCTCGCACCGCTTCGGCCTGCGCCGCCGCCGCGTCCCCTCCCGCATCGTCTCCAAGCCGGACGCCGGCGAGCAGGCGCATCCCGTCAAAGAACGAGAGTCCCCCCTCCCGTGCCTGCCGTTCGACCTTCTTCCAATGTTTGAGCGCCTCGGCGAGCTTATCCCGGTCCACCTCCACCCACTTGCCACGCAACAGAACCAATCCGCCTTCGGAGCCGAGGATCTGCTGCAGTTCTTTCTCCTCGAGCGGCTCGCCCTCCAGCACCGTCCGCACGGAGAAGTCGAGCAGCGCATCGATACCCAGATTGGCGCCCAGCTTGCCTTTGGCTCGTTCTCCGACCTTCACGCTCACTTGAGGCCGTGGCGGGCGCGCCGCCTTCCACCAGTCGGGCACGCGGATGACCAGGCCGCTGGCTTCGAGCGCCGTGATGCTTTGCAAAAATCGATAGGCCTCCCTGGGCGTCCAGGCGAGGGGTTGATAGATTGCTCCCGAATCGGAGAGATCTTTCACCCAGGCGGACGATTCGGCGGCCTGTTGTATGGGTTCGAGCAGGTGCAGGAGCGCGGCGCGGTTGCGCGCTCCGGCGTATTCATCCAGTGCGCGGCCCAGCGGGAGATGCTGCGTCTTGCCCTGCGCGGACAACCGGGTAGCGTAGGTGGCAAGGAACGCGAAGGGGTACTCCGGATCGCGTTTGTTTTCCGCCAGATGAAACGTCACACGACCAACCGTGCGCCAGGCTGGATTGAGAAGATGCAAGTAATCCTGAACGCCGCGTCCCGCATCGCGCACCTTGCGGCGCACCAGATCGTCCAGGCCGGTCCACCACGCGGCCAGGCAGTCCGCATTGAGGTACTCCAGGCCCAGCATGGACGGGGCCGCCAAGGTCATGGCCGCCAGCTCCTCCGCCTCGGGCGCGGGCATCGAATGCAACTCCCCATCGGCGGCAATCTCCGGCGTGTGACAGAGGCGGGTCAGATAGCGGCTTGCGATCTCTCGCGCCCAGGCGAACTCCGGCGGCAGTGCGGACGTAAGTTCACGCGTCGCCAGGTGCAACAACCCATCTGCCTGCGACTGAGCAAATGCCTGCCGGATACGCTCGCCAAGGGGCTCGTCCGGCGATGGCCGTGGGGAAGGCGAAGGCACAACAAGCAACTGCCCATGCGGAGAGAGAGTGAGGGTAATATCCATGCCGGTATTTTCGACGCTAAAAACACTGTAGCCCAACTTCCCACGGGGCGACACGAGACTTCCGGCCGCGGGCAAACTCTACGATGCGCCGCATCAGGAATCAGAATCTTTGGATTGGGCCACCTGCAGGCGGAGTGCTCTGTCGTTATGGACCACTCGTGGTGATGGATTGAAAAATGCGGAACTCCACATGGCTGGCCACAGATAGTTGGCCCGCAGCCGGAGCAGCAACTCAAATACGTGGGTGTACATCTTCCTGTTGAAACCGCCAAACTTCTCTTTGGTCCAGCCAGTCATGGCAGGTGCCTCGTCGTTGATGAAGATACCGCGGTACTTGACGGCGGGTGGTCCCTGCACAATGCGGGCCTGAGCAACGCAGACAGTATCGTGATGAGGGGTTGGAACATCGGCCCACCAATACCAGGGAGAGACGCCGATGTCTTCGGAGACATCATAGATACCATAGATGGTCCCGCGCTTGTCGCTACCCACAATGACAAGAGCCTGTTTTACGCCTGGGAGCGGATTGTCCACGACCTGAAGGATGTAGGACTCCCACTTGCCGCGAATCGCAGCGACGTCGACTTTTCCGCTTTTCACAAGATCATCGATTACGGGGCTTTCTCCCAGGGTGCCGACAAGAATCGGGGGCTTCGAGAGGTGGTTCGTCGATCGAACGAGGGTGGCTGGCTGGCCCGACACCCGACCGATATCCTGGGCCAGATCATTCGCCGCCCGGACAACTCCAGGAAAGTCCGAGGGATCGGCAAAAATTGGAGAAACCTTTCCCGTAGCGAAGAGACAGAAAGAACCGGGTAACGGTCGAAACTCAATCATGCCCTGCCTGGGCAGGGCATGCGCCACCGGGACGCAGAAGAGCATCGAGATGGCAAAAAGATTGCCAACCAGCTTATGAGGGATCGCGGTTGTTGACAATTTGTACAGAGCGTTTCTTTTCATCGATACACCCACTCAGACAGATCGTACATTTCTCAAGAGTTGCCTTTCGGTCACACGCATGGGTTTGCGAATTCAAAATTGGCGGAACCGCCATGCGCACGGTGGTGTGGGACGGGAGGCGACTTCCCCCCCCGAGGGAAGCTCTGATGACGCACTTGCATTCCCTCCGCGGCTAAAGCCGCGTGGCAAGCTGTGGGCTTATGTACGGGCTAAAGCCCGTACCCTTCAAGCTAGAGCCGCGCCCTTGTGAAAACGTCGTGTTTTTCCGCAACCTGTAAAGCCCGTATCCTTCAGGACTGAAGTCCCGCCCGTTCAAAACGCGGCCTTATTCAGAGGTTGCCTAGAGTCTTGTCAGCGTTGATCGGTGCCCCGGAGAAGGCGTGCGGCGGCGTTTTCATTGAGGAAAACACTCATGGAAGTCAAGGCGCCGGGTTACACGTACAGGGATCATGCTCTATCCCGATTGCGCGTGTGGATGGAGGCGAGGGAGCGTTCATTCCGGGTGGGCCTTCTGCGTTTTGAGCCCTGTCACAGGGTCTTTGAGGGTCTCGCGGTCCACCAGAAAGAGATTACCCGTTCCGATCTTTCCGTTCGCATCCGACCGCACGACAAATCGAATGCGCGCTGCCGGAGGAGTGGTATCGAGAGAGGCTGTGACCGGGATACTTCTGCTGTCTTCTTTTCCCGATGGCAATGGTGCAAGCTGCAGGGAGAGTACGGCTCCGGATTGGTTCAGGAGCTTCCCCGCGCGGTCGTAGCTTACCGCGATTACGGTGACTTTTCCGGTCATCTTGCCGCTCTCGTCTTGCAGGCCGATTGCCGAGGCGGGGAGAGCGATATGGAATGTATTTGGATTCGTATTGTCACGGACGATCGTCAGGGGGATGCCGTCGTAGACCATGAGTCCTGAGATGGCAGAGGAGAGATCGAAGGAACTCTGTTGCGAGAGATCTCCCAATTCATCGTTGGGGGCGTTCTTGCCAGGTGGAACCGAGAAGTAGCCTTGCCGGGTTGTGGCCACAAGCGACTTGTCCCTCAAGGCCACCTGAATCTTGCGAAATTGCTCAGGATCATCGGTCACGGGGAAAGAGGGCTTATAGGCAATGGTGTAGAAGAATTCCCCATCGCTTACGGCCGATCCAATCATGTGGTCGACATCGTTTCGTCCGTGCAGAACTTGTCCCCCAGTCGCGAGAGCAATGGTTCCAAAGTCGGTTTGGCCTCCAAATGGGTCGTCCAGCACCGCAGCTCCGTTTTGGTCAAGGGTTGCTGTTTCCTCAACCGCGACACCTTTGGGATCAATCGTGTAAAGCGTAATACGGGCGTCACGCAAGAGATTCACGCAGTACGCGATTGCCGATTGGAGGACATCCGATTGATCGTGAGGCAGATGCAACCAATTGATCGCCGGAAAGCCTCGGCCGATCCAGATGAGGTTTTTGTGCCCCGGATGTCCCTGGGTAGCCTTGGCGATCTGAATCAGCGACGCAAAGGCTGCAGCGGTCTGTTCGCTCGTCCAGTCCGGGTTCTGTGAGCGCCAATCGTTCCCCACCAGGTGGCGATGCAACGCGTCCAGGATCTCCTTCTTTGACGTGGTGTAGTCGTGCAGGACCATGGTGCGATCAACGGTTCGCGCAATCAGCATCATCGGTTGGTTCAGCGTCGTGCCCTGCGTACTTAGATACTTCTCCAACGAGTATCGCGCGAAGTACTCATCTTCAAAACTCGTTGTAAGCTCGTCGAGTACAACAATGGTGACTGGAGCCTCAGGCTCCAAACGGTCGAGTTCCGCAGTGGAATGGATTGGAATCGTATGGAGCTTCGGCTCGGTGGGTTGGAAGTAAACAATCTTCTGTGGGACGCCGCCATCCAGGATCGTAAAGTCATCGCGGGTGAGACCGCGTACCGGCTGGCCTTTCTTGTCGTTGACTGAAACATCAAGGAGAACGTTGTAGGTGTAAACCGTAAGGGTATTGGCGTTGTTCCGCGGGGTTTGTGCTTTTGGCCCTTGCGGGCCGGAAGAAGGTGCTGGAGAGGCCTGCACGGGCGCCTGAAGGTATGGACCCGCCGCACCATCCAGGTCCGCCTGAAGGGCGCTTTGTGGAACGGCCTGCGAACTCGATAGAGGGCACAATGCCAGTGCAGCTGAAAGGCAGAGCGAGGGAATAAGGCACGGACGTAACGACCGCACGAGTGGCTTTCTTGCCGCTGGCGGAAAGAAAGATTGGAGCGGCGATATCATTTGGCTGGCTTCGCGGTCGAGAGCACGGCGTAAAACGCCAGGTTCGGCTGACCATTCCGGTCAAACAGCAATGGATAGCTTGTTCGAGCCTTGACCGGCCAGTTGTTCAGCCAGGAGTCGGCGTCCGTTACTCCCCAAAAGGTTACGCGCGTCACGATCCCGCTGTGCTTCAGAAAGATATCGAACAGGTTGCGGTATCGGACAGCCAACTGCTGCTGCACCGCGGCTGGAAGGCCTTCGGTGTAGGGATTGAGGGTTGCGTTCTGAGCAACCTTCAGGCTGATCTCCGCGGTCTGTTGCTGAGTGGCTTTTGGAAGCACATCGATATCCAGCTCGGAGATGGCTACTTTGACGCCAAGTTTCCCGAAGGCCGTGATCGTTTCGTCCTCCTCTTTGAGGGAAGGTTGGTTCAGGGACATGTGCCCCTGCATGCCGACCGACGTGATGGGAATGCCCTCTGCCTGAAGTTCCTTGATGAGCTTGATTGCACCGTTGCGTTTAGCCCGGTGTTCCAGGTTGTAGTCGTTATAGGTGAGCTGCGCCTTGGGATCGGCCTCATGGGCGTATTCGAAGGCTTTGGCAATGTAGTCCGGGCCGATGATCTTCAACCAAAGAGACTGGCGTAGCGTGCCGTCATCATTGAGTGCTTCGTTCACAACATCCCAGCTCTGAATCTTTCCCTTGTAGCGGCCTACGACCTTGGAGATGTGGGCTCTCATGCGTGCGAGCAGGGCATCTCGAGTGAGAAGATTTCCTTTGCGATCGCGAAAGACCCAGGCAGGAACCTGATTGTGCCAGATAAGGTTGTGCCCGACGATGAACATGTGATGCTTCTCGCCGAAAGCGACGTATTGATCTGCCAGGGAGAAATCGAACTTGCCGGGCAAGGGATGAATGCTCTGCCACTTGAGCGCATTTTCAGGCGAAATGGAGTTGAACTGTGACTCGATGATGGCATCGCCACGCTCATCCTGCCCTGTAATTTGCGCTTTGTTGATCGCCGCGCCAATCACAAAGTCTCCACTGAACGCGCTCTTCAACGTGGTGGGCGATTGAGCGGCTGCCACCGCGAACGTGGCGATGAGGGCTGCCATTATCGCCGATCGAGCGCCAGTTCGTGCGTTCATCATAGGGCCTCCTCTTGATGCATTGAGCCATGATGCAGGCAGCACTGCGAGTGCTGTGCGACGGAGATAGCGTAGCACAGGCTGCTGATCGCACGAACATGGGCAAGGACCCTCCTAAAGGGAAGCTGCTGCTGCGACGCTGCCGGCAGGTGCGGCATCGACCCAGTAGTTGTTAACCTCCAATCCTGGGCCGCCGACCCAGATCTCTGTGCCAAATTCGATGGTGGTCAAATACCATGAGGGCTGAATCTCTCCCAGGCTCAGGGCTTCTTCAAAGAAGGCGACCAAGTTCAGGTCGTAGGTCGTTCCGCTGGTTGCGCCGTGGCCGCTCTCGTTCACGAAGCTGATCACCTGGGTTCCCGTTTGCCCGGCGGTGCAGCCTGAGCAATTGCCGGCGTTGTAGCCGGTCCAAACGGCCCAGGTGATTCCGCCGGTGGTGAAGGTAGCGGTTTGGCTGCCGATCGGTTGCGCGCTGCCGTTATGCTGCACCCAAATCATCAGCTCCGTCCCGGTTGTGTTCTCGCTCGTAGGCACGGTTGAGGTCTGGTTGAACCAGATGTCGTACGCCATGTCATTGTTGTCTCCCGAAGGTTCCACCACGGTCTCTCCGCTGGTGATGGACCAACTGGAGAACGCGCTGACCTGAATCGGCAGACTCGTGTTGGACGTGCACGTGCTGTAAAAACAGCCATACAAGAAGTTGGGGTAATCAGCGGGGGTGCCCGTGGTGTCGTCAAACGCGGCGCCGGAATAGACCATGCTCGGACCGCTCGGAGGCGCAGTCAACGCATTCGTAATCGTCTCGCACTGATTCGTGCCTTTGAAGGACGCATTCCACTGGTCCCCCTCGAAGAGGTACTGGCTGCTGTCGCCAAGCGCTCCCGAATTGCTGTCGCCGCATATTTGTTGCGGGGACACGCTGCTGGTCGTCCCTACGGAAGGAACGGCGGGGCTCCCGGAGGAATAACCAGCAGTGACCAGCACGGTGATGAAAAGAGATACAACTACATAGGCCGAACGCATGTTTCACCTCTCTTTTTTCTGAGGCGTTGGAATGCCTCGGGTTGTTGAACGCGCGCGAGGGTTCAGGAGGCGCGGCGAGGTGATAACACACACATCTCGCGCCGATGCGGAAGCTCCGTGCAAGGACCGACTGCGTAACTCCATAACCCGGTGACCCCGCCGCTTTCTCCCGTTCATGTCTTCGCTCCTCCTCCTCTGGTTGCCAACTCGCTCGTCCGCATTTCTAACCGGCAAGTTGTGGGTTGTGGTGAGCCCGCTCATGGGCCTGGGGCCCCCTCCATCGAGTCAGAAACTGGTTCCTGGTGAGCGAGTTTTTCCGCAGCATGTAAAGCCCGATATGTCGGGCCTTCAGCCCTCTCTATCCATTTTAGACGTGAACCCAGGCCTCCACCCCCAACGAGCAAAGGCGCTCGTTGGGGGTGGAACGGCCTGGGCTGGTATATGTCGCGCCGTTGGCGCTAGAGCAATTTTTCTGTAGGTGTCGTCCGACGCCTCGGTGACACCTCGGTGCCCATGGGCGTTTTCCCCAAGGAAAACGCTGGAGCGATCTCCCTGTAGGTGCAGTGCTGCTCCCCGACGTTTATGGGCGTTTTCCCCCAATGAAAACGCCACTGAACACCTTCCCGGGATACCCATCGACAGGGAAATCGCTCCACCGCACGCCCTTCATGGGATACCCATCAGCGGAAAAATTGCTGTAACAAGACGCCCCGTGGGCCTGCGCCCCCTCAATAGAGCCAGATCTAGTTTCTGGTGAGTCCGCTCATGGGCCTTCGGCCCCCTCGATAGAGTCAGAAACTTGCTTGTGGTGAGGCAGTGTCTCTCCAGTGCCCCCGAAATTCGTCATCCTGAGCGAAGCGCGTAGCGCGTAGCCCCGAGGCGGAGCCGAAGGGCCCGTCCTGAGCGTAGCCGAAGGAACCT
>JABEBX010019928.1_pt1 | contig 10276 bp, 10 predicted proteins | sample 7245971 | NCBI WGS metagenome assembly JABEBX01 (sample SAMN14506365, study PRJNA622280) | hot springs metagenome | biome: hot spring [ENVO:00000051]|acidic hot spring [ENVO:00002120]; feature: spring [ENVO:00000027]|sediment [ENVO:00002007]; material: sediment environment [ENVO:01001048]...
CCGCCAGAGAGGCCACTTCCTCCGGTTTGCCCCAGCGGCCCAGCGGGATTTCCGCCATCAGGGCATTTCCCATCGCCTTGTTGGCTTCCACATCGGTATCAATGGGTGTGAAAATGGCTCCCGGCCCGATGTTGTTGACCGTAATTTTGTGCGGTGCCAGTTCCACGGCAATGGTGCGAGTGAGCATTCGGATGCCGCCCTTGGTGGCGCAATAAGGGGCGTTGGTGGGCATGGGCAGGTCTTCATGCACCGAGGAAATGTTGATAATCCGTCCGCCTTTTCCCTGCTTGATCATTTGCCGCGCCGCAATCTGGGAACAGACAAATGGCCCGATCAAGTTGACCGAAATAATTTTTTGAAATTGTTCAACCGGGAATTCCACAAACGGGTGTTTGAATTCAATGCCGGCGTTGTTTACCAGAATATCCAAACTGCCGAAGGTCTTGACCGCTGCATCCACCATTGCCTGCACCTGCTGCGGATTGCTTACGTCGGCGGCCACGGCTAAAGCCTTTCCACCGGCGGCTTTAATGGCGTTCAATGTCGCATCCGCCGCCCCGGGCTTGCCCACGTAATCCACCACAATCGCCGCACCCTCCTTGGCCAGACGTATGGCGATGCCTTGTCCAATGCCTGTGGCCGCGCCAGTGACAATGGCTGTTTTGTTTTGCAGTTTCATCTGATTACCTTTCAAAATATCCCCATGCCGTAAGGTGCAGCCGATATGGTTTATCACGGACGCACTCTGGTGTTTTATAAGTTATTGTTTCACGATCCCTAAACACCGATTGCTCACTCTTCCGGGGCGGGCTTGGCTTTAGCAGCCGCTCTTTCGGGAAGTTCTCCAATAATATATGTCAGGATCGATACATTAAAGTCCGCCGGTTCACCGCGAATCAGCCAAAGCAGTGGAGCACCGCTTACTTTGGCGGCCAGATCAAGGACCTCCACGGGCGGTACCCGGCCTTTTTCATAATAGTTGTAGGTGGAGGGTGACAACCCCAGGAGGAACGCGAAGCGGGACTGTCCGCGCCGCCCGCACACCTGCGTGCGAACCTGCTTAATCCGTTCACAAATCAGGGCATAATTGCCGCGCAGGCCTGTTTGTGGAACCAGTACATTCATGGCACTCTCCTTTTAATATCCGTTTAACTATGAATTAACTTCATCAACCGGTCCGCATGTTTCTGCACCCATTTTACTTTCCTCTCAATCATTTTCAAGAATCCGAATCCCTCAATGCGTCCAAATGATCCCGTGGACGCAATATTAAACGCACTTTCCGCCACCATCGCTTCAACCATCAGCCATGGGACCGCCTGTAATTCCGCCACGCTTATCATATCAACAGAATCATATCCGTGCATAAAAGTTTCAAAACGCCCTTCATCGACATGATCCGGCCAGGTTCCCGGGTCGTCACCGCCGCCGATGATGGAAAACTGCAGTACCCCATTGGCCAAATCCACGATGCGCTGCTGCAACCGGGCGGAATCATAGTCGATTACCGCCACCACCTTTTGATTGCGAAAAAGCATATTGCCCGGATGCCAGTCGCAATGAACAATCTGCAACGGCCAATCCATCAGGCCCAAAGAATTTACCTTGGCCGCCGCTTCCACATAAGCCGCCCGCAGCACCTCCAGGGTATCGGTTACAACAAGCGTATCACCTTGCTGGGCGCTGCCCCGGCTGATCGTTCCGGGAATTTGATCGATGCTGCTGCCAAGGTGGCGGGAATTATGATAACTCCCCGTTGGCGGTTCATATTCTGGAGTGTAATCACGCAGCAGTTTGTGATACAGCGCCAGAATCCGCCCGGAATCCTGCGTCGCTTCCGGCGAATTGTCATAGCCCGTGCCGTGGATATATTCAAAAAGTTCATATATCGTGCCGGAAAGTTGCAGCATGGAATTGTTATCACTTTTAGTTCCAATGAGATGCGGCAGCGGAAACTGCTTCTCCGCCAGATACAACTGTATGGCGTGACAAAACGCCACCTTGAAAGGATCATCCTTGCCGCGTGCCCGGCGCTTCAGAAGATAATCCCCTTTCTCCGCTCGAATCAGTAATTTCGGGGCTTTTCTTGAGCCGCGCGCATATTCCTTTACCGTGCTGATTGTGCCAAGGTCATAGTGACTTAGCACCACCGCCAGCTCTTGAAGTCCGAATTTTTCTCGTTCGCTCATGAATATCACCGCAAAAACAACACGCGGTTTCTTATTCATGATAGTAATCACGGGCATCGATATGTCAAACGAGTGCCAATAATAGACCGCAATAAATGCTCGAACGGGCGATATTGCTCCGTTTTTGTCAATTTTCTTATGCAGATCAAACACCGGATTTCATCCGTTGTTTTCGGCATCGTGTTCCCATGAGCACCGCATGAATAATGCGGTGGTCTATTTTCAAACGCAGATCAACCACCGGATTTCATCCATTGTTCTCGGCATCGTGTTCCCATGAGCACCGCATGAATAATGCGGTGGTCGATTTTCAATCGCAGATCAACCACCGGATTTCATCCGGTGCTCTCGGCATCCTGCGGCAGGTTCACGCTGCACGCCGCGGTGCGCCCAATGACCGCAATGCCCAGTTCATCAGCCAGATTCAACAATTCGGGTTTTTCAAGCATAATTGTGCGTTGTGCCTCCACCACCACCGCCGCCGCTCCAAACTTTTTGAGCCGTTCTATCGTCGCCGGTCCAATGGTTGGTACATCAAACCGCATATCCTGGTTGGGGTTACTGGCCTTGCACAGCACCCACCCGCCGCGCTTGCACAACGAACCCGCCCGTTCAATCATCCGATCGGTCCCTTCCACCGCTTCCACCGCAATTATCTCCCGGTCTTTGCAGGCCAGGCTTTGACCAATCAGCAGCGTGTTGACCTGCCGCAGCAGCGGCCACGCAAAATCCACATCCGCCAGCACACCCGTGCCGGGTTTACACCGCGTCATCACACCGGCGGACGCCAGTAATTCAGGGATATAGGGAAGAGCATCCATTATTTCCACTCCGCCGCTGGCCAGTTCGTCCGCCACCGCCCGCAAGAGCCGGTCGCTGCGTTTATCATGCCGCAACCGCACCAGCCACAGCCGCGCTGTCCGCCAGTCCGGCATATATTGAAACATGTGAAAGCGTTCATACATCCGCTCCTTGGCTACTCTTCCCACCATCACCGTTCTCTCTGCGCCATGCCGCCGCAGCACCCGCACCCATTGATTCAACCTTATCAATCCAACGCGCTGAAATACATCACATATCGCCGCGAGCTCCTCCTCCCGGCTTTGACCGGCAAGGCCCACGCAAATCACCGGATGCCCCGCCGCCTTCAGCCCACGCGCCACCGCCAGCGGCAGCGTACCTTGTCCCGCAATCAGACCGATCGGTTCGGCTTTAACCGGCGGCATGAGGCTCTCCCTTAACTTTCAGCCGCGCTTCCACCGAACGGGCATGGGCGTCAAACCCTTCGGTTCGCGCGAAATCACCAATCGCCCCCGCCACTGTGCGCAAAGAAGGCTCATCCAATTCCACCATACTGATGCGTTTACGGAAACTCTCCGCCGACAGACCACTGAAAAACCGTCCCGTGCCGGATGTCGGCAAGACATGCGATGGACCCGCCAGATAATCTCCCGCCGCCACCGGAGTATGCGGTCCAATGAAAATTGCCCCGGCATTCTGAATTCTCGCCGCATCACCGCGCGCATCGCGGGTGGTAATCTGTAAATGCTCGGGTGCAAAATCATTGACCATCTTAATGGCTAAGTCCATATCGGCAGTGACAATCAACGCACTGGCATATTCCAATGCTTTGGTGGTCAGTTCGCGCCGGGGCAAAACCGCCAATTGAGCATCAAGTTCCAATTGCACTCCGCGGGCCATATCCAGACTCGCTGTAATCAACAGGCAACTTCCCGGCGCGTGCTCCGCCTGTGCCAGAAGTTCAGCCGCCACAACTCTGGCATTGGCGGTGTCATCCGCCAGTACAATGACTTCACTGGGGCCGGCAAAACTATCTATATCCACAATTCCAAAAAGTTCTTTTTTTGCCAGTTGTACGTAGCTGTTGCCCGGCCCGACAATTTTATCCACCGCCATGATCCGCTGCGTGCCAAACGCCATACCCGCCACCGCCTGCGGACCGCCAATGGCAAATACTTCCCGTATCCCCAGCCGCCCGGCCGCCGCCAGTACCGCTGGCGCAACTGTTCCATTTCGCATCGGACTGGCAATGCAAATCCTTTGCACTCCCGCCACCTGTGCCGGCACCACCGTCATGACCACTGTGGATGGATATGCCCCCGCACCGCCCGGCACATATACCCCCACCCGATTTAACGGCTCATACCGCACCGCCAACTGTGCCGCATTGCCGCCCGCCCCCAGCGGCCTGATTGCCGCCGGCGTCGCCGGCAGCATCGCCTGTTGATACCGCCGGACATTGGTAATCGACATATCCAAAGCCGCCAGAAACTTCGCATCCGCCGCGTTGAGTGCCGCATCAATATCCTGCGGTGGAACCCGCAAATCATCGAGAGAAAAATCCGGGTGATCAAACCGCCGCGTATAATCTAAAATTGCGTCATCACCCCGGCGGCGCACATCGGCAATAATGCGCTGGACCTGGGCGCTTAAACTGTCACTGTGTGTCTCCAGACCCGCCAGAAGCATCGGTGCCAGCGATAGCCGTTGTTTTATCTGGGAAAGTTTTTCCTGTCCGTCCGCCTGATCCGCCCGGACAATCGTGATCGCTGGCATTGAATTCTGCACTCCAATTTACACCCGCGAATTATAGCGTCTTCCCCCGCAAAGGCACAAAATTATAAACCTGTGGGGGCGTGGCCATATTTTTTGGCAACTCTATTTGAAAAAGGATAGTAGACGCGGCGTCCCGCCGCGTTTTAAAGCGGCTGTCCCGATGGTCATCGGGATACTATTAGGTTTCCAAAAAATATGGTCACGCCTCCCACCTGTGACCGGCCATCCCACTTGCTTGACATACTTTGTGAAAAATAGTACAAATGAATCGTTGGTGGACGGTATCGGCCATGGTACAAAATGAGTTGGCGAATGAAACAAAAACAGGCGGTGCTAAATCAGCATTGGATCGTTTGGAGCGTCATGCGTCAAAGTTATCCAGCGCATCATCCGTGCAACCAACCGATCAGGAGTCTCCCGCGGCTCGGGCGTCGGGGTTGCGGCGATTTACCTCGATGGGAATTGAATTTCTGGCTGTTGTACTTATTTTTGGCCTTATAGGCCAATGGTTGGATAATAAATTCCACTGGCATGGCGTGGCGACGGTCGTCATGATCTGCATTGCTGTGATCGGGGATTTATATCTCCAGATCAAGATGCTGCTGCATCAGGATGGCAACGCTGAAGGTAAAAGCGGCCGGATGGATTCTAAAAATATTCCGCCACCGTCAACGCCCAAGGATACGCACAGAGATGACTGAATCAACAGCTATACCTCCAATTAGCAATTCCTGGCTGCGGCTGGGGCTGGTTGTTACGCCACTGGCGGCAACCGGGGCCGCCATGGCTGTGGCAATGCTGATCTTGCCGCTGTTTCATCGCCCGCTGTACCTGCGGGAAATGCTGGCGGCGGGACTGGTCAGTGTGGTGGTGGGGGTGTTGGCGGTTTTGCCGATGGCCGTATTAATTGGCCGCGGTGCCCTTTTGCTGCTGCGGTGCGCTGTGCTGGCCAATATGACGCGCTTGGTGGGGGTGGCGCTGGGTGCCATTATTGTCATTGCGCTGGCCCCGGTTCATCTGCACAAAACCGTGGTGCTGCTGTGGCTGGCGGCGTTTTATTTTGTTCTTTTGATTGCTGAAAGCGTGGCTTCATCATGGGTCATTAAACACTCGAAGGTGTGACCGATGTATGGCTGGGCGTGGGCGAATCTATAAGACGCCTGGGAAAGTTTTAACCCGGATTATTCACGGCGTGCAAAAAGGCCTGCAAATTAAGTGGTACAAAAAGCAGTGTGTGAAAAATTTGGAATGGTTTTTTATATCGTATATTCTTTGCCAGAAGTGAGTTGCGTCGTTTATACGCAAAAGCGTTTGAATAATGTGGGTTAAGTATGTCCGGCGTTGACTCCGGATGAAGTTTAGAGTATAAATCTTGGTCCGATTCAGCTCTGGCAGGTTGATGTCGGGACGAGAACCGCAACCGGATTGAATAACCTATGACTTATATGATGCCTATTACAATCAGAACAGCGAGTCTGGCTGAAGTCAACGTCCTGAACGGGATAGTTCCTCATAATTTGTATTCCAAGCCGTTGTTTCATCTTTTCGGGCAGTCTTTTTATTTTACCAACCACGTTCTGATGCTCCTGTTATCCGCCGGACTGATGCTGGCTATTTTCCCCGCCATGGCCCGGCGGATGAAAACCAAACCTGTGCCCACCGGGTTCCGCAATTTTTTTGAGGCATTGTTGGTTTTCCTGCAACGCGATACCTTTGAACCCATGCTTGGAAAATGGGCCGCGGTTTTTACACCTTATCTATGGACCGTATTTTTCTTCATTTTATTCGCTGATTTGTTCGGAATGTTGCCCATAGATGAATTAATCCAGCTATTTAACGCCGTGTTCGGCACTCATATTCCGGAATTCTGGGGTGGAGCCACCGGCGATCTTACCGTCACCGCCACATTGGCCGTTTGCACATTTGTTACGCTGCATATTTCCGGATTGATGGAATTTATCCGCACAGCTCGGCAACCCCACGGTCACAGTGCCCACAGCGATCATGGCTCGCATGAAAGCCAGAGTACCGCCGCATCACTTTCACCGCGTTCCTGGCCTGTGGCTGCGGTAGTAGGTATCGCAAAATATCTCAAACACATTGTTCCGCCGGGTGTACCTTGGGTAATTTGGCCGCTGATGTTCATGCTGGAATTGATGGGAACATTTGTAAAACCACTGGCCCTGTGCATGCGTTTATTTGCGGTAATGATGTCGGGACCATTGGTGGTGGCAGTGCTGGTCAGTATTATTTTCTCGTTTAGCGGATATTTTATCCGCACCGTCACGGGTGTGCCGGTGATTTTATTTGGCACCGCCTTTGAGGCGTTGCATCTGTTGGAGGCTTTTCTCCAAGCTTATATTTTTACGCTTCTAAGTGCGGCGTATATAGCGGAAGCGGTATCCGCGGAACATTAATAGGGATGATTATGCCGCAGTGTTGCGGCAAAAACATGGATTTTTGAAGGTTCAAGTTAACAGGAGTTTAAACTTATGGATCCAACAACAGTACATACCGGCCATGTCTTGGTGGTACATGGCGTCAATTCCATGCACGAATTGACCAAGGCCATTGAGGTCGCGGGCGCTCTGCTTGGTGGCGGAGCCGGCGTAGGCGGTGCGGGCGTCGGCGTAGGCGCTATTGGCGGCAGCATGTGCGAAGCCACCGCCCGTCAGCCGGAACTTATTAACACCATCCGCACACAGTTCTTTCTGGCGGCGGCCATCATTGAAGGTTTTACATTCCTTCTGCTGGTGCTGGTCATGATCGTGCTGATTCGGAACGGTGGTCTCTGATTTTCAAAGACAACATCCGCTTTGGGCGCGGCGGCCAGATATAAAATTGGCGCGTTTCCCAAACCGGGCTGCCGGACCTGTTATAACGGGCCGGCACAGAGCTTGTTGGCTTAAAGGTGTATGCTCATGAAGTGCGATGCAATCAAATTAAATAAAGCGCAAACAGGCTATCTGCCCGTACGGCTTTTGGCTGTCATTGCCGTTGTGGCCGTCAGTGCCTCTGCTGGAATGGCGCATGCGGCGGAGTCCGGCAACGGTGGCGGTGGTGGCGGAAACGCCGGAGCGGCGCTGATGTCCATTAACGCCGGCATGGCTCTGGTCACGCTGTTGATTTTTGTGGTGCTGCTGGTGGTGCTGGGAAAATATGCCTGGCGACCTCTCATCGACGGCCTCAAGAGCCGTGAAAATGCTATTCGTGACAGCATTCAGGCTGCCGCGGACGCCCAGGCTCAAGTGGAGCAGACCCGCATCCAACTGGAAGAAAAAATCGCGGAAGTTCAGCGGCAGGCGTCGCAGCAACTTCAGCAGGCCAAAGCCGACGCCGCCAAAGCCGCGGATTTAATCCGCCAGCGGGCCGAAGTTGAATCCCGTGCGCTAAAAGATCAGGCTTTGCGGGATATTGAAGCCGCCAAGCAGCAGGCGCTGGCTGATATCGCGGGGCGGGCCGCGGATATCAGCGTGGAAATAGCATCGCGCATCATCGGGCGGGAAATCAACGCCAACGATCAGCGCAAACTACTCGATGAATCACTGGCCCAGTTGGCCGGCACAATGAATTAACGCATTACGCGGATTGTCCGCGTGCATACGTTGGGTGATAGGGTATGGAACAAAAAGAATCACAGTATCTGGCGATAGGGCGGGTCTATGCCGCCGCGCTATATGACTCCGCACAACGCGCCGGCCAGATTGCTGATGTGCTTGCGGACGTGGAGTCCATACGGGCAATTCTGGCCGCGGCCCCGCATCTGGATATGTTCCTCAAAGCCGCCACCATCAATACTGCCGAGAAATTAAAGCTCATTGAAAACGCGTTATCAGGGGCCATTCATGCTCTGACCTTATCCGTGCTTCGTGCCATGGCCCGCCGGGATCGGCTGGACATGCTGCGGGAGTTTGTAATTTCTTTTGATCTTGTGCGGCGGGATCGCAACAACCGCTTGAGTATTGATCTGGTTTCCGCCCAACCGCTGGAGGAGCCGGAGCGACAACGCATCGCCGAAGCCGCGGAGCGCAGCCTCGGACGAAAAGTTGATATTACGGCAACCGTGGATGCCTCTCTGCTTGGTGGTGTGCAGTTAAAAATTGGCGATATGTTTATTGATGGTTCGGTGAAACGTCGGCTGCGGGCCATGAAAGCCCAGTTGAACAACGGCATGATGGCCGGTTTGAAAAAAGCCGGTGCCCTGCCAGCGTAATGAAGTTAAATACAGCGGCGAATTGTAATGATCTCGGAATAATGAACGAACAAGGCCAACAAACTCAAGGTGATAAAATGAAGTTCAGAGTTGATGAAATAGCTTCGGTGCTGGAAAAAGAAATTGCCAGTTTTGATGACCGGCTTGATGTCAGTGAGGTTGGCAAGGTCATTGAAGTCGGCGATGGTATCGCCCGCATCTATGGCCTTTCCAATGCCATGGCCGGAGAGATGCTGGATTTCGGCAATGACATATACGGGCAGGTCTTTAACCTTGAGGAGGAGACCGTCGGCGCCGTTGTTTTCGGCGACTGCTCGCACATCAAGGAAGGCGATGTTGTAAGGTCCACCGGTGAACTGCTCTCCGTGCCGGTGGGTCGCGAACTTTTGGGACGCGTGGTCAACGCTCTTGGACAACCCATTGATGGCGGTCCGCTGATCCAAACCGCCGATCGCCGCAAGGTTGATGTCATCGCGCCCGGCATCGCGGACCGCCAGCCGGTCAAAGAACCGCTGCAGACAGGTGTCAAGGCCATCGATTCTATGATTCCCATTGGCCGCGGCCAGCGAGAACTGATCATCGGCGACCGTAAAACCGGAAAAACCGCCATTGCCATTGACACCATCATCAACCAGAAGAAATTTGCCGGGACACCCGATGAAGTGATCTGCGTTTATGTGGCCATTGGCGGCAAAGAGTCCACGGTCGCCGGCGTGGTGGATGTGCTCAAACGTCATGGTGCCATGGGGTACACCATTGTGGTCGTCGCCGGATCCTCGGATTCCGCGCCGCTGCAATACATCGCCCCTTATGCCGGTTGTGCTATGGCGGAACATTTCTTATGGCAGGGCAAATCGACACTGTGTGTTTATGACGATCTTTCCAAGCAGGCACAGGCCTATCGGCAGTTATCGCTGCTGTTGCGCCGTCCGCCCGGGCGGGAGGCGTATCCCGGCGATGTGTTTTATCTCCACAGCCGCTTGCTGGAACGCGCCTGCAAACTTTCCAAAGAAAATGGCGGCGGCTCTCTGACGGCCCTTCCGGTCATTGAAACGCAGGAAGGCGAAGTCTCCGCTTATATCCCAACCAATGTGATCAGTATTACCGACGGCCAGATTTATCTGGAACCGGATCTGTTTTTCGCCGGCGTGCGGCCCGCTGTGAACGTCGGCATTTCCGTAAGCCGCGTCGGTGGAGCAGCCCAGATCAAAGCGATGAAGAATAAAAAAGTTGCAGCCTCGTTGCGGTTGGATCTGGCGGCGTATCGCGCCCTTGAAGCGTTTACGCAGATCGGCAC
>JABEBX010017831.1_pt1 | contig 10273 bp, 10 predicted proteins | sample 7245971 | NCBI WGS metagenome assembly JABEBX01 (sample SAMN14506365, study PRJNA622280) | hot springs metagenome | biome: hot spring [ENVO:00000051]|acidic hot spring [ENVO:00002120]; feature: spring [ENVO:00000027]|sediment [ENVO:00002007]; material: sediment environment [ENVO:01001048]...
AGACTGGTGGTTGCCACAGGATGCTAAGAAATTCGATTTTCTTGCAAAGAAAGTAGTGGATTTTTACAGTAAAATGGAGATCCTACCAGGACTAAAAGTAAACGGGAGATTGACATTAGGAGAGAACATTGCCGATTTAGGGGGGATAAGCATAGCATATGATGCATTGCAAAGGTATTTAGCAAAGCATCCAGAAGAAAGAAGGGTAATAGACGGTTTTACGCCAGAGCAAAGATTTTTCATAGCTTGGTCACAGATATGGAAGAGCAATGTGAAAGAAGAGACCGCAAAAATGCTAGCGATGATGGATGTCCATTCTCCCGAAAAAGTAAGAGGCTTTGTCCCTGTTGTTACTCATATAAAATTTGAGGAGACGTTTAAAGACAAAAGTAAAATTGGAAAATTAAGGGAGAGATATCCTAATCTAAACATGTGGTGAATGAATCAAGTTTGTTAAATTTTAAGCACACTATGTATGCTTCAGTATAGCATTATTTCTAATAAAAGTAACGAATAATGATGTCTAGAAATATCGCATTATTAGGATAGTTTCGTATGAGGTGTGGGCCAAGATAATGCAGTTAAAGTTGAACAAGCACAAGAGGGGCGCTAACTCAGTTTTACTAGAGATTCTAAGTGATTACTATACAACAGATAATGGAAACTCTGAAACTAACACAACAATCAATGGGTTCAATCAAAATTATAATCTTTATAAGATTCAACACTCCCCGCTGGTTCCGATTGGACCATCATTAATGGAACAAACATTAGCGGGATAATCAGCAGGTGTTACATTTATATAAGTATTATTAGAAGTGTAAATTAACTCAAGCGCATAAGGATAAGCATAAGGCGTTGTAACATATAAGTACTTTCCATTAGGAGTAAAAGAGAGTTGCTTAGTAAATGGTATGTGAATTGTAGCAATAACCGAATTAGAATTAGTAGATATTACAGAAACAGGCGCACCATTCCCGTTACTTATATACAAGTACTCTCCATTTGGAGATAAGGCCATAGCTCTGGGAGAAGAATAAGCAGAGACATTAGGAGGGGAAGATATGGGCAAGGGTATATTATCTATTATACTGTTAGTAAAACTATTAATTACAGCAATACTATACGAACCTGGATCAGAAACATAAACTAGCCCATCTGGAGCTGCAACTACACCAGTAGGTTCATCAAAACCTGAAAGATTGTAAATTACTTTATTTGTATTAACAGATATAACTGAAACTTTATTGGCGCCATGACAAGCCACATAAGCATATTGTCCATTTGGTGTTATAGCAACACCTATTGGATAGCTAGGTACCGTAATATTCGAGATTATATCATTATTAGAAGTAGAAATAACAGATGTCTCATTGCTTTTACACCTAGAAATATAAGCATATTGTCCATTTGGTGTTATAGCAACACCACAAGATCCTGTTAAACTTAAGTTTTTGACGATGCTATCTGTGGATGTAGATATAATAGTAGTTGTATTAGCATTATTATCTTCGGTAGCATAGATGTATCCTCCATTAGGAGTAACTGCTAAACCAGAAGTGCCAACATATGCACTACTCAAAGTTATATTTTTCATACCAGCAAGGGTCTTAGAAGGATAAAAAATTGTTATGTTTGGCCCACCTTGCTGGCCTAAATAAATTGGAGTACTATTAGGGATAAAATCTACTTGTAAGTCATATCCAGGTTCCAAACTTGGACCAGAAGAATAAATTGGATAGTATGTAACTGAGTTAATCTTAACTGGAAATATTTTAAACGCACTATTAAGTAATGATCCAAAAGAGATGTTATCTATAGATAAGTTAGTTTTATTAAAACCGTCATAACTTACTATCCAGTTAGTGTTAGATGGTAAACCATATGCAGAAAACGAGGTTATTGTAACGGCTGAAGAAGTACCAGTTACAATCCCTGTTGCATTATTTACTACATTTCCTAAAGTAGTTGAATAATTATACTGTAACATTGCCGACAAAGAGAAGCTTATACCAACGGAAGTGCACGCGACTGCTGGTATTGTTATTATTGCGGACTGCCCGGGGGATAATGTAACAGGGGTTATTTCATAAGCTCTTCCCGTAACGGCTGTGGTACCTGTGTTTGAGGAGATGTATAGCTTAGTTATTGTTGCTGAGGAGGCTGTATCTGGTAATCCTCCTGCTGTTAGCGCTATCGTTAAACCTCCTTTACTACATACTGCACTTGAGATGGCAAATGGAGAGAAACCTATGGAAGTCTTTGTTACACTTAAGGAAGGGTTGAAGATTCCCATACTGTAGAGGATAACTGCTACTACCACTATAATTAGAATAGCCCAGCCATAGGTCATCATATACTCTAATGCCGACTGGGATCTCTTACTTAAGCTCTTGAATCGCATAATACTTAATAAAAATTATTAGTTATAAGTATTTATTACTTTTGTTTTTTTTGATAAGTGGTAAAATACAGATTTATGCCATTAAAATAAATGATATTTGATTTATTTCTTTGTGTTTTTGATTTACTCTTAGAATCTTAGCAATCTAGAACTTCTATCTATTTAGAAACCTAGAAAGAATCAGCAGTCGTTTATCAAAACCCACATAAAAATTACAGTCAAATGTCTTACTCGATATATCAATGTCTATCCTCAATACAACAATCACTAATTAGTGACTTTTCTTCAAGGTAACTTCGACTAAACTATTACTATACTCTTACATGACTCCTATGTTAACACGATGAGATTAAAGCATAAGTCTAAGAGAACTTCCTATAGAATATTACTATACCTTTATTATATTTTTATATAAAATATAGTAATATATAGTAATACAAAAAGTCCAATTAAGAAAGCCTTATACTATACCCCTGCTATAAACTAGCCCTGATCGGATTTGAACCGATGTCCCCAGGTCCAGAGCCTGGTATCCTTGACCACTAGACTACAGGGCTATATCTAATAATAAAGCAGCTTCAACGTATTTAATATTTATTAAGCTAAACATTTAAATCTAAGAGGTATTCTTTAAAATACTATGAAAACAGATCTTAATCAGATACTTTCGGAAGTAGACGAGCAGTTGAACGAGTTAGCATCAGACGAGAAAGTAGGTAAGATAGCAAGTTACGTGGAAGAAAGTTGGGACGCGAAATCGAATTTCTTAGTATACCTGGCAGCAGATTATGTTAAAACTTATAGAGAAAAAACGAAAAGCGAGGTAGATCCCTTTTCAAGCATGAGAAAGTATATATACATCCCCTTACTAACTGGAGTGGGTTCTGTGGCTTTGCTTTATTCTCTGCAAGGCGGTTTTTCATTGTTTGATTTAATAGGTGTTATTGTTGCAACTTACATTTCTGGGGTAGCCGCTGAAAATCTTGTAAAAGAAAAAAGAAATGCTTATCTAAAAGAAGCCATTGAAAACACAATCATAAAAGGAGCTTTTAAGAATAAATTAGTAGACTTTTACAGTAAAATAAACCAGGATTAAAGTAGTTTTACCTTTAATAATCTAAACTTTCGCTTCCTTTATTTGTTTTAAAGCTTCTTCCTTTCCCTTAAAGCCATTGAACTTCATAAACTTTCCTTTTTCTAGTTCTTTGTAATGCTCAAAGAAGTGCTTTAATTTGTTCTTTTGATATTCCGGTAAATCTGCTTCGTTTTTAATTGAAGAGGAAGCGGGGTCAACTTTGTCGATAGGGACCGCTATTACTTTATTGTCCTCTCCTTCTTCATCGCTCATCTCAGCTATCCCTATAGCACGGCATTTTACAACCATCCCAGAGTTTATAGGCACGGAAGCAAACACCAAAACATCCAAAGGATCTCCGTCTTTTCCTTCGGTTTGAAGTATAAATCCATAGTTAGCGGGATAAACCATCGATGTAAAAAGTATTCTATCTAAAACTATCGTTTCTAAATCTTCTTTATATTCATATTTACAATTACTTCCCATAGGTATCTCCACCATCGCATAGAACGTTTCAGGGAAATCGTCTGTTTGTTTTATTTCCATAGTTGACTATATATAAAAATAGTATTTATACTTAATCATTTCTAATGAAACCGTTATGGATAGGTATGTTTTAAGCGATAGGGGGATAAAACAAGCCATAAAGGAAGGTCTGCTAAAATTTGACCCTGTTTTGACAGATGAGCAGATACAGCCTGCAAGCGTTGACCTCTTTTTTGAAAAATTGGGAGATTATGAAGAAATAGGACATATCTCACTGAATAAAATACTTAAAGCTGATACGTTATCTAAAGGATACGTTCACGATGTAATCACCACACAGTCTGTATACATAGAACCTTCAATTATCTCTGCAGTCGAATTGAGGTCAAGTTTAAGGAGATTAGGCTGCTACGTTTATATTCCGACGCTTCTCGGTGGCTTTGGATTGGGCACGATGGACGATGGTTTCAAAGCAGGCATAGAAGTTGTAAACCCCTCCAGCATAGACATAAAGCTCCATAAGGGAGATAAAATAGCGCAAGTGATGTTTACTTATGATGCGCCTTCAAAGGAAGAAATGGAAAACGAAGATGTCTTCTTTATTAAGGATAAAGAAGAATATAAGAAATTTCTTGAACTAGACCGTGGCTACATGATAAAAAGTACAGAACGAGCGAGGAAACTTGCAAACAAGGGCTACTTCTCAGTTTCAACCGGCGAAAACTTTATAAAAGGCTTCCTGAAAGTACACGCCTCCAAAGAAGCTTTCGTATTCAAAGAAGACCTTGAGGTGGAATTCGGTAATACAAAGAATCTGGAAAGCTTACTGGAACCTGTTTCCCTGCCTTACAAACTAAAGCCTAAAGAACACTTGGTTGTGAATACAAGAGAAAACTTGGATCTTTCGGATAAAATAGGTATACAGTTCTATAATGTTCCATTGCCGGTAAATTCGAAAGAGTTCTTTAGTAACAGGTTTTCTTATGATAAGGATCTTAGAAGAATCTCTGACGGATGGGTAGACCCTGGATATAAAGGTGCGTTCTCAAGACAGCCTAAGACATATTATGATAAAGGATTTACGATAAAAGAAGGAGACGTGCTTGGTTATGGTTTACTAGTCTACTTTCCCAACGGCGTGGAAAGAAAGTATGGCAGCGAGGGGTTGAATAGCCATTATCAAAATGCAGATAAAACTCATTTAGGATAAGGAAAAAGAAAGTAAATTTTTGCTTTAAAGAGATGTACCCATAGCTTGTGTTGATTCTGATATAGTACAGTAACACATTGCAAAATTATAAATACAACTTTAATTCACTATTATTCATGGCTATAAGTAATCTAGAGACAAAACTACTTTTAGACATTGCGATGCCTATTCAGGGTATCGATTCTTTGCATAAATCCCTTAAGTTTGATTTAGAGGTAGCTATGGCAGTAACTAATTATCAATATTTTAAAGAGGATAAACCAGATTTTTCACTTCTGGAAGACAGAGAAGTGGAAAGTAATTTTCATGTAAATCTTTACCAGAGGATGCCACATAGCTTTATACTTACCTATCCTATTAGAGGCAAAACTTATGATAATATCTACCATTATTATAACCCTAATGACACAGCTTCAATAAATGTAAGAGATTTAGTGATTAGCGAGCTTATGATTAAGAAAGAGTATACAGAGAAGGTAAACTTAAATGTTTATGATACTTGGTCTGCTTTAAACAAAGTTATATTGCCTTGAATCGTTAAAAATATCTTAGTTTAGCGTGTTTAAAAATGTAAGTATCAAGCATAGTTATCTTTGCCTTAAACCGGCCTTAATTTATTAGTGAAATAACCTTGAAATCCAAGCTTTAGATACCTATAAAAGTTCACTTGTAGAACTACTTGGACCCAGTAATTAGCAAAGTAATTTTTGGCCAATTAAGTATGTAGCTCTTCCTCCAAAACTTATAGGTAATCTTTTTTATATAAGTTATTGTAAATTCGCCTAGCTGTTTTCTTATGGTTTTGGCTAATAATGGAAAGCGACTTAAAACCACCACAACTAATAAGCTTATGAACAGAAAAGCTATTATTCAACGATCGTGGTTCCTCTTCATAGTTGGATGTGGAAAAGGAAAACAATTTATGAAGGTTATAAATACAATCAAAGCCGGACCAAACAAAGATTTAGCATTATTCTAGGATGCAAATAGGAACAAATTATACATAAGTTATTTCACATTTACATTCTGGCTTAGACGTATAGAGTAAGACAAAAAATAATTTATTCAAATGGTTTAAAACGTAAAGTTAGATACTTTGCAAGAAAAGGCCTGCTTAAGATTGAGATCGCAGAACTTTTAAATTTACCTTATCAAAAGTTATAGTTTTGACTTCTGATACAAAAAAAATATTAACTTCAAGTTAAGCGGTAGAGCGGTGCAAATAGTAAATAAGATGAGTTCTGATGGCTATTCTATATAGACTAACCCAGGTCTATACATATGTAGAGGATGTAAGGCTGTTGGTAAAGAATTTATATCATTTATTTACGTTTATAAGAGATTAAAAACTAAATTAATCCATCTTTTTAATTATAGGTTGTTAATCATAAACTATTTGATATTGTCGAATTTATTGTAGCGTTAATAAAATGAAATCTTTATAAATACCGCCCATCTTTATTTAATATGATCCCTGGTGATCCTACGGGGTCGCCAGTGTTTTTATGGAGAATACAGCCGTTCTAATTGATGCACATTACTTGGATTTAATTTCAAAAGAATTCGGGCTACAAGGCGAAAAGCATATTGATATAAAAAACCTAGCGCTTGGAATGGCTAAGGAAAACAATTTGTGGCTAAAACAAATTTTCTTCTATACATGCCCTCCTTTTCAGAGTTCACAACCAACGACTGATGAATCGGAGAGAAAAGCCAAATATGATAGGTTTAAATCAAGGATTGAAAAACTTGGGATAACCGTAAGAGAAGGCAGGCTTCAAAAGTTAAGAAAAGAAGATAATGGGCAGGTAAAAGACAAGTTTACGGAAAAGGGGGTGGATACTTTATTTACAATAGATTTGTTGAGGTTGTATAAAAGTGGAATTAAAACTGCGCTAATATTAACATGTGATACTGATTTCGTTCCTGTTATACGTGCTGCAAAAGAGGATGGAGTAAGAGTTATTCTTTATTATTACGAAGACAAAGCTAAGAAAAGCCGTTTTTCTCTTTCTTACTACCTTTCAAGTGTGTGTGATTCAAAAGTATTAATCACAAAAAAACTAATGGACCAGTTTACGCTAAATTAGAATTCTAGTAACTTCATACTTATTAAAAATGGCTTTATTAAAATTGATTTTTATTCTTAGGTAAACTTTTAAATACTCAATATAACAATAAATAAACTGATAGCGCCCATAGGCCAGCGGCAAATCCCGTTCCCATTTCGAACACGGAAGATAATCGCTGGTGCGTCTTATGAGTACTTCGTAAAAGAGGGAAAGTAAGTTGGTGCTACATTTTATAAAAGTTTAAATACTTTATTAAGCATTTTATTCGTTTATGCAAGCAAACAAACACAGCGCGAAACCAGTTAAAGAACTGAAGAAACCGGAAAAACAGGATCTGCAGGAAAGAAAGATAGTAAGGATCGCAGATACGGACTTAGATGGCAGTAAGAAGGTAAAAGACCTGTTAAGATCAATAGTCGGTATAAGTTTTTCGTATTCTAACGCTTTGATGAAAGCATTGAAAATATCGGATGACAAGAAATTACAGGATCTAAGTGAAAAGGAGTTAAATGAATTAAAAGAGGCGTTAAACGATCCTTTTAAGTATAAAATCCCATATTGGCTTTTTAATTGGAGAAAGGATGAAACTACTGGTTTAAATGCTCATTTGTTAAGTAACGAATTGAAATCAAAAATAACAATGCATATACAACAGATAAAAAGCAGCAGGTCTTACCGTGGTTACAGGCATTCATTTAATTATAAGATGAGAGGCCAGAAAGTAAAGTCAAGAGGAGCAAACTTCTATGGAAGAGTCGGCAGTTCTTTGGGAGTGATAAAGAAGAAAGAGCAGTCACAGACAGGGGCTAATAAATAAATATGGGAACAAGTAAAAGGCAATCAAAAAAATACAGATCACCATTGAGGATATGGGATAAACCTAGAATAGAAAGAGACAAGGCATTGAGAGCGAAATATGGCTTTAAGAACAAGAAAGAACTATGGAAAGTAGAATCTAAATTAAGGAATATAAGGATGAGAGCAAGGGAATTGGTAGGTTTGAAGGCTTTGAACTTAGGCCAGGAAGAAGAGAAGGATTTTATAAATACCCTTAGTGCAAGAGGTTTAGTAACCAGCACAGCGACAGTCGATGATGTTTTGGATTTAAAACTGGAAGATCTGCTGGATAGGAGGCTCCAAACATTTGTCTTTAAGAAAGAGATGGCAAGAAGTATCAGAGAGGCAAGGCAATTGATATCACACAGGCATATAACTGTAGGAGATAAAGTAATCGACAGTCCAAGCTACATTTTAAAAAGAGGAGAAGAAGATAAGATAGACTTTTCAGCTAGCTCTCCTTTATCTTCACCATCTCATCCGATAAGAGCTAAAAAGGAGGAGCACTAAATAATATCATGGAAAGAGACAAAGTAGGGATAGTGCACGTTTATGCTACTATGAATAATACTATAATACATGCAACTGATTTAAGTAATGCATATACCTTTTCAATTAAGAGCGGTGGCTCCCAAGTTAAAGCAGACAGATTGGGTTCTTCGCCAAGAGCGGCGATGGACGCGGCAAAGAAGGTCGCAGAGGAAATAACTGCAAAAGGAATAAGAGATGTTTATGTTAAGATAAGAGCGACAGGGGGAATAGGCTCAAAGACTACAGGGCCAGGAGCAAGATCAGCGATAAAAGCGTTGGAGAGAAGCGGCGTAAGAGTATTAAGTGTAGAAAATGTAACTCCTGTTCCGCATGATGGCTGCAAAAGGAAAGGCGGAAGAAGAGGGAGAAGGATGTAATGTATGAAAATAGAACTTATCGAAGGAGACGAATTAAATGCAAAGTTTTTTTTGGATGATTTTAAAGTTTCGCTCGCGAATGCATTAAGGAGAGTGATAATAAATCAGGTCGATACTTTGGCTATAGAAGATGTAACTATCTATAAGAATACAAGTTCAATGTACGATGAAGTATTGGCTTCAAGGCTGGGTTTGATACCTATAAAGACCTTTCCCGAATTGAAGGGAAAAGGCAAGTTCGGCTTTAAACTAAAGGAGATGGGCCCTAAGACAGTACACGCTTCAGATTTAGTCCCTTCAGATAAAGATGTTGTTCCGGCGATTCCTGGTATGTTAATAATAAATTTAAAGGAAGGCGAGTCCATAGACTTAGATGCGCAGACCGCTTTAGGTAATGGTTCTGAGCATACAAAATTCACTCCTGCTCACGTTTTTTACCATTTTTATCCTAAAATAACGATACCAAACAGCAAGGTAAAAGGGGCTTCAAAGATAGCTTCCATGTGTCCTGTCAATATATTAGACGGAGAGAAAGACACTTTATCTGTTAAGAAGGGTAAACTTGGAGAGTGTATACTTTGCAAGGCATGCGAAGATTATGCGGGTTCTGATGTAATAAGCATATCCTCTGAAAGCGATAAGATAGTATTTGATATAGAAAGCTGGGGCCAGCTTACAGTAAAGGAAATACTCAATGAAGCAGTCTCTAAGATCGAAGAAGAAGTAAAGGAAATCGCAGAGAAAGTCTGAGGTCTTATTGTAATCTAATGCTTTGTAAAGATTCTTTTCGTTTTATTGTGTCCTTAAGAGTCAGCGGATAGAAAGTATTTTTATCCTATGAATTGATTAATTATTGATGCAATTGAAAAGAAATGGAAGGTTTGTTTTAGTCTGTCTCTTTTTATTTTTCGTGATTTTCATTGCGGCGGTCCTTTTTCTGGTTTTGTACGCGAGCGGGTTTATAGTCTTTAATGATAATAATGTATTGTCTGTGACTTCATTTTCTTGTACGTCTAGCGGGGTTTATATCTCACTGCATAAAAACAGTCTACAGCAGATAAACATTACTGGCATGGATTTATATGAGGGAAGCAATGTAATAGCTAACATCCCTTTGGTTTATTCTTTTAGTACGGAAAATGCGAATGTTTTTATAAGTACGTATAAATGTTTAGTGTCTGGAAATTACAGCTTAAAGGTTTATTATTCAACTTACTCTTTGTTTTCACACTCTGCAGAGAATACAAATAACTTCTTTTCAAAGTTGATATCGGATACTAA
>JABEBX010001849.1_pt1 | contig 10271 bp, 9 predicted proteins | sample 7245971 | NCBI WGS metagenome assembly JABEBX01 (sample SAMN14506365, study PRJNA622280) | hot springs metagenome | biome: hot spring [ENVO:00000051]|acidic hot spring [ENVO:00002120]; feature: spring [ENVO:00000027]|sediment [ENVO:00002007]; material: sediment environment [ENVO:01001048]...
CGTCGCCAAGCACTTTTTCGCCCCTTTTGATCAACCAGCACTGCCAGATCATTGGCCCGTCAAACTCAAAAAAAGAATGCGCAACGGCGACGTTGTATTCCTTGCGCACGCTCTCCATGATTCTTACACACAGCGATTAGCAAAAAGCATCTTCGCCCAAGTCGAAGCAGCATTCAACGGAGATAACACATACGCATTTATCAAGATAGCGCCTTGGTTTCAGGGTCCTGCCAAAATCAAGGTGAATGGCCATTGGATCAATGATGGGCAGACATTCTTGGGCTTGCAAATACTGGGCTGCAGCGATCCAGGTGGAGTTCCGATTCATCGTGACCGCGAAAATACCAATAAAAATGATGGCACCACCGTTGACAATGAGTCATCAAATGCATGGCGTGGAGCACCTGCTCGCATACACACGAAATTACCCGAAATTTTTGATTTGACAGACAATGAAGAGCCTGATCACGGTTCCTCATCAATCGAAATAGAAGAGCCTGATTTTATCGTAATGGGAAGTCCACGACTCATCGTCGATGCAAGGCGTAGCCATACCAAGTCATCCGGCGGTCAGATGGGCAATAATGATACGCCGGGCAGATTTTCAGGTGGCGAACACCACGGCACAGGAAAGGGGGTTGGCTCTGCTTCCATTTATGCAAGAACTGTCATGGAATCGCATGGCACTTTACGGGATATGTGGGACGCAATGCTATATCTTAAAAAAAGGCATGAAGACATAATCAATTCAGTAGAATGGTTCACCTTTGAAGGCGGATTCTGCTCTAATGATGAACCGGCACTCGTCTCTTTGCAGGCGTTCGATAAAAATGACCTTGATGAAAACGCAGAAGAACTCCCCACAACCACTAAGAACTGGCCTTACCATGACTTAGGTAACCGAGTGCTCCGAGGTGTTCTTGTCGCACGGATGCTTGTCGGTGATAAACCAATATACATCATCGAAATACAGCGCAGGCCGCGAAAAAAGAAGGCCGAAAAAAACGGCCACGAAATAATAATTGATACTGAAGAGTCATTTAAAGGAGTAGTGTGCTTATCGTCTAACGAACAAGTATTTATTACATGGCTCAGGAAGATACTGCACGAAATACGCTATGTTCGAGGGGTGGTACAGAAGTTGATGAATATTTGTCCAGGTCCTGATAAAGCTGAAGCATTCGTACATGCCCCGGCGAGCGATGAACAAGTGCCTTGTGAGGCGGCCGTAAGAAATGCGCTTTTAAAAATGGGTGTAATATTATGAATGGACTGTTCCACCCGCTTCACGCTGGTTTATCCTCGCGAAACATGCAGAATCAATCCCTCAGCATTGAGCAAGGGGGGGGGTGAAGGTGCAGAATAATTCGGTGCCGCCGCAGCAAGCGACCCCACCGCGTAGCGGCTTCGTCCAACGCCTAGCTTAAGCCGCAGCCACACCGCAATGCAACGGAGGTGTGGACGTCGGCTTGAAGCGACTGTTGAGCTTCACTGCCCCAGCGCACTTAGAACAGCAGGACGGCCATACCGCTCAGTAAGAGCGCGGACATAGCCTGAGCACACCGTAATAGCAGGATCCTCAACTAGATACTCGGACTCAACTATTGAAGCTTTGGCGGTTGACTGAACATCTGAGATTAAAGCCTCCTCAACCTCCATGCGCTCAATGTCCTTGGCTGTTGGCAGCGGCTCCATCTGACGTACCGTGCGGATTAACTTATTGCCGTTGATCGCCTCACCATCGGGGCCAAAAAGCTCAAGGCGCAACTTGCGGGCTTTGAGATCTGTGGAAAGCATGCTTATCGCGGCATCGAGCAAAGACCTTACATTGTCACTGTCATCAGCTTTGCTCATGACCTTAGCACATACTCGCTGCCGTTTCACCAAGAAGTCGGTTCGCTTTTTTCGACCATTAGAGTCATAGAGCCGAAGCTCAGTGCCAAATGGCAAACGGTGAAACTTGACAAAATTTCTTGAGAACACGCCCCACTGGGTTTGAATGAGCTTGATAGCCACATGCGACTCCTTCTGCTAACTGTCCGCACACAGTAGCTAAAGCCCACCCATTTTGCAATAGGATGGGGGTACTTTATTTTAAACTGTCCCGGATTGTGATGCCCAACGTTAATTGGGGTGTAAGCCGGAACCCCAGACTTTTACGTCAAACTTGAAGAGCCTGCTCTGGTGCGGGTTGTCGTGCTCAGTGACAAAAAAGTACCATCCTGACGTTTGAGGGCTTCTCTGCGTGCGCTTCATTCGCATGTCGCCACAATACCTTGACATCATCGTCATAAGTGACGATACTCCACTGCTATGAGATACCCAGGTGGCAAAGGAAAAACTTACCAGCACATTATTAATGTGATGCCCCCACATAGGGTTTACATCGAGACTCACCTCGGAGGAGGGGCTGTGATGCGCCACAAGCGACCAGCAGCACATAACATAGGAATTGATGCGGACTTAAAGGTCATCTCAGCGTGGTCTGTCGAGTGTATGCCGGGTGTCGAAGTTATACACAGTAGGGCCGAAGACTTTCTCACTCGATACGAGTTTCACGGGGATGAACTGGTGTATTTGGATCCGCCGTATCACCCACAGACTCGACGGCAGGCACGTGTCTATAGCTTGGACTACTCAGCCGAAGATCATAAACAGCTTCTTGAGATCTTGGTGCCTCTGCCTTGTATGATCATTTTATCAGGATACGCAAATAGCTTGTATACCGATTCACTTGTGGGGTGGCATACACATACGTTTCAAGCTAAAACTCATACTGACGTACGAGAGGAGACGCTGTGGTTTAACTTTGAGCCGCCAAAGATTCTGCACGATAGCCGGTATCTAGGCACTGATTTTAGAGCACGCCAGACAACTAAGCGCCGACTGCAACGGCTGCAGGATAAAGTTAAACGTATGGACCCTATAGAACGAGCAGTCTTCTCCCAATGGCTAGAAGAGGAATACGCCTGCGAATTTCGGAGGCAGGCGTGATGATACAGACAGCAGCTATCCTCACACGAACAGGAGCAATCCACATGGATCTCCCATCCCCTGATTCCATTCTCATGAATGGTGTCCGCTGGGGAGCCATCGACGCTTTCCCGACTCCCGCTTATTGGCATTACCAAGTGATAGCTCGACGATTAGTAAACCAGATAAATGGTTATAAGCTCGGCAGGACACTTTCTGAAGAAGTTGCTGCGTGTCTCCTCGGCGGGCATGGTATCCCCGCATCTGTGGGCATTGCTGCCTATGAGAGACTACGCAAACTTGGAGCATTCACTGGGACACCACCTTCTGAGAAGCAGTTCGAGGCATGGTTGCGTGAGCCTCTGCAGATCGGGCAGCGTCAAGTCCGCTACCGGTTCGCGTCACAGAAGGCGCGTTACCTAGCGGCAGCGCTCCGCCTGGTTCAATTGGCGCCAAAATTTGAGGCGGGCAAGCAGTTACGTGACTGGCTCATGCAACTGCCAGGCATTGGGCCAAAGACCGCCTCGTGGGTTGCCCGCAACTGGATGGACGCAGATGACGTAGCTATTTTGGATATCCACATCGTGCGCGTTTGTCAATCGATAGGTATTTTTCCACAATATCTTACTGTTGAACGGCACTACTTCGAGCTTGAATCGCTGTTCCTGCAATTCAGTCAAGCACTCGATGTACGCGCTTCAGAGCTTGATGCTGTGATTTGGTACGAGATGGCTTCGTCGCCCAGGGTGGCTCGCGTTCTCATCAATCAACTGAGCGAAACTCCGACAGGTGTGAATCGCCGGCAGCGAAAGCAGGAAAATAGGCAGTCTCAAATGACTTTAGCCTGACAAGTAAGGTTCACTCACGCTTCCCCCAGCACTGCCAGTCCAGCAGCTTGTAGCTGGGAAGCTTCAGGTAGATAGTCCGTCAGATACGTCTGGCCTGTGATGCCGAGCGGGCAGAAATCCAGACGGAGTGCCTCGGCAACGAAGGACATATAGCCTAGCAACACGCCGGCGTCACGCCACACTAGCGTTTCGTGGTTTTCGTACTTGGCTGCGGTCTTCCCCGGCTCGGCCACGAGCCCAAGAAGCACGCCGTGGTTCAGATTAAAAATGCGGTTAGCAGCATTTCGGCCTGCTGCAGCACTGTCGGTCGATCCGGGTAGTTCAATGAGCGCATGTTCCACTGGGTCGTACCGCATCCAAGGCCCAGAGTCCCGAGATACGAATACATGGATAGGATGCATCGCACCAGCGGATGGGTGAACCCGAGACTCCTGATCAGGACCGAAGAGGCTAGGATGAGAACTACGGTTGCGGCATGCAAGCCAGAAAAATTCTCCCAGTTTTGCGTCTTCCACTGGTTTCTTAAAGTCTCTCCGAGTCTGTCGTTGCTCCAACAACGCGACCAAGTCCAACTCAAGGATTTCGTTCCGTGGCGCGAGCCGCAGCCGCACACCAGGCGGCCAGACAAACGGCTGGTATCTTGCTGGCAGCGCGCGTGGAACTGGGTCAAACAACACCCGAGTACTCCGACCCCAACTCAGCGAATGTAGCGAGGTATTTGTTGCAGCCACGGCAATTGCCGCAGGCGATTTCAGCTTTATGGCAGCTATGTGCCCAAGCCAATAACCCCGGGGGCACCGCAGCCATCCTCACAAGCTCTGCTGTCGTGTATTCGATGGCCGGCGCGACGATATGAAGCATTCCTTCTTGGCAGGCCAACAGACCATCCATACGGCTCACGAACTCTGGCGTGCCGTCACGATGACTCTCGCCGTCGGATTTCACCGTCCCGATGTAGAGCGTTTGCACTTCGCGTGAGATAGCTCGCATACAGGCAAGCGTAATAATAAGTTGGTTGCGATAGGGCCACCAGTCTGAGGTTGTGGCATGAGCATCAGGGGCAGTGTGAGCCAAGTCGCCAGAACCAAGTGCGCTACAGTCTACGGTTATGACTTCGTGCTCGATACCGAGCTCTTTGCAGATATGGACTGCTGAGAGTTTTTCGGCGGCAGCGGCCTTCTGACCATAGTCAATTGTCACCGCCCATTGTGGCCGCTTCCACCAAGCGATGGAAATGGAGTCCATGCCGCCAGATAAGAGTAATCCGGTCTTCAAATTTTGACCGCTTCCCATAAGGTCGAGTACAGTGCAGTGGTGTAATTATTACAGATGATGCATCCGGATCCTTCCATCATCTTCAGTGCCTCATCTTTGTGCCGCTCGCTATACACGATAACGGGCTTGTTTAGCGCCCGCGCATAACCAATTTCGTAAACTGTTCCAGCATCAAGACCATCGGTGATGGCTAGAACCAAGTTTGATTCTTGGATGCCTTTGAGGTCATTGGCGACAACATCCTCAGCGCTGCCGAGCCCGATGTCGTGGTATGGAGACAATACACGGAGCCCCATATCTTGCAGATTCGCGCGTGCTCGTTCCACCATCCACACTTGCGCCAAATCGAAGAATGGTCCAGCCAAGTAGACCTGGCGCTTATCTTTCAGGTATGCGGCGGAAGGCTGCACGACAGTAAATGCCTTCGTCGCAAGGATATCTGTAGTTGGGAAACCTTGTGTCTCGCAGTAATAGGCCGTGGCCAGAGATGCTACTTCCGCAGCGTCAGTTGGTGTTTTACCGTCGTGCATCCACGCGTTCGCGAAGTGTGCGACAAAGCAATCACCTGAACCGATTTTCCAGACGCGATTTGTTCTGAATGCTGGCACCTGCGCGGTCTTGTCCGAGGTCCAAACGAAGGCACCTTCCGGCCCCATTTTCACCACGACCACTTCCGCACATTGTTCGTGTGCAAGCGCAGGTGCTATCTTGGACGGATGTTCACCCGGCATGCCAGCCATCTTGCCAGCTTCGTAGGCATTCAAGACAAGAGCAAGGTGATTGGCAGTTGATCCATTTGCACCGAACGGTGCCCCCTTATGTGCATTCTGAGGGTCGTAAACCGCCCACTCGGCTTTCACCACTGCGTCACCTTCGAGCATGCCGAAGCGGACAACCTTCTCCTCAGTCACGCACATAGGCGCATATGGCTGCTCTGGGACTCCTCGAATATCCGGCACTGCCATATCATACAAATAGTAGAAACTAACAATGCTAGGTATTTTCTCCTGCATCACTTGGAATTCCCTTAACCATACGCCGTTATCTTTAATAATTTGGACGGCATAGTCATCCATATACGAATGCAGAACCACAGGAGTGCCGAGCGTAGCAATGGCAAGCGCCGCCCTGCCAGCGGAGCCGTAGACCTCGTTCCAGCGAGGATGGACACAGCACTCCCTGTAGACACCACCAACGATATGCAGAGGTTTCATGCGTGCTCGATAAGGACCCGAACCTGACCGCTATTGATGAGTCGTACGGTAGCCTTGTACTGGTGACCCTGCTCAAGGCAATTACGAAGTCGTGTGGCGTCAGGCCCAGCGAGCCCGCCTGCAACCTGGTCATTCTTGAGAACTTGCAGTACGACTTGATCGCTCATGGTATTGACTACGATGTCGAGAACTTCTGCAACTTCAAGGGTTGCAACAACCGCTGGCTGCGGACTGGTGAGTTGTGCGTCGAATTGCAGGTTTTCACATGGCAAGTCGTGGTCGAAACTTCCTCCACCAATACCGCTTCCGCTTCCAGACATAAATTACTCTCCTCTGACACCAGGATAGAGCCTAATGCAAGCATGAGATTTTCTCAAGTCTCATGAAGCGAGTAGATCAGCCCGCATCTTCCCGCCAGTTAAGCCCCAAATATATATTTTCCGTGTAACCCGGTTGGTCCACAGAACCGGGTTCGTATAACGAATAAGGCTAGATCGTGCGGAACCACGTGTTCAGTGACAAAAAAGTCGTTATATAATTTTTAACATAATGGCTCAGGATGAAAAATTAAATTTGAGTTCAAATCCAGAGTACGAGACTTTTTTGTCACTAAACGCGATAAGGAAAGTATCATTATAATGAACTTGTGCGATAATTGTTGCCAAAAAAGAGCATTATTGACTCTAGAATGGTTTAAAAATAGAATGCCCTCCACCTTTTAGTCTTTCATAAAATTCAACTGCATATTTATCGGTCATCCCAGAAACAAAATCACAAATTGTGCGCTTTCTAAAATCATCATCCTGCGTTTCCAATACCCTCTGTTGCACATCATCAGGTAACAACAAATAACCATCATCAGTAGTTAGTGACTTAAAAATAGTTTCAACAACTTCATACCCTCGATATTCTGCCACCTTTAACTGCGGTGACATTATCATTGTGAGATAATTAAGGTGTTTTAATGCCTCAATCTTCACCTGAGTATTCCAGTCCACCCTTACTTTCGCAAACGGCAGGCTATCTTCTATTTCGATAGAGATTCCTCTTATAAACCCTCCCACTAACTCCGAGGTAAACGCGCTTCTATTATAACCATCTTTGGCAATTGTTTCTGATGTTGCATAGTTCTCCGCAACCTTCTTATAAACATCATCACCATCACCATGAGATCCCCACGCCTGAAAAATGTCTGTTAGCGCGCCAAAAATATCTCCAGTTGTTACGTCAGGCATTATTTTCTTTGTTTTTTCTTCTATTTTACGTACCAAAACTTCATCTGATAGCATAGCGTATATCTTCATTGGGTGAACAAATCCGGCTTTCATCGCATCCTCAAGGTCATACGTGGAGTATGCGATATCATCCGCGATGTCCATAATCTGACATTCTATTGTCTTAAAGCCTTGTCCATCATTTTGCTGTCCAACAGCTTCCTTTATTTGGTTAACAACATCTTCTTCACAAGCATAATATCCTTTTTCTAGCCCATTTTCTAGCCCATTAACATTGCGCCGTAGCTCAATCTTAGAATCATACTTTAATATGGACGCCAAACTTCTGTAGGTTAGATTTAGTCCGTATCGAACGCCGTTTGGGGTGATCCGTTTTTTCTCAACGCTTGTGAGAATATGCAGTGTTTGCGCATTCCCCTCAAAACCTCCATGCCCTTTCATGCAATTATCAAGAGCCCTTTCTCCGTTGTGACCAAATGGTGGGTGACCAAGGTCATGGGCTAAGCCAGCAAATTCTACCAGATCCAAATCGATGGGATGACCTTGTAGTTCGCGCACATTACTGTTCAGCATGAGAGCAATACCTTTTGCAATTTGAGCAACCTCAATAGAGTGGGTAAGCCTATTACGAAAAAAGTCGGATTCATTATTTGGAAATAACTGAGTTTTTCCCTGAAGGCGCCGAAAAGATGCTGAATGAATCAGGCGTCCATAATCGCGCCTAAACTCTGATCTGCCCGGTGTCGTGATCTTATCCTCAGTCAACCGCCTTGAATAATCTCTGTCTCTATACAATGCGCCGCACTCCTAATAAAAAACCACCGAAAGGTGGTTTCAGTATACGAAATTCAACTTTTTGACAAATGAGCTTTAGTCTAAAATAAGCCGATAATTAAAGACTATATTTATTAGCATCGATGCTGATCTCCGGTTCCGCTCTGTTCTCTTTGGGTTGATTGCTCTTTGGTGCGTTTCGAAGGACTGTTCTTTTCGGCCATCATTTCTCTAAAAAATTTGAACCGGTCCTCGACCTGACGCCTCGCCTCTATTACAGATTTAAATTCATAAGCTTTCATAATCTCTCCTTAATATGTAGTATTACAGACAATTATGGGCGTCAACACCCTAGCACTATCCAAGACAGATGTCGTTTAACACAATAAAAACCTCATGTCAACATGCTGCAAGTGCGTTTACTAACCTATAACCAGATCGGTGTCAAGCACCTTCCGCAAGGTATACTTAACGCAACATACTGAAGTTTAGACATTCCGCTTCCTCGCCTGTCTCAGTGAGTGGCGATATGATGCAGTAAATTTGGGGTAGAAGTGCGTCAAGCAGCCTTTTTGCGGGGTGGGTAATCAGTATCGGCCCAAAAGTCAGGATTTGGGCACTGGAATTTTCCGGACTTTGGATCATAGCCCGTCCAGAAGGGAACCCGCAGAAAATGCAGATGGAGCCATTGGGCCATGAGTCCTGCAGTGACGGGCGTAGCGATACGCCAAGGTGCTATGGCGGTCATGGGAAAGTCCTCGGTGACCGTTTCCGCGAGGAGCTGCACCATGGACCAGGCAATACAACGAATTTGCATCCAGCGTTCGAGAACCGCGCGCCTTTGCTGCCAGAGGTTATTGATGCCCCACCAGCGTTTCAGATTATGGAAGAGGGGTTCGATCTGCCAACGATTGCCATAGAGGGTGACGATTTCAGGGGCGGTCAGATCGGTTTCGGAAGCGAGATAAAGGCGTGTGGGCGACCATCGATGGTGTTTTGTATCGTAGATAGCGCTCCAGACTGCCCGGACGGGATGGCCGTTGAGGAAGCGTGCCTGGGCGACGATGGATTGAAGACGGACCTTCTGCCATTTCCCATAGACAAACAGGGTGAGGATCTCTGTGGGGAGTGAGGTCAGGGCTTCCGGGGTCAGTTTGTCCCCATATTTCCGGGGCCGACCCCGTTGCGCTTTGGCGGGTTTGGGCGGGGGCTGCCGATACAGTGCGGTATCCTGGCGCACCTGGCCGATGAACTGGCCACGCTGACGCAGCAGGGGCAAGAGCAGGCGGCGACGCATGAACCAGGCATCGGTGAGCAAGCGGACGGGTACGGGGATGTGGGGTATAAAGGCCCGCAGTAATGCCCCGGCGATTTTCAGCTTGTGGGTATTACCGGTGCGGGGCACGAGGCGCAAGCGAATGGGAAAGGAAAGGGCTTTGCCGGAGCGGCTCCGCAGGGTCAACGCCAGCCCTACCCAGTTCTGGGCGAGGACATAACGGGGGCGGTTGTGCTTATGGCTGTGATCGAAGTGGATGGTCGCGCCTGGGGCCTTGGTAGAGTGTCGCAGGACCAGCGTATCGTCGATGATCAACTCGACGATCGGCAGCGGCGGCAAAATGGATAGGAGCCATCGGACTTGGGCAATGGCCAGAACCTGGGTCCGCAAGGATTCACGCTCCAGGAGTTTGTAATAAGTGGTCCAATGGCAGCGCAGCGAAATATGGCTGAGGGCACGGGTGACCCAGCCATCAGGAGAGATCAGGCACCCGCACAGCAGTTCGATGAAGCTGCGCCGCGAGCGCGGCGGCACGGCGGCGAGAAAGTAGGAAATCCACTCTGAAAGGCGGAGGGTAACGAGACGCTGAAAGGACATGGCAGTGATTCCGAGAAGCCTAAAACGCTTCTCATTGGCCGACCCTTTTTTCCAAAGGGTCGGCCGCACGGCACTATCA
>JABEBX010023547.1_pt1 | contig 10265 bp, 8 predicted proteins | sample 7245971 | NCBI WGS metagenome assembly JABEBX01 (sample SAMN14506365, study PRJNA622280) | hot springs metagenome | biome: hot spring [ENVO:00000051]|acidic hot spring [ENVO:00002120]; feature: spring [ENVO:00000027]|sediment [ENVO:00002007]; material: sediment environment [ENVO:01001048]...
TGGCACTTGCGCGCAGCGGCGCAGATGATCGGCCAATGCCCGATTGTAGCAGACATAGAGCATTTCCTGACCTTGGGTTAACGCCTTGTCCAACAAACGCAGTGCCAGTTGAGTTTTCCCTGACCCCGCTGTTGCCCGCAGCAAATAACGACCGCTGGGCGCATGAATTCGTACTGCCCAAGTGGCCAGCCCTTCCGACAATTGAACCACCGCCTGATTGAGAGCCCCAATGCGGGTGCTGGGATCGGTTGCTAAGGCGAAGGTGTTACTCAAAAAATGGCTTAACGCCTCAAAGCGGTTGGGATGGTTTTTGCCCAGATTCTCGCTGCCATCGCGGATTATCTTACCCAGAAATCGCATACTGCGACGATCAATGATGTGGGCCAATGGATAGGTCACCGTGCCCTGCTCTACTTCCATATCCGGTAAAACCAAATATTGCAGCATCTGCACCTTTAGGCGTTCTTCCTTCAAACGTTGGCGCAAAGCACCATACTGAAAACGCATCTGTGAAAGAACATCACGCTTACGGTCAGCATAGTCCTTATGAATACCCGTGGGTGAAAATTCCACATTCCCGGCTTTGATTTCCAGCAAGATCAGATGGCCATGGGGGCAAAGGACAATGACGTCAATCTCCCCGCAAAACTGCTTTGCATCATGGACGGTGGAGTATAGGACGTTATGGTACACGGCATAGCCATCGGACAGATCACTGGCAAGAACGCGAATGACGGACAATTCACGATCCTGTCCAGCCGATGTGGCTTGCATGCCGCTGATGTCGGGGAATATCAGGGCCATAATGGACCCAATTTCTTGATGCAACCCCAGTTCGTTTCAATGGCTATCGGCACAATCAATTTCCTCAAGCATCCAGGTTGATGGGGATGGGTATCAGGGTCTGAGCATCAGCATCCAAGGCCTCGTGCGAGGCTGAAGCCACCAGCTCAATCTGCCCGGTAGAAACTACCCGCCCGAAACAGCGATAACCCTTACCAGATCCCGCCAAAGGAACATCCATGGTACGTAGTTCGCTATCACCCCAGGACACCGTCAAGCTCGCCAGGTTAAGTTATTTAATTATATTAATAACTCGACTTCCCAAAAAGAATTCTTATCAAAAAATCTTCTAATCCCTCGCCTATCGTTCTAACTATCCCACCGTGAGGCGTAGCCCAAAGCAATATGGTGTATGTTTTATTATCATATAAGTAATATTGACCATCTCCAACTTCTAACAATGGCACTGCCCCCTTAGGATACGCAGCATCTTGGCGTAAATCATCATACTTGTTCTTTACATTCAGGTAATAGTCATCAGGTACACCTAAGCCATAAACCTCGTTAGATTTGTACACAATGATACCAAAAGTAGATAAAAAGTCTTTGTATTCATCAGACAAGACAAACCCCAGATTTTCTTCCAATGAATTAACGTCTTTAGAAGAAGCCGGTTGAATTTTTGCCCCTTTACTTACAACAAGTTCCATAAGTTTTTTCATAATCTCTCTCCAATCAACTATTGCTTTGAATTTTTTCTGCGCGCGCTTTCCAATACTCTGCTCGCTCCCTTCCAAAATCTTCTCTATTGATTTCAGTTTCTTTCAATTTATTGTGCAAGATATTATCGTTACCGACCCCTCTATGCTCATTAATTTTTAATTCAGCCAAAGATGAATCTTGCTTCTGCCCTATATGATGAAGCTCTATTGGTTTGTTATTGACATCCAATGGTGCTTTACCCTCCTTCATTCTTTCAAGGTTCGTGCTTCCAAATAGATCGTTCTGATTATAATCTATATCCGTACGAATCAAAGCATCTTTACCATTGATCGTTGTTGACTCCAAGTTGGCGTCTTCATAAATACTGGCTTCTGCTTCGCTGTTTATGCAATCTAGAACTGATTCCGGGTAACCTTTTTCTGCAAGCCTCCCTCTACTTTCATCACTTAATGGAGGCATTTCATTTCGCGTTTCCTGGGTGAACGAAATAGGACGATCAAGTTCTGTAACGTCCATAACTTTGTCGGGCATTGCATCAGCAAGTAAACCGAGTTTATACGTTGATTCAGGATTCTCTACTAAAAATTTTTCCAGCATCATTGGACACTCCGATTTTTTACGTAACTACTCCACGCAGAATAAATTTTAAGCCCATCACCATGTTGCATACTGTAATCTTTCATAAGACATTGTTGAATAGACAGATTCATCTCAGCAGTTAATTCAGCCACTGAATCACAAATTATAACGTCTAAATTATGGTATAATTCTGCAAAGTTTTCGGCATTTTTTATTGCAGTGTGCACCTTCGCCCGACAGTCAAGCAGTTCGGTAACCAATTGTGACAATTCTCCAAAGGTTTCTCCACAGCTCAGTCTGGGGAGATCTTCTCGTTTAAAGGCCGAAATAGTTTTATATAGGGCTATTTTGTTCCGAGCTCTCAGTGATAGATCAGACAAACATTTTTCTATAAAAAATATATCTGGAGTTAGAGGGGTTTTAACGCGCTTTGCAAGCAGTAAACACAAAACCTGTTGATTTAAAAGCCGTCTATCAATACCGTTATTCTCTGAATCTGATGCATATTTGTATGTTAGCTGACTGCTTTGGAATTTATTCACCTTGCACAACACCGGTTCAAGCCAATCATTTTGATAAACAATAGCTACACCCGTAGGTAACCGAGAAATTTCATCAAGTTGATCATCTCTCAATCCTGCAGATTTGCCTATTAGGCGACGATCCATTTCATCTGGTAACCGCATTATAATCTTGGTATTCGTGTTTCTGATAGCAGAAACATCGACGGCATGCGGTGACTGGTCAACAATGAGGAAGCCTTCACCATAGGTGCGCATTTCCGCGATGGCATTGCTTAACATCTCGACCGATTTTCCTATTAGTCCTGAACCCTCGGCACCACTCTCGACTGCACTGCGCCGAAGAATATTGTGTGCTTCTTCCAGTACTGTCACATGTTGTAGCTTCCGATTCATACCACCCTGAGCCATTCGGTGTTCGCTTAGACGCATAACCAACATCCCCATGATTAAAGATTTAGTTTCAGAAGAGCTCACACGACTCAGATCAACAATGGCAGCACGATCAAACAGCAAAGAGTTGTCAATCTCATTAACCGAAAAAATCATTCCATTCAAGCCATTGGTCAGTGAGCCTACTCGCATCAACAATGAACCTGCATAATTCCCCTTAAGCTCTTGGGAATAGGCAGAATCTGTGATCACCTTTTCTAAGGTGAACTGCAGGTCACTAAAACTTGGAAACATGTTTTCATCAAATTGGTTAGTTGAAAGCTCCAAATCCCATCCGCATTGCAGATAAGCCTGCAAAACGGCTTCCTTAAGTATGGCGGGCATCGCCGCATACATTGGCCAACAAACGTTGAAAATTTCAATCAATCGATCGACATGTTCTAATACGTGGATTGCTGCCGGAAAGCGGAATGGGTTAATTCTGAGGAGCCTGGTGTGCGCAGGATGAGTACCATACACCTGCACGTCCGGGCGATGTCCAAATACATGCTTGTATTCGCCCTTTGCTGGTTCAATAACCAGGAATGGAACACCAGCATCACTGATCTGGGCGAGCATTTCATACATAGCATTGCTTTTGCCAGCCCCAGTCGAACCGCTTACAAAAACATGTCCGGAGATCTGTTCAAGATCCAGGTCCATCGTTTGTTTAAGGTCTTCCCATAAATGCCGTATTTGACCTAATGTTAGCTTGCGATCGGTAGCAAGCTTATTTTGGCTGCCATCCAGACGTTGCACTTTACGTCCAAAAGCCTGTGTCTCTAGCACTGATACAGTGGAGGTTGAACGGCGTGGCAAACTCAATTGAATGGAAAGTTCCTTCCCTGTTACCAAGCTTGCTGGAGTCAATGTGAGAATTGGTAAGCTCTTTGAGAAACTGGGGACAAGAATAGGATGACTGAGTTCACCCAACCAATTGAGAACTTCTGCTTTTTTTGCTGATTTCCAGGTTGTCAGGGCAAAATCCTCGTGACAGGAATTACTGCCCCTTACCAGCCCCAAAAAAATACTGGCCAAAGCTTCTGATGATGCCGTGCTGTCTCCGATGAAATAGGCAGCTGAATTCCATCCACCGTAGGTCTTTGCCTCATCAATGCGTTTCAAGTGCTGATCTATCTTGATCAGTAACTGTTCAATACCTTTTTCGCAATTTTCGATGGTTATCTGGCGATTGCTGCCGGTAGTAACATTTATTGAACGGTTGTCTGTGGTACCGGTAGTGAAGGTTGAAGATTTTGTTTCTGAGACAGAACTCGTTTCTGATGTACTATGACTCTCGTTATGACCATAGGATTCGGACGCGTTTGTTCCAGTTGTTTTTTGCTTGCCCATTGCTGTCGCAAAGGCTGAACCAACTTGCGCACCTGCCATTGCACCAAAAGGTCCAGCGCCGGAATAAAAGCCAATAAGGGCACCTACGGATGGTCCCAAAATTGATGCTGCTTTCGAAATTCCCGTTTGCGAACTAATGGACTCGGACATTCCTTCTGTTTTTGTAGTCGAAGTTCCTAAAGTGTGCGAAGTACCTTGCGAAGTAGTCAAACCCAAACTTTCCCCAAAAGACTCACTGAGACTCTGGCTAATACTCAAGCCAATACTGTCACTTTCTTGCTGACCAAAAGTTAACTGCTGTTTAACTAGTGGGGAAAGTTGTGTCGCCATCTGCTCATAACCAGTGCGAATCAAATCTAGATTCTGGGGTGATACGGGTTCGGCCAAAATAATTGCTTGGTATATACGACGTTCGGCTGCATCAATAAATCGTTCAAGCCCCTGCATGAAATGTTCACGATTTTCTGTTGACAGTGCTGGCACTCCTGTAACAGCAGTAATGCTGGATGAATGATTAAATTGTGCTGTTTTCACGCCCTCAAGCACAGATTTCACTTCAGATGCAGCTAGAGGTAACAAAGAACTGCCCGAAAAATGTCCCCTGAATGTTTCGTCAAGCAATTCACCTGCGCTTTGTCCAAGCGCTTTACCAGGGTCACCACGGGTACCGATGTACAACTGAGTTTCAATCCCATCTGAATGCAGAAACAAAAAAACGGTAAAACCAGCCGCACCCAAGGCAGTATAAGCAGCGGTTGTACTTTCTAGTACAGATTGTTTGTTATCCTGCACAATACGTTCAATACGGAATATTCGCACGTCACTCGATGGAGTCAAGGGGACATTTGTGACAAAGTCTTGAACGGGATATGATCCCAATTCTGCAAGGTAGCTACGGTTAATCAGCTTCTGACCCACGCTCAGCGCCAACTCGGCATTTTTTTTAATATCCGCAACAGAGTTAGAATTAAGATCCATTATAATCGTCCGTTATTACTATAGAATAAATATGAGGGTAACAAGCGCTGCGATCGCGCCACCAATTACAAGTGCAAGCTTGATGAAATTTTTATCTTCCTGGTGAGGTAACTTGCGTTCCTTATGGTCGTGAGAAGCAGATTGGTTAGAAGTATTTTGAGTTGTACGTGCAGTTTCATGTGGTTTCTGGCGTGCTTTATCTGGTATAAACCCATCCACTTTTTTCTGGCGTAAATGCTCGCGTACTTCAATCATGTGCAAAAATCTTTCTTCCGTGAAGCTGGTATCTAAATAGACTTCCTGCTTAAAAAAGTAATCCTTATCCCAATGCTCTAAATTGTGATCCATTGGCCCGCAAAAATCTTTTTCAACGTAAGGCTCGCACAAGTCTGGCGATTGCTTTTTGACCCAGTTAAGCGCAGCACGTAGCGTGGCCTTATCAAGGTTCATATCTAAAAGCTCCATACGTAATGCCGTTCGTATGCCGAGCATATTATTTTCCTTAATTGATCTATCAAGAATATCTGATGGAGTGTATTTACTGTCTTCAGAATAAACAGGATGTGATTGTGTCACTGGTGCCAACTTTGAATGGGGTAGAAATCCTTTCAACTCTTTTTTACGACCATATTCTCGTACTTTTATCAGATGATCTAAACGTTTTTGTGAAAAATTTCGTTTAGCTTCATTCTTTTGTTCAAGGTAATACTTTATATTCCAACACAATGAATCAGAATTTATAGGTTCGTATAGATCATTTTCGATATATTCATCGAAGACATCTCGATGGTCCTTCATCATTTCAGATAAAACATGCTCAAGACTTTCCTTTTCAATTTCCGGTTGATCGAGAGCCTCAATAAAGCGCTTTTTAATCTCATCCTTCTTTTTATCCATAAAGATTCCCCTAAATTAAACGGACATAGTCCGATCGAGTTTTTCTTTAAACCCGTTGATCCACTCCAATCTTTGTTTAGCCGCCTCAATTGCCTGCACACGTTCGTCTTTATCGTTTACCTTGCTTTCAAGAGAGGCGATCAATTCATCAAACTTATTAGTAAACTCTCTTTCCATAAAACTCAAAAAGTATTCAACAAGATCATCTTTTTTCTTTTCAATCTTTTTTCGGGCAGATTTTTGTAAGGTAGAATATTGATTTCGAAGATCGAATTCATGATTCTGCCAAAATTTTTTCAAATCAACAAACTCCTGATCTTCATATGTAGACCTCGTTTTGGTACTACCCCAGGAAAAAGGATTCCACCATTTACTATCACTTACTTCATATGAACCAGTTTTGACACTTTTTGTATCTATATCTTCTTTACCAACAATAAGATTCACGGAAATATCAGTAATCGTTTGTTTAATACCCGCGAGCATAGGCAAATTAAGATTTTGACAATGGTCAAACAATTCTGCGACATAAAATTTATAATCATTTTCCAGCTCATATCGAATCAACTCTTGGGAGGATATATATGCCTTTTCGTATTCATTTATCAATTGTTGATAATGAGCATTTAAATCCTCTTCGACTTCTCGGACCATCATGTTTGCCTTTTTTACATCTACGTCTCCATCAAATCTCTCAGAAATATGTTTAGTATAGTTTTTGTGATCTGCCTCAATTTTAACCAATAAATCTACTGTTGATTGTGGTAGATGTTTACCATCTTTATTAATATTCTCTTTGTAGGTCTCGCTATCAAAACTTTTCTTTTTGCGATTTTTGAGTTCTTGTATTTCAGTTAACAGTTGATCAAGTACTTTTTGGTCGTCATTCAATTGCTCAATCAAATGCGCTTCGTTAAGACCAACTTTAATAGACTGAAGCAAAGCATCATAAGCACGCTTAAGGCGATGAGGTAGATTGTATTTATCGATGTACTCATCAATCATAACTTCGACTGCGGGCAAACCACTGCTTACCATCAAAGGAGTATATTTCTTTTCAGATAGAGTGCGTTTTACCCGTGAAGTAATTGGCATATATTGGACGAGATTCATGCATGGTTGTTCACTGAATAAATCGGCGAGCCCTTGAAAATCACAACGCTCTTTCCGTGAATGTCCATCATGAGGTTTGCGTATGAGACCAGTCAAATAGGCTGATACTGGATACACTAATGGATTGAGAATCCCGTTACTTTTTAGATAGTTACGGACATTATCTAATGTCTTTGACGGATCTTCTCCTTTCTCTGGATCAAACGCATCCATTTTATTGACAACAAAAATAAAGCGGTCTTTACTTTGCTTGCCTCCTTCACTCATTTGCTTTGCAACCAAGTTGAGGAGAATCTTATCGTCGTGTGTGCTTAGCTGCGTACCGTTAAGTATATAAAGAATCAATGGATTCCGTCTTGAATCCTGAATAAACTCCATGGTTTTTCTTCTATGCTCATCGTTCTGGCTATTGTTTGGACCTGGAGTGTCAGTCAGCACCAGACGAACATTATCCCTCTTTTCTATCGCCACGATATCGCCTTCAATGTCGATACGAAACGTACCTTCCTGCTGGTTCCATATTTTGAGCTTTTCCAGGCCGATATTTTCTTCACTTTCAAGAATGTTGCCCATCTCATCAAAACGTTTCGCTTTAAATTTACCTTTAACCTGTTCATCATCTATTATGCGTGTGATGGTTGCAGTTGTGGCTTCATTGGCAGCAGGTAACAGGTCATTACCGAGCATCGCATTAATCAAAGTTGACTTTCCAGCAGACATCGTGGCAACCACATATACATCAAAGTCACAATTAAATGCCTCTTCAAGTGACTCTCTTACCTTCTCATTATTATCTAGATAAGAACCGAACTGAGGATGCGATTTTGCTTCATTAATAAGTTCTTTTATTTTTTCCAACCGAGTTTCTGCAGGTTGAACTGAAATCCAATCCACATCTGCATGTATACCCTTTTCTTTCGCCATAATTGCAGCAGCTTGGATATCAAGAAAATCCGACTCGACTCCTGTGAAGATAACATGAAAATCATCCTCTCCATTAAAAAGGTTATTTAATTCATCAAACAAACTCTCAACCCAAATTTGAAGCCTTGATTCTTTATAACTTGATAACTTACATCCTTCAGCAGGTGGTTGTCCATTAATCAAGAACTTTGTGTCTACCGTAAACGGATTGTGAGTAATTTCAATCTGGTTCATTCGAAGCCCCTTTCTGAATGATGATTTTGAATAAAAAATTCCAAAGTCCGGATACCGCTACAGGCTACCAATTGATACATTTGCAACATTCTTTGAATGTAAGCGCTCGAAAACTTCCTTTTTTCGGCAGCATTCTCCAAACGGTGCAACTCGTCGAATACGTCTTTTTTGATTTTATCATCTACTATCGCAGAATCAATTAATATATTTTTTTCATCCTGAAACCATCCAATAAATTGATTCAAATTTTTAAGCTGCATTGATGTCATCATTTCTTTGTTAATAAATTTTCTTGCGTAAAGAGCAGAATTTGAAGCAATCGGTATAATTTCCGGATTACCAAATCCTAACCTCTCTAGATATTCCTTAGTCTTAAATATAAAGCCTCTTACATTTTCACCTCTTTCAATATCAAGCAGATCTATTTTGTTTAGCACAAACACAATTTTAACCATGATATCTTCTTCTAATTTCTTACGCACTACCATCAATAATGATTTATCATCGTTGGTTCCTAGTTGCTCTGTATTTAGAATGTAAACAATAATTTTGGATCGAACATGATCCAATGCTTCTTGCATAACTATCTCATGTTGTTCATCTCGGCTATTGTTTGGTCCTGGGGTATCGTGCAGCACCAGGCCATGAGCACAACCGGGCAATCCAAAAAATGATCCAGAAATCTCGATCTGATTCACATTTGGATCTGCATTCCATAATCGCATTTGTTCGCCTGAAATATTATCACTCATTGAGATTTTATCACCAGATATTGCATAACACGAACCTTTATAAAATTGTTCTGTATCCCTATGCTCAATACTGGTCAGACAGGCTGTTGTCGCTTCATTAGCTGCATGGAGAAGCTCTCGGCCAAGTAGCGCGTTGATAAGCGTTGATTTTCCAGCACTCATGGTCGCAATCACTAAAACATCAAAAGGATCGCTGGGCATCATCTGTTGCTCTTGAATACTCTTGCGCATCTCATTAGGCATGACAAGCTTCTGAATAGCCTTATTATTTAATAGGTTTAACTTCTTTAGCTTTTTCTTAGCTTTGCGCTTTCTTTTGTTCAAAATCACTCTCCGTTTTACTCATGTGAAGCCAAAATCACAGTCCAGTCTGTTTTGAAAGTTCTCTGAAAATGGCTATTATATCAACCTTTTACTTCTCGCTATCTATAATCTCTTTGAGAAAAATTACTTGATCGTGTAGAAATCCTGCTGTTTCAATTGTGCTATTTCGTGTTCTAACACACAGATTCTTGCCTCTAGCAACTTCTGCTCATCACTTTTGGTACGCATCACCTTATGCGCCAAATGCCACCCTACGAATAACAAAACCAACATAACGATTATAGGCATAATGCTTTCTCCTATGAAATATTGCTCAGACTTTCTGTCATATCTCCCTCAAGGTATGGTTACGCGTGTCAACCCCACATTTTCTGAGCCGATGTAAAATTATTTTTTTTGAACCAATCCGCTGTAGGTTTACCCAATATCATTAGGGCAAGCATTGCAAGCTTTTTCCTGCGGTAAAACATCATGATCACTCCGCCCAATCCAACTTTCCCTATCACTCATATACAGGAAACGATCCATACCAGCATTTTCAGCGCTGCGAACATCAATATAAAACCCAAAACCATACACAGTCCTATCAACAAAAGCGCGAGAGCTATCATTCGATCCAGTTGACGCGCTTCTTTAAGAAAAGACATTGTGC
>JABEBX010016107.1_pt1 | contig 10264 bp, 14 predicted proteins | sample 7245971 | NCBI WGS metagenome assembly JABEBX01 (sample SAMN14506365, study PRJNA622280) | hot springs metagenome | biome: hot spring [ENVO:00000051]|acidic hot spring [ENVO:00002120]; feature: spring [ENVO:00000027]|sediment [ENVO:00002007]; material: sediment environment [ENVO:01001048]...
TCCGGCAGGCTTCACTTCGACAATGTCGAGGACATCCACCTGCGCTATGTCGCCATCACCAGGGCTCGTAAGCGCCTCGTCATGGCATGTCCTAACCTGCACCACTGGCTTACCGGGTAAGCCACAAGGAGGCCCACCATGAAACGCATCCAGGTCGAGATCGACGACCAGACCGCCGCTAACATTGCCGAACTGGTCCGGCGCATCAACGCCAATGCCGGACCGGAACCATTCAATAGCCATGGCCCGCTCACGGTAAAAAAACTGGCCGCCATGCTCCTGGAGGATGCCGGGATGGTGGTCAGCCGGCCAGGGTCGTGGGAAGGAGGCAATATGATCGAGGTGCTTCGGTGCCACGGATACAATGGTTGAAACAGGAGGACGAAAAAATGAACATCAAACGCAGCAATCGCTTGATCCTGGTGATCCCCGCGATCACCTTCCTCATGCTCCAGGTGGCACCTGCCCAGGGGGCCGTAACAGCCGTTCATGCCGCAGCAGATGGTGATCCCCTCGTCATGGGCACCACTGCCGCCGTGGCCACCCCTATAGGAACGCAAACGCAGCCCCCTACCCTCACCCCGCAACAACTCGATACCCTCATCGCGGATTACCAGGCCGCCAATAACTCCGCAGCCGCACAGGCCGGCCAGCCGCAGCGGCCAACCCAGCAGCCGCAGCGGCCAACCCAGTCCGATTCAAGGTACACCATCGCTCCCTGGGTCATCCTCCTGCGCAACGCGATCTCCACCACAGCAAGCGCGATCTGGATCGCCTCCATCGGGTTCCTCCTGGCGTCCCTCGGTATCGGCGCAGGGGTCTTGCTCTGGGGCCGCGCCCAAATGATCCGCGCTCGCGCAGGTATTCCTGAACGCAAACGCACGGATCACCACGAATAAGTACGCCATGGCGGCACCGTAGCCCGTACACCAGGGCCGCATGGCCCCCGGTAGTGTTGCCGCCTGCAAGGGCTCCGCATCGGCACTACTCCCCCACCGAAACGCTGGGGCCAGCGACACGGGCGACCCAGCCGATCCTGAAAAATGATCGCCCTCCATCCCCCGGTAAGCCTGTTTTTCTTTTTCTGTATTGTCCTTTTCTTTTATTGTCACGATGACTGTATGGATCTTCTTTTATCACCATGGCGCAGTGATTGTCTTTATTTTATCCCGATGATGGAAAAATTGATTTTGTTTTATCGTCTGGACGACAGAATGTATTATGTTTTATAAAAATAGTGTAAAAACTAATTTTATTTTATTGTGAATGCCTTTTTATTTTATGAAATCCCCTTGCAGACACGTTCAGGCGCCCGTTACCCGTCCTCCGGAAGCCCTCTCTCCTCTCCTGGGACCCCATACCGGCCCCCTCTCCATGGACCCCACAGGAGCGCCTGAAAACCGCCCCAGAAAAATGGATTAAATGGATTAAATGTGTTTTGGCCTTTTATTACCTGGTCCCACTCCAAGGGTATTTTTTCACCCACGAAATGAGCCATGCCATGGGCTGGTACGCGAGGGGATGCCTGGGACACTATCCACTCCTCCATGGCATCCCAGGATCGATCACGACAGCCCCCCATCCGCCGTCTGTCGTTTTTCCGCCATAAACATGGATAAAAGATTTTCGCAAACGAATGGCATATAACTTGCCTACGGAGGAACCATGCTTTCAGCCCATTATTGGAAAAATGCGAACGATACCCTGAGCTACTTTCTGACCGACGAAAGGAACGACCAGGTGGGTGAGCCGTTGTGGGCGGGAGAAACCATCGCGATCCTGAAACAAGAAAAAGGCGGTTGGCCCGATGCCGTCGAAGTTGAACACCTTGGCCTGCTGCTGGATGGCGGATTCCTACAGACCCCGCCGGCGGCGGGCCGCAACTGCGCTGCCGATTTCACATTCACAGCCCCAAAGGATGTGTCCATCTTCGCGGCCCTGGCCGACGCCAAGCAGCGCGATGCCATCATAAGCGTCCATCTGCAAGCGGTCCTCAAGGCCCTGGGCGAACTGGAGGGATTCTCGGCCGTTCAGGTCGCCAGGGAGGTGGCCGAAGGTCTGTCACCGCCACGCGGACGCGGAAGGCCCAAAGCGGACGGGAACGAGAATCCGGAGAAACCCAAGAAGGGCCGTGGAGAACGGGTGAAGATCCTAACCAAAAACCTGCCCGCAGCCCTGTTCACTCATTTCACGGCCCGCCCCGTTGACGGGGAACCGGATCCGAACATTCACACGCACTGCCTGGTTCCCAGGATCACTATGCGGCCGGATGGCGGTTGGGGCACCCTCGATGTCTATGTGCAAAAGCAGGACATCCTTTCCGTGGATCAGACCTATCGCAAATATCTTTTCAACGGCTTGGTGCAAAAAGCGGTTCCGGCGGCGGTGGATGCCCGGTACGGGCTGGTCATTGATGGAATCACCGATGACGTGCGCAGGGTGTTTTCCATGCGCAGCGCGCAGATCCGCAACCACGCGCACGGTGACACCGAATCAGAGGATCTTGCCGCGCAGGTGGCCAAGCGCCGCAAGGCCGCCATACAGACCAGGGAAAACAAAAGCGAGATCCCTTGGGAAGATTGGCTGCCGTTCTGGCGACAACGCGCATTGCGCGAGGTTGCCAGTGATACCCTGGAAGAAATGGAAAAGATCTCCATGGAACCAGATGGACGGGCGGCCTTGGAAAAACTTGTGCAATTGGTGGACACTCAGCAAGCGACAACAACCCATAAACCGGATAGCAGAAGGAGATAAACATGGCCTTGTATGACGAGAAGGATGCCATCAGCATGCGGCGGGATACGGCGGAAACCATCCGCTATCTCTGCACGGAGGGACACGCGGACGTGGATACGGTAATCCGGGACCTGATCGAGATGGCGGGCGGCGCCGATGTAGCCTCCGTGGCGATCTATCACCGGCACAATGCCCCGGTCAACGATGATCCCAGCAAGATCGAGAACCACCTGCGCGACATGGTGCTGTCCCACGCAACCATGCCGTATCCGGACGAATAAGCCATGTGGCACCACAACGCGGCGCACTATGCCGACCATGCCTATGCCACATCGCATGCCGGCATGGGATGGTTCGGGCATACCGTGATCAGCAGCATCATCCACGGCCTTGTCTACGGGGCGATCTTTCGCCTGTTTCGTGGCATGAGCATCGAAACGGTCCTTGTGATAGCCATAGTCGGCATATCCCTGTTAGGCGCGCTTTATTGGCTTTCGAGCAGGGGGGACTAGGCAATACCGGAGGAAATTTTCAAGTATAAAAGAAAATCTCCATAGACCCCCTATAACATCGGCATGACTCTGATGAGAACCAGAAATATGCGCCCAACCTTACGTTTTTGCCTTGCCTTGCCAATGCTTGGGCTTGTCGGCTGCGCTCATATCCAACAGCAAAAGGTGTCGGCCGTGCCGCCGCCTCGCTCCATCGCCGGTCCCTTGCAGCGGTCAGCGGAACAGATCGCCCGCGCGTGGACCCTGCTTGGGGACGAAAAGGCCGCCGTGAATCCTCCGGCCTATCCGACAGCGCCGATATTGCCTCCCGCACTGGCGCAAACTGTCACCCTTCCCTGGAACGGACCGGTGGAGCCCATAGTGGAAAAGCTCACGCTCATAGCCGGCTACCAACTGGTGATCCTGGGCAAAAGGCCACCCTCCCCCATCGTCGTGACCCTAAGCGGTCAGCACTCGATTTTCGACGCGCTGCGCATCATCGGCGCGGAGACGGGCCAGTCCGTGGATATTCGTCTGAATGCAATCGCAAAGACCGTGGAGCTGCGCTATGTGGACGCTGCCTGACCTCGAACAGTTGACCGCCAACGGCCAGGCCATCGTGCAACAGGCCAAGAAAGGCCACACGCCGCTGGATCTGCAACGCAAGGCCATCGAACAGACGGCCATGAGCTATGGCGCCCAGGGCGGCATGGCATGGCGAGCCCGGGAGATCGACCGGCAACTCGCTCAGGTCTCTGGTCGGCTGGATACCATCTATGACTTTCAGAGACTGGCGCTGCCCGGCAATGTGCTCCCGCCCGTCATCGAATCCGGCCGCGAGGCATCGGTGTTTCACGCGGATACCCTGAGAACGAGCATCCAGGATTACCGCATCGTAATCCCCGCCCATTTCGCCTCCGTATTGCCGACCTGGCGCAGCTATCTCGACATGCGCTATCGGCAACCGAGCCTTGCCGCGATCCCCGCCGCCCTGCTCCCGCACACCGCTGTGCAGAAGGCTTGGTGGCGGGATGCAGCCGTGAAAGGCTGGGGAGCGGGTGAACAGGAAGCGGATGCCCTGTTCCAGAACAACCTGGACCGGATGACCCGCGACATTACCGGAATGATCCGTTACCGCCAGCTATTGATGGATGGCGAAGTAAAGCCGCCCATGATCGAAAAGGCCGATCTTGGCGTGGAGCGCGACCAGCGCGTCCTCGGCCGGGCATCCCGCATGCAGGTTGGCGTGACTCTGCACCGCATCACCTTGCCGGCGGGCTTTGCGGATCCGCATCACTGGCAGGTATTACCACGATAGGAGGGAACATCATGCCGGAAGCCAAAAGCCGTTTGTATCTGGGAGACGAACGATCCGGGGCGCTAAAAGCCTTGCAAGGGTATCTGTCCGAACAGGCCATGGCCGGCAAGCGCATACAGGTTTTTTGCGCCGGCGGCACGCAATGGACCGATATGACGGTGCCGGTTGACTATCTGTTTCCCCCATACCACCGCAGCCATGTGGTCCCCGCCGGGCGCGTGCAGGTGATGGAAATCGCGCAGGATGAATCCGGATTGCGCGGCATCTGGGAGATCATCGACCCCAAAACGCCGGGACCCGCTCCGGTTGACCTGTTCGCATTCGTGCCGGCGGCGCGGAGCATCGGGACCATGCACTTTCAACTGCCTGGCTGGGTGCAGGAATGGGAACAAAGGGGCACCGAGATCGTGTTCTATGGCACAGACAAGGATACGCTTCGAGAAGGCGTCGCCATCAAACATCTATCCGATAGCTGCCGGGAGGTCCTTCTGTTCGGAATGGAACCCGCCAGCGATCTCGTGCGGAGCTGGGCGGCCCACGACGGCATTCCTCTGAACGATATCCGCAACCTGGCCAACGGCGAATACATCACGGTGGAAGATCCCTGGAGCCTGTTTCTCAGTATGCCTCCACGCCGGACCTGGGAGCCCTTGTACGAAGAGGAGCAACTGTGACCCATGCGTTTCACCCGGAGATGCGCATCTTCTCCGAAGAAGATGCCGCCCGCTGGGTCGGCATGGTTTTCCGGGCCTATCCGGAGTTTTCCGATCTGGACCTGCAATCGGAGATGGCGCCGGTCGTCATGATCCATGGCCGGCGCAAGGAATTGCCCAGACCGATGGATCACAATGAGATCGTCCACGTCATCAACGCCATGTTTCCCAACGGATGGGCCTTTCTCCAGCGCGACCAGGGTGGGTTGAACACGGCCTATACCCTGCGGATCAGCGATGGAGCGCATGGTGATCTACCGGAACGGGTTCGCCTGCGCTTCAACGCGGTCATGTGCCGTGATCCCATGAGCACGTCCGCCAAGTCTGTTGGCGCACAGATCACCATGCGCACCATCAGCGAAACACCGCCGAACTGGGCCAAGCTCAAGATCCCCCAGGAAATCATCGACAACTTCTTTTTCCCGGATGGCCTTGTCCTGGTTACGGGGCCGACCGGATCGGGGAAAAGCACTCTACTGGCGGCGATGATCGAAATGGCGATCCATGATTCGCGTTTCGAGGATCACAAGTTCACGACGCTGGAGAACCCCATCGAGTTCGTGTACCAGCATCCCAGGGTGGTGCAGCAGGAAGTGCCGCGCCATATCGTGACCTTCGAGCGCGGGATCGAGGAGGCCATGCGCCGGCGGCCCAATTTCATCATGGTGGGTGAATCGCGTGACCGCGCGACGATCCTTTCCACCATTACCGCGGCCATGACGGGGCATCAGGTGGCCACGACCCTGCACACCACCGGCGTCGCCAACAGCGTAGCGCGCATGATGAAGGCGTTTCCCCGGGACGAGGCGGAATCCCTGGCGGCGGACCTGGCGGACGCATTGCGTCTCGTGGTGAGCCAGCGGCTATTCCCGGCGCCGGACGGCACCTTGCAGGCCGTGCGCGAATGGCTGGCGTTCAACGAATCCATGCGCATGGTCTTGCTCAAAACCCCATTGGAACAGATGACCGCGACCATCAGCGAAATGGTGAAAGTTCACGGGCACAGTTTCGCCATGGATGCGGACCATTGGTACAAGCAAGACCGTCTAACCGAGTTATCTTATACCCGAATCATGAGCAGCTTTGGAGCATAGCCATGGCACGTCAGAACCAGTTGGTGAACGATGAGAACGCATGGCGTTTCCGGTCACAGACGCCGCAGTTCTTTCTCATTGATGGGCAGGCTGGGTGGCCCGTATTGTTGTGTTTCTTTTGGCCACATCTCGATACGTTCATTTTCGCCGGTGTGTCGATGGTAGTGCTTTCTGTCGCCGCCAGATATGGCTATGGGGTTCCTCAGCTATTGGGGAAACTTCGCGTATTCGTAGGGTCACGTTATCGGTACAGGGATTGAGCCATGTCTGTGGAAAGGAACAGACGCATATTCTTGGAAAAGAACAGACATATGTTCTACCAGGGAGAAGATGATTAGCAAGCAACTGTGGTCAGTTTTCTAAACCATAAAATACGGAGAGTGCAAAATGTCAATCAAGATCGCGGTAGATGACGGTTACGGAAACATGAAAGTAGCTTTCAGGAACGACAAGGGCGACCTGGTAAAGGTAGTCGTTCCATCCCATATCACCACGCGCTCGGTGTATGAGTTGGATAAGACGAAGCCGTCTGTCCGCGCCATGCGGACAGAAAGCGGCATCACCTATTTTGTTGGCGCCAGACATGAAACCGAGGACACGCGGTTCAGCGATTTCGCCACACACGATATCAATCGTCTCCTGGTGCGATACGCATTGAGCATGGCCGGGTTGCCGGATGACGCGAAATATGACCTTGCCGTCGGTTTGCCGGTCCATCAGTATTATGCCGGAGGGGCCGTAAACCAGGAGGTTATAAAAAGAAAAATGGAGCACCATAATAAACCGGTTTTTCTTGTGGGTGAGCATAACGTGGATTTGCCTTTGTCCGGGCCATCGTCTGTCCGGTGTTATCCGCAATCCTCCATGGTCCCGATGAATTATGGCGAGGATGGACTCGACCTAGAAAATAGTACGCTGGTTGTCGTGGATATCGGTTACAGGACGACCGACATTACCTATCTCGAGGACGGCGATCTGGTTTCCAGCAAATCCGGTGGCAAACCAGACATCGGTATGGCCTACGCCATTGACGAGTTCGGCAAATCCATCACCCAGCGATTCGGCTACCAGATGCCGGAGGCGATCATCAACCGGATATTCGAGCGATCCAAGGTGATGCACAACGGCGAGCAATACGATGTGTCGGAACAACGCAACGCGGCCCTGGATCGCATGGCTGATGTAATCATCCGGTCCACCGAGCAGATCATCGGGGGATCTTCCGCCCATGTGGATCGCATCGTGCTCATCGGCGGGGGGGCATCCTTTCTTCTCGACTTTTTACGGAAACAAGGCCGTTGGCCGCATGCGCGTCTCCATTCCGATCCGCTATTCGCCAACGCCCTTGCATGGCTGAACACATGGGAGCACTCCAGATGACAGATAATCTTGATCGAGGCGGGGCCGGGCGGCAGACCATCACGAATGCGGACATGGAACAGGCATGGATGGACGCCCTGCAGGGATGGTCCTCCATCCAGCGCCAATACCGGATGAACATCGTTGAGGGTCTCACGAAAGAGCGGGATGCCTTATGGGAACGTGTCCAGAAGGACATCGAAAGCCAGCTAAAGAGCCTAGCCGGCACGATAGAGACCACCAAAGGCAGCATGGCGGATGAACTACTGCAGAAGACCAGGGAGTTCAAGCAGGACGTGACGACCATTAACCAGCAAGCCAGCGAGATACGGCGCCTGCTGGAAAGTGAATCCGAGCATCTCAAGACCTCTATCGAGAAATGGAAAGGCGAACAGAAGACCGCCATTGAGGTGTTGAACAGACACCTGCAGGAGAATCGTGATCTGGTGACCCGCTGGGAGAAGGCTGCCGACAAGGTGGCCTCCATGAACAACGACGACCGGCCCATTCCCCGCTTTGTCATCACGCTGGCCGGCGCGTTCCTCGGCTGCGCCGGCGCAATCATCGTCTTGTTACACTGAGCATCTGGAGGGCGATATGAAAAACGAACGGGAAGTAACGAGCGATTGGGCGCGACGGGCGGATGTGACCCGCAATGGCATATTGCAGGCGATCAAGGAAGGTAAGGCCGATCGCGTGGTCGCCGACCGATTGCTGGGCATCGTGGACTATCTCGACACCCTTCTCCACGGATTTTTTACCCTGCAACAGATGATGGTGCAACTATACGGTCGCCAGGGAACCGGCGTCGCGGACCAGATCATCTCCACTTTTGAGGCGACATTCCTGGAGAAGATGGCCATCATCCAGGAGAGTGTCCACGATGACATCGTGGAACACAGCGGCAAGCGCAACGAGGCCTCGAACAGCTTCTATAAGTCCCTGTCCGCTCTCAGCGGAAAGACGGCCGAGATCGGCACCGAGATTTACCAGACGATCATCAAGAAGGTCGGGGAGGCCGATAGCGCCGTGCTGGCGGCACAACTGCATGCCGCCGTCAAAAAGGCCATCGACAATCTCGGCAATGACAATGATCGATTGAATGTCGCCCTGCGAGAGGCATTCTTGGAGATCATCAAAAAGTCCATCCAGGCCGATGCCGACAGCGAAACGTCAGGCATCGAGGGCTTACAGAAGGCATTGGCGGAGCAGATCTCCGGAATCGTCGGAAAGACCGTGATGCAATCGCTGGCCGACAGTACCCGCTCGCTGGACATCAAAGACATTATTGAGAAACAGGTTTCCGCCGGCATCGCCAGCGCCGTCACGGAGGCGATCCAGGCCGATGACAAGGCCGAACTCAAGCAATACCTGGAGGAAAGCGCCAGAAGCGCAATGCAGGACGCATTGCGCAGCGTGGGGCCCGAACACCAGGACAACAGGATCGAGGCGCTGCAACAGGATCTGGAGGCAACGCGGAAGGTCGTGGATACCATCCTGAACAACACCGTGAAGGCGGCGCAATTCCAGGATAAGCCGGCGAAGCTGGACAAGTCCGTGCTGGATTCCGTCACCCAGGCCGCCCAAGCCGCTACCGAGAACACAACCAAGCTGGCCGCCATCGAGACGATGCTCGCGGATTTACTGGGGCACCTGAAGGATGCGGACCGCAAGATAGAGCAGATGCAGTTCCAGATCGACAACCTTGCGGCACCGTCACCATCCATCACCTTCAAGGAAAATGCCTCATGAAAAAGCGGACCATCATCACGGCCATGATTGCCATTGCCGGCGTGGCCACCGTTTCCTTTTTCGCTTCCCGGATCCCCGGCGTCCCTGTGGCCCATGCGGACGGGCATGGGGCGGTGACGCCTCGCATCGACGGCGATCCCGGCCATGCCCTCTCGAACGCCGACTATGCGATGGTGCGCGCGGCCCAAGGGAACTTCAGCATTGCCCCGATGTATTTCGGCACCCCCGCGCAACTGGTGGGCAAGCCGGTCATTTATGTGTTTCTGGACCCCAATTGCAAGTTCTGCCACCGCTTTTATGATCAAATCATGCCGCTCGTGAAACGGAACGCTGTCCAGGTTCGGGCCATCATGGTTGGCTTCGTGAAACCGAGCAGCATCTATAAGGCCGCCGCCATTGAGGAATCCCGCGTGGTATCCGGCCCTGGGGGCGGCATGGGGCTGGAGGCGGCGAATGCTCTAGCCAGCGACGAATACGGCTTCCAGAAGGCCACGGAATCAGGCGCCATGACCCAGAGCCATAATCCCCAGGCCCTGGCCGTCATCAAGGCCCACAACGCCCTCCTGGGGCGCCTGGCGGTCCGTCATGGCGGACACCTGGAGGTGCCGACCATCGTCGCCGTCGTTCATGGACAACCCAGCATTTTCTTTGGGGCTCCCCCGCAAGGAGCCGCCGCTTTCGTCAATCAGATCAACAACCACTGACCAGAAGGAGAGATAGCATGACCAAGAACGAACTCATTGCCGAGATCGCGCGGCGCGGGAGGCTGCTGACCAAGAGCGATGCGGAATCGGCGCTCGC
>JABEBX010020267.1_pt1 | contig 10262 bp, 6 predicted proteins | sample 7245971 | NCBI WGS metagenome assembly JABEBX01 (sample SAMN14506365, study PRJNA622280) | hot springs metagenome | biome: hot spring [ENVO:00000051]|acidic hot spring [ENVO:00002120]; feature: spring [ENVO:00000027]|sediment [ENVO:00002007]; material: sediment environment [ENVO:01001048]...
GTGATGGTCCAGTGGATGTTGACGCGGCGGCCGGCGACGTTGGCCAGAATGCGCTCGTAGGTGGCGGGATGGCGGCGCACGTCGTGGTGCTCGGGGAGGCCGTCGATGGATACGGCTGCGGTGAAACGTGGGAGATGCATCCACTCGGCGGGGATGGGGATGATGCCGCTGGTGACCACCATGGTGAAGATGCCGCGGCCGGCGAGCTCGGGCAGAATGCGGCTTAATTCGCGGTGGCGCAGCATGGGCTCGCCGCCCACCAGCGTGACCTGCAAAGGTTTGTGGAGGCGGACGAGGCCGAGCACCCCGTCGACCAGCGCGTCGCCGCGCTTGTCGCTCAGCTCGCGCAGGATGACCTCGCCGCCCAGATGGTTTTCGCCGTAAGCGTAGCAGCCAGGGCAGCGCAGAGGGCACTCGCGAGTGATTTCGATGGAGAGCACCGGTGTGTGGCCCCAGAGGACCTTGCCCCAGGACTGCATAATGTCTCTGGCCCGCAAACTATCACCTCCGCGAGAAACCGGCAAAGCCGGGAGTATGGCGCCCCGTTCAAGGCTGGCGCTGCCTGTGGACGGCGCGGACTTGCAAGCTGAGGCTTGGAGACACGTCATCACTGGCCTTGCGGTTGGGAAGATCGGCTAACAGACTCACTTGTCTATTTTTTAGACGCACTGGCGCGTAAAAGGACCGCGCAGTCGGGCGCGTCCCCACGCCGCGTTCATGGATTGGTCCAGAAAAACCACCCCGCCATGGAAAGGCCGATGAGGACCACGATGGCGCGCAGCACGGGCTGCGGCACGCGGCGCGCCTGGCTGGCCGAGGCGTAGCCGCCAATGGCGCAGGCGATCATGGTCAGCAATCCATAGCGCCACGCCACCTGCCCGTCCACTACGAAGATGATGAAGGCGATGCCGTTGGCCAGCGTGTTCGCCACCACCTTGAGGGCGTTGATGGTGTGGATGTCCTGATAACCAAAGAGCGCGAGCATACTGATGAGCAGAAAGCCGGCCCCGGCGCCGAAGTAGCCAATGTAAAACGCCACCACGATAGTGGCGAAAAAGAGCGGCAGGCGGCGCGGTGCATGCACGTGGCCCGCGATTGCCTCCTGGCGCCGCTGCTGATTCAGGCGCTCCAGCCAGCGCGAGACCGGGCCGCTGACGGCAAAAATGGATGCGGCGCCGAGCAGCAGCCACGGCACCAGGTGCAGAAAGGTCATCTGCGGGGTGTTCAAGAGCACCACGGCTCCGGCGGTGCCGCCCAGCAGGCCGGCAAGTCCCATGGGCCAGGCGACGCGCAGGTTCTTGCGCACATCGTCGCGGTAGGCGGCGATGGAGGTAAGCTGGCCGGGCCAGATCGCCACCGTGTTCGTGGCGTTGGCCTGCACGGGCAGGATTCCCATACTCAGGAGGGCCGGAAACGACAAGAAAGACCCGCCCCCAGCCACGGCATTCAGCACCCCGGCCAAAAAAGCCGCGACGATGAGCCAGACCCCGCGCCAGTCCATGGATAAAGGCAGGCCGGAACTATGGATCATCTGACTCCTAGTGAAAAATGTGGACCATCGGACTTCCTTATCATTGTAGAGGCGCGCTCTCCAAGCCGCCCCGCCGCAGTCTATTGCAAAGTGATTCGCTTCAGCCCGCTCGTGGCCAAGGGTGGCCCCGAGCCTGATACACTTTCACTTTGGAGTCTTTGTCAGCGTAGTTGTCCTTCAGCGGCCCGCGGGCACGCGCCGCCGGGTTATCCGGTTCGGGCATAGCCGCCCGGCGCAGGCCACCTGGGGCGCAGGTCCGGCTGGTCGTAGGGCAATTTTTCTGACGGATTCGGATAGACCGTTCCGCGAGTGCTCGGACGGAGCGGGGAGGATTCATGCGGCGGTTTTTGACGCTTGTTAGCTTGTTCGCGTTGGCCATTCCAGTTGGAGTTTCGATCTCCGGTTGCACGCGCAATCCGGCGGCAAACTACTGTAACGGCTTGGGGTACGGGTTGACCGTCGACCAGGTCGATTACATCACGTTGCAGCCGCAGGTCGCGGGCATCTCGCTGGCCTACGGTCAGACCACACAGGCGGCGGCGCCTCAGGGCTTTAACTGCAGAAACTCCGGTGTCAGTCTCGGCGTCAACGGAGTGGCGTGGGGGACCAACAACAATCAGTTGGTGGATATTTCGCCGACGGGCGAGATCTGCGCCGGCACATGGAACCGCAACACCGGCGGCGGCATCGCCGACTACACCTATTGCAATGCCCCCAATCCGCTGCCCTCGACCAACGGGAAGCCCTATGGCATCGCCTATATCACGGCTACCGCAGACTCGGTCACCTCCAATCCGGTCGAGGTCTTTGTCCACGCCCCCATCACCGCCCTATCGCTCGTCGGTCCATCGGGATGCCTTTCTCAAGGTCAAACCGCGCCGCTCGACGTCGACGCCTACTATGACCTGAATGGCGTGAAGACCCTGCTCTGCGCCCCCAATTCGAGCTCGGTTCCCGATTGTTCATCAGCCATCGGCACGCCGTCCTACAGCGTGGGCACGTCTTCAGTGGCCTCTATTGAAGCTGCAACCGTCGCCGGCACCGAACCTACCATCACCGCGGAGCAACCCGGCACCACCGCTATCACCGCTTCGATCGCCGGCTCCGGTTCCGCGGCGGGCTACTTTTCCGTCTGTCCGCCGGCATCGATCAGCGTGACGCTGGCGAACGGGCAAACCTCCGGCACAGTCACGCAAGGAGTGCCCCAGAATCTGACCACCACGGTCCTCGATACCAACGGCAACCCCATCACCGGCCTCACGCTCGATTATCAGTCCACGAACCCCATCGACATCACCGCGAGCAGCGGCGGAACCATCGCCACTAGTTTCCCCGGAGTGGCTTCGGTCTATGCCATCTGCCAGCCGACCGACTGCAATCCGGCTCCTATCAATGAATTCGGCTTGAATGGCACGGGATTGTCGATCTCCTCCAATCCCGTGTCCATCACCACTCCCGGCACGGCCAGCGACTACGTTTGGTTCGCGGCGCCGGGCCAGTCGCAGTATTTCATTCCCTTCCAACTGGTTACGGGCACCCTGGGATCCACGGTCCGGCTGCCCTACGTGCCCAACTCCATGCTGATGGACCAAACCGGCACCAGCCTTTATTTCGGCTCACCGCACGAGTTGATGATCTACAACACGACCACCGACGCCCTCGGCACACAAAACACGTCGGTTCCCGGCGTGGTGCTGGCCGTCTCGCCCAACAACTCGCAGGTGCTCATCAACGACCAGGCGCGGCATCTTTTTTATCTCTACAACGTTTCCGGCGGCACCTACTCTACATTTCCCGGCATGGGCAACGCCGCTGCCTGGACGCCGGACTCGAAGACCCTTTACATCACCGACAACGCCGATCTGAACACCCCGGCAAGCTGCCCCACGCAACTGATTACCGGCCACACAGACACCCTCTATGTCTATAACGTGGCCACCGGCTGGAACACTTACCCGTTGCCGCCCAGCCCGCTGCCGCCCGATGCGATACCCTCCTGCACAACGCCGCCCAATGTGGCTCCTTCGGCTCCTATGCAAACCCCGGCCATCACCATTCCCGGAGTCGGCGCCTACCTGCGGGGCTCTCCCACCGACGCCCACACCTGGTGCCCGTCGGGGACGGTCGGAAACGCCGCCAGCATGACGTTCTATCCGCAGGGCGATTCGGAATCCGTACAGAGCGACGCCTTGGCGGCCACCGATGACGGCCAGCATATCCTGAGCGCGGAGTGGATGTCCGGCGGCGGAATCGAGCTCAACGACATCGGCATTTCCATTCCTACCGTGGCTCAGGCCAACGGCATTGCGACTCCGGCTCAGTGTCCCGTCACCACCACCGGCTCCGGCTCCAGCCAGGTGCAAACGCTCTTGCCGCTGCTCATCAAAGGCAGCTTCACCCAGACCCCGCTGACCAGCATCGACGCCACTTCTTCAGTCAATCAGGTGGTGACCGGGGCTACGCCGGTCGCGGCCGGGCAGGCGCTGGGCACTCCCCTGGCCTTTGTCACCTATTCTGCCTCTGCGCCACCGGCCAGCGGTAACGCTTTGCTGCCTTATTACATTCCCGGCTCCGGCGGTGCGGCAGGAACCGTGGGTTACGTCACACTGAACACGGCCAGCGGGATCCCGGCCGTCACCGCTCCCATCGTCGGCGCCTTCAGCCCTGACGACAGCTACTTCTTTGTTTCCACGGCCGGCGACAACGAGATTCACCTCATCAGCATTCCCAACACCATCACTTCTTCCTCAGTGCCCACCGATACCGAACAGATCAGCCCCAATCTGTCGGCGTGCACGCCGGTTTCCGCGGGCGGCAACGATGCCGGCTGCACCTATTCAGGCAGCGGAACCGTGGTTCCGGCCACGGCCATCGCGGTCAAGCCACGGCCCGTCACGTAGCGGCCGGCGCGGGCGCAAGCACAGGGCCGGCCACGGGTCGGCCTTGCGCTTTCCGACTGGCTGAGATCGCACGTTAAAATCAAACCATGATCAAGGGCATCTCCTTTCTGCGTCTTACAGCCAGTACGGCGGCCTACGACCGTCTCTCCAGCTTCTTTGCCGCGCTGGGCTTTGCGCCGGGCAAGGGATGGCAGGAGGAGAATAGCCGCGGAGCTTCGTTCCTGGCCCCGCTCGGCAACCTTGAGTTTGTCGATGGCCAACTCCCCTCCCCCACAGATGTATTGATCGAAGTCACTTCTCTGGACGCCGCGCATCAGGCCGCTGAGGCCTGGCTGCGCGCGCAAGGCGGTGAAGCGGCCCTCGCTCGCTTGGGGCCGATCACTGAAACCCACTGGAAGTCGCGCATCTTCACCGTCGAACCTGAGCCCGGCTTCCCGTTCAGCTTCTGGGCCTGGACCGACCCCGTAAGAGGAAAGCCCATCGCGCTCGAAGGCGATCTTTCCGCTGCGGGCATGAGGTTTGCCATCGTCGTCTCGCGCTGGAACGCCGTGGTCACCGACCGTCTGCTCGATGGGGCATTGGACGCGCTGCTGCGCAGCGGCGCCAACCGCGCCGATCTTGAGATTGTGCGCGTGCCCGGCGCGTGGGAGATTCCCGCCGCCGCCCGCGCCTGCGCCCAAACCGGCCGCGTGGACGCGATTATTCCTCTGGGCTGCCTGCTGCGCGGCGAAACCGCGCACTATGAGGCCATCTACAACGAAGTCGCGCGCGGCATCGGCCAGTCGCAGCAGGAGACCGGCATTCCCCACAGCTTTGGCGTGCTCACCTGCGAAACCCTGGAGCAGGCCCTCAACCGCGCCGGCGTCAAAGGCGGCAACAAGGGCTTCGAGGCCGCCGCCGCAGCTATCGAGATGGTCAGCCTGGGTAAGAAACTCGCGCAAGGCGGCCACGCTTGAGCTCCGGACCCCGCCGCAAAGGGCGCGAGCTGGCCATGCAGATGCTCTTTCAGGCCGACATCGGCCGTCAGGCTCCCGAGATGGTTCTCGCCACTTTTTGGAAGGCCGGCGGCGAGGTTGGGCCCACGGTCCGCGCTTTTGCCGAGGATCTGTTCCGCACCGCCCAAGACCGCCAGCAGGAGATCGACGCACTGATCGCCGCCCACTCCCAGCATTGGCGTTTGGAGCGCATGCCCGCCGTCGATCGCAACCTGCTGCGCATGGCGGTGGCCGAGATGCTCGCCTGCAAGTCCACGCCCTTTCCCATCGTCATCAACGAGGCTCTCGAAATCGGCCGGCGCTACTCGGCTCCCGAATCGCTCAACTTCCTCAATGGCGTGCTCGACTCCATCGCCCGCGCCCTCATCGCAAAGTAGAATCCGCTCCTAGCTTCGCGGTCCCAGGACCGGCCCGCGGTGCGGCGCGAGATCGAAGCCGTCATTCGTCAACTCAACGACCTGGGCATCGCCTTGGAAGAGCGGCCGGGGCGCTGACGCATGACTCATTCGCGGCAACGCGCTACCATTTCAGCGTGAGCACTTCCACGTTTTCTAGCCTCTCCAATCCCGCTCCGCTTGATCACGAGCGATTCTCCGCCCACCGCGAGCTCGAATCCCTGCTGAAGAAAACTCTGCGCGGCCCGGTTCCCTCCGATCTTGTCCGCTTCGATCTGAGCTCGCGCGCCCTCTACGCGACCGACGCGTCGAACTATCGCCAGCTTCCCATCGGCGTTATCTTTCCGCGCGACGCCGGCGACGTCGAAGCCGCTTTGGCCGCTTGCCGGGCAACGGGAGCGGCGGTTCTGCCGCGCGGAGCGGGCACCAGTCTTGCCGGCCAGTGCGTGAACGTGGCCGTGGTCTTCGACTACTCGCGCTACATGAACGCTCTTGAATCCATCGATCCAGAGGCCAAGCTCGCCCGCGTCCAGCCCGGCATCGTGCTCGACCGCCTGCGCGACGCGGCTGAAGTTCATCACCTCACCTACGCGCCCGATCCGGCCACGCACTCGCGCTGCACTCTGGGCGGCATCATCGGCAACAACAGTTGCGGCATCCACGGGCTGCTGGGCGGCAAAGCAGTAGACAACGTGGAATCGCTCGACATCGTGCTCTACGACGGCACCCGCATGAGCGTGGGCGCCACCACCCCCGAGCAGCTCGACGCGCTGATTCGCGCCGGCGGCCGGGTGGGCCAAATCTACGCCGGCCTCGCCCGCATCCGCGACCGCTACGGCGCGCTGGTGCGCGAAAAGTTTCCGCGCATTCCGCGCCGCGTCTCAGGGTACAACCTCGACGAGCTGCTTCCCGAAGGCCGCTTCAACGTAGCCCGTGCGCTGGTGGGCTCCGAGGGGACGTGCGCCAACATCGTCGCCGCCACGCTCAACCTGACCGCCAGCCCGCCCTTTCGCGTGCTCACCGTGCTCGGCTTCAACGATCCCTTTCTCGCCGCCGACGCCGTTCCCCTCATCCTCGAACATCGCCCCATCGGGCTTGAGGGCTTCGATTCTCTGCTCATCGATTTCATGCGCCGCAAGGGGCTCGCCCTCAAGGATCTTGAGCAGCTTCCGCCGGGGGCCGGGTTTCTGCTGGTGGAAATGGGCGCATGGGCCGCGGAAGAAGCGCGCGCCAAGGCCGAATCCCTCCTCCGCGCCGCGCCGGGCTGGCCCTCCCCGCCCACGGCCCACATTTGCACCTCCCAAGAAGCTGCCTCTGTTTGGCGCGTGCGTGAGTCCGCGCTGGGCGCCATGGTCTTTGTGCCCGGCGAGCCCAACCGCTGGGAAGGCTGGGAAGATGCGGCCGTTCCGCCCCGGCAGCTCGGCAACTATCTGCGCGCCATCACCGCTCTGATGAGCGAATACGGCTACCGCAGCCCGCTCTACGGCCACTACGGCCAGGGGTGCGTCCACATGCGCATCAACTTCGACTTCCGCACCGCCGAGGGGGTACGGCGCTTCCGCGAGTTTATCGATCGCGCCGCCGATATCGTGCTCAGCTTCGGCGGGTCGATTTCGGGCGAGCACGGCGACGGACAATCGCGCGCCGCCCTGCTGCCCAAGATGTTCGGCCCCGAGCTGATCGAGGCCTTTCGCGAGTTCAAGATGCTCTGGGATCCTGACAACCGCATGAATCCCGGCAAGCTGTGCGACGCGGTGCGCGTCTACGATCCGGTGGAGAATCTTCGCCACGGGCCGGCGCTTGGGGCCGGCCCAGGAGCCGCTGCGGCTGCCCCGGATCTCGCTTCGGAGGCATTGGAGACACATTTCGTGTTTGCGCGCGACGAGGGCTCGCTGAAGCGCGCCACCGAGCGCTGCGTGGGCGTGGGCTCGTGCCGCAACACTCAGGGCGGCGTGATGTGTCCCAGCTACCGCGCCACCGGCGACGAGCGCCACTCCACGCGCGGCCGCGCGCATCTGCTGTGGGAGATGCTCTCCGGATCGCTGCGCGAGCAGGGCTTCCGGAGCCGCGCCGTTTACGAGGCTCTCGACCTCTGCCTCAGTTGCAAAGCCTGCAAAACCGAGTGCCCCGCGCAGGTCGATATGGCGGCCTATAAATCCGAATTCCTCGCCCAGCACTACAAAGGCCGCCTGCACCCGCTCCGGCACTATATCTTCGCCTTCGCCGACCGGCTGGCGCGCTTCGGCTCCCTCGCTCCCGCGTTCACGAACGCCCTACTCACCGGCCCGCTTACCGGTTCTTTCGTCAAGCGCCTCGCCGGCGTGGCGCCGGAGCGCCAACTGCCGCGTCTCGCGCCGCGGAGCTTTCAAAAAGCCCGCAGCTCGCCGGGCCTCTCCGCAGCGCCGGACCAAGGCTCTGTGCAACTGCGGACAGTTCTGCTCTGGCCCGACACCTGGAACAACTACTACCATCCGCAGACCCTGGCCGCGGCGGAATGCTTACTGACCCAAGCGGGCTTCCGAGTTCAAATCCCGCGCGGCCACATCTGTTGCGGCCGCCCGCTCTACGACTTCGGCTTTCTCGCGGCCGCCCGCGCTTATCTCGCCCGCGTCCTCGGCCGCATGGCCTCTGAAATCGAAGCCGGCCTGCCCTTCATCTTCCTGGAGCCAAGCTGCGCCAGCGTCTTCAAGGACGAATTATTGGAACTCTTCCCCAACGATCCCCGCGCGCAGCGCCTCAGCCGCCAGGTCTGGCTCCTCGCCGACTGGCTCGCCGCCCAGGCCCCGGATTTTGCGGTTGGCCGCCTGAAGGGCGCACACATTCTGCTCCACGGGCACTGCCACCACAAGGCCGTCTTCGGCGGCCCGGCCAGCGAAATCGCGCTTCTCCGTCAAGCCGGAGCAGTGGTCGAACCCATCCAGGCCGGCTGCTGCGGCATGGCCGGCCCCTTCGGCTTCGAGGCGGACAAGTTCGAGGTTTCCAAAGCCATTGCCAACGACGGCCTGCTCCCCGCCGTCGAATCCGCCGGCCCCCTGACGATCATCGCCGCCGACGGCTTCAGTTGCCGGGAGCAGATCGCGCAACTCGGCCACCGCCCGGCGCTCCACTTCGCTGAGATTCTGGCGTATAACGGCAGTTGCGGCGCCTGCGGCGGCTCCGCGCCTACAGCCCGAGATAAAACGGCCGTGGACAGCCGGGTTTACGGCGGTTGACCTCAGCACGGCTATACTAAGGATGGTAACGGGAGTCCGTAACCGCCAAGGATACGGGCGGGACGCGCTGGCCGAAATTGGGTAACCGGACGCCACTGGGCGGCGTCTTAGAATCTGTTCAAAAACTATTTGCGCGGTTGGTTCAGGATCCGCGCTGCGCACGCGGGAAGATTTGCGGAGCCTCGCTAGTTTTTGGTACGCTCAGGTATCCTTTAAGTTAAATGAAAGGAGAGATTTCTCATGGCAGCAGACAACAAATCGTACGGCATGGCTTGGTTCCTGGCGGGAATGGGAGTCGGCGCTCTGATCGGCATTCTGTATGCGCCTAAGAGCGGCCGCGAAACCCGCGACGATCTGGCCGGCAGCGCCCGCGAAGGCACCGAATATCTGCGCGCGCGCACCAAGCAGGCCGCTGAAGAGGTCAGCGCCCTGGTCGACAAGAGCAAGCAACAGGTGAGCGAATACGTCGAACGCGGCCGAGAGGCAGTCGATCGCGGACGGGCGCAGTGGGAAGAGTTTGTGGAGCGCGGCAAGAGCCTTGTCACCGACCAGACCGGCCGGGTGACCGCGGCCATTGATGCCGGCCGCGAGGCTTACAAGTCATCCACTGGAGCGAACGAAACCCACGAGTATTGAACCGCCGGCCGCTCGCAAGCCGCAAGCATCTGCGATCCTGGGCCTCGTAACCGCCGGTGGTGAGAATGTTTGAGGAGGGCTGAACGCTGGCCGAGAGCAAGCCCCAGGCAAATGCGGCCTCCTGCGCCGGAGAACGCATTCTATGGTGTTAGTGCAAATCCGAAGGGCCTCCGCGCAACATCGTTGAGATCGATTTTCATGCCCAATTTTGACCCGCAGACCGTTCAGCTCATCATCGTAGCCGCAGTCGCGCTGGCCCTGTTGCTGCAAACCATCTTTCTGCTGGCTATCCTCGTCATTGTGCGCAAACACGCGCGCTCCGCGCGCGAAGACGTCGAGGATCTGCGCACCGAGCTGATGCCCATCATCGCGGATTTGCGCACCGAGCTGATGCCCATTATCGCGGATTTGCGCACCGAGCTGATGCCCATCATCCACAACACAAGGGAACTCGTCGCGCGCGTTGCGCCAAGAGTCGAAGAGGCCGCGGGGGATCTGTCCGCTATAGCCCACAACTTGCGCACGCAAGCCTCTGACGTGCAATCCTCGGCCACGGAAGTTATCGAGCGCTTCCGCCGCCAGGCCAGCCGCGT
>JABEBX010016771.1_pt1 | contig 10261 bp, 9 predicted proteins | sample 7245971 | NCBI WGS metagenome assembly JABEBX01 (sample SAMN14506365, study PRJNA622280) | hot springs metagenome | biome: hot spring [ENVO:00000051]|acidic hot spring [ENVO:00002120]; feature: spring [ENVO:00000027]|sediment [ENVO:00002007]; material: sediment environment [ENVO:01001048]...
TACAACGACAAAAGTACCGGCTATCGCACCTATTGAGGCCACTATTGCAAAAGGAAGTGCTGTCTTTAAAATGTGAACTTTGCCTTTTCTAAACTGGTAAGTTGAGACTATATTTTGAAGAAGAATGGATACCCTATTCGTACCATTGGCCGCTCCTATGCTTAATCCCAAAAACGTCAACAACGGAAGAGTAAGCACTGACCCTCCACCGCCTATGACATTCATGAAGCCAGTTAAAACGCCAACTGCATAAGTTAGGATGTAGAGAAATACTTCCACCACAATCCTCCTTAAAAAGAATATGGTTGAACGTCTATCTTTAAAACATTTAAGGGATCGAAACCAAGTAATTCAGTCTTAATTTTTAACGACAGAAAATCAATTGATTTATCAAGGTTATCACATTTTAAAAGGATTTGATACCTGTATTTTGACATCAACTTGAAAATTGATGGCTCGGCAGGTCCTAAAATGTCAAAAGGCCCTTGCGCTATGACTTCTTTTACCCTTTGAGCGTTTTTCATCGCCTCTTGCGGTGATTTGTCTTCAACTGTTAGCAATATGAGTTCTTTGAATGGAGGATATCCCGCCATTCTTCTTCTTTCTATTTCCGCACGGTAGAAAGCATCGTAATTTTGATCTAAAATGGCCTTTATGACGGGGTTTTCTGGCTCCATAGTTTGAATGATAACTTCTCCTTTTACGCCTCTGCCCGCTCTTCCGCTGACCTGAGAAAGCAACTGAAAAGTACGCTCATTTGCCCTAAAATCTGGCATTCCCAGTGAATGGTCTGCGTCAATGACTCCAACAAGCCCTATGTTCGGAAAATCAAGGCCTTTGGTTATCATCTTGGTCCCAACGACTATATCAAACTCCATCTTTGCAATTCCATCAAGAGTCTTTTCTACCGATGCGATGTCTTTTAATTCTTCTCTGTCCATTCTTTTTATTCTGAGGGCTGGGAAAATCTTACCAACTTCACGTTCAACGCGTTCCGTTCCTATCCCACCCTTTTTAAGGTTTGAAGAGCCACAAACTGGACATGTCATCGGCAATGGTTCTGTATGACCGCAATAGTGGCATTTGATTACCCCGTCCGTTTTGTGATAAACCATGGGCACATCACAATCAGGACATTTAAAAATGTACCCACAATTGACACATTGGACACGACTTGCAAAGCCTTTTTTGGGAACAAATAAAAAAGTTTGATTGCCATTTTTTGAGTTTTCTTCGATTTTTTTTATCAACACATCCGAAAGAATCTGACCTCTTGATTCTTTCATATCTACGATCTTTATGTCCGGAATCTCGCCAACAGATCTTTCTTCAACCCTGTTAAGTTCGATTTCACCGGTGATTGATTTGTGATACGTTTCAATCCTTGGCGTTGCAGAAGATAAGATGAAAATTGCCCCTTCAAGTGCTGCTCTTCTTTGAGCGACATCAACGGCATTGTAATAAGGCCTCATTGCATATTGCTTGTAAGATTCATCTTGTTCTTCATCAACAACGATAAGACCTATATTTTTCATTGGAATCCAAACGGCGCTGCGTGTCCCAAGTAACAGATCAACATTTCCACTTACCGCTTCGTCCCATTCGATCTTTCTTGATGCACCAAGAGCACTGTGATACATTCCTATTTTTATCTGTGGAAATCTTTTTCTCGTTCTCACCATAAGTTGAGGAGTGAGTATAATCTCAGGAACAAGGATGAGTACTCGTTTTCCAGATTTGATAACATGATTTGCTATCTCAAAATATATCTCAGTTTTACCAGATCCAGTTATACCATTTATCAAGTGAAGTTTGGAGGGTTTTAAAAGTATATTTTCAACAACTTGATTTTGAGCAGAGTTTAGTTTTATATCTTGTTGTTCGTTTGTAAAATTTGTGATTGCCAGAATATCTTTTTTTATCAAAGATTGGACTGATGATCTTGAGAAATTTTTTAGAGCGTAAACATATTCAATTGGACCATTTTCAAGCAACAGTTCAACGATTTTCATTTCGCTTTTATCAAATTGCAATTTAAAAATGTCTGAAATTGAAATTTTAAGAGAAAGATATTTACCAGCACCCTCTTTTTTTAAAGTTTTCCCTTTGAATCTAGAGGGTGGAAAACAAAGATCTAAAATCTCACCGATTGGAGTCATGTATTTAAAAGACGATTCTTTTATGAGTGTCATCATCTTTTCATCTATAAAAGATTTGTTGTCAACGATCTCGATGATGTTTTTAACCTTGAATTCTGGTTGACCAACTTTTTCAAGCACGTATCCTGTATGTCTTTTATTTCTGACATCGACTATAACGCGTGCTCCTGCTTCTATTTCGCCATCAAAGGCATAGACTAAAGATTGAATTGGATATCTTGATATGGCAACTGAAAAACAGTTCATGGTAGGGTCATTTTAAAGGTCATGCCGTTGGAAAGAAAATCTCCGCCGTCATTTGAAATGTAAGCCGTTGGCAACCTGAATTTTTTATTTCCAAAGACGGAGTCGAAAGAAAGATAAACACTTTTAAGATCGGCAAAATTAACGTTGGACAAAAGTTCAACTTTGAAATGCGATGTTTCCAACTTTTTGAATTTAAAAGGTTCAGCCGTTATTTCTCTGGCACATGCCATAGCCTCGTCGAAATGCGTTTTTCTTCCTCTATCCCAGTCATAAAACCTGTAAGTTATATCTGAAGTCATTTGAAATTCGTAAAGTTCTATTCCAGGCCCTATTGCGTGAACCGTGCCCGGCTCTATGAACATTCCTTCGCCTGTTTTAACCTCTGCAAAGTTGAGCAACAAATTCCATTGTCTATCTCCATTTCTTAGTTTTTCAAGGGCACCTTTTTTAAGTCCATTGACAAGAGTGCCACCTTTGACGAAATACCACATCTCTGGCTTTCCCCAGGGTTCGCCAATTTTTCTTGCAGCATCGTCATCTGGATGTACTTGAACGGATAGCCATGCTTTTGTTTTTATATGCTTTATAAGAAATGGAAAGCGGCTAACTTCCCATATTTTCAAAATATCTTCCCAATCAAATTGCTCACCGTTGGCATTCAAGATCGTTGTTTTCCTTTGAGGATGATCTGAGCATAACCAAACTTCTCCTATCTTGCCGTCGACACCGTAAAATTTTCCAAGATCTTCATCTCCCCAAATCTCCTCGACAAATTCTGGACGGCACCTTACCATTTAAACCTCCTCCAATTTTTCTATCTTCGAAAATACCACCAAAGCTATTGAAATTGCCACGCCTGCATATATCAAAAGTGGAATGACGTCTGTCAATATTTGAGAAATCTGATAATTCAATATGTTAACTCTCTGCATCGCATCTGCCATAAAGGTTAAAGGAAAGAATTTTGAAATTATTTGGGCAACATGAGGCATTTGATCTATTGGCATAAAGAGACCGCTTACAAAAATCGTCGGTATCACATAACCTATTATTATAGCGCTCGATATCTTTTGATTTGGTGATAATGTGGATATTATGATTCCAAAACTTGCAAACGCAAAACTTCCAAGTGCAAGTATGAAAAGTATTCTCAAAGGTGCGTTAAAGCCGCTGCCAAAGTAAATTTGAGCCGTCAGGAGGGCAATAATTCCCTTTATGATGCCATCCATCGTGTAAGCAAGTGTTTTTCCAGTTAAATAAAGAGGCCTGTTGACATTACTCACGATGATTCCGTTCAAAATTCCATGCTCTCTTTCGTAAGAGACGGAAGTCGAGAGCGTTATCGCTATGCTTGCCATTGCAATAAGGGCAGCAATCCCAGGTATCATAAAATCGATGTAATTCAAATTTGCGCCGGCTGGTCCTTCGAAAGAAAGTTGTGGAGGGCCTATCGGTATTTTAGTGTTTGGTTTCTTGTAAAGTTCAAGTACATTGTAGATCATAACGCCATTACTCACCTCAGAAAGAATTGAACGCAATGCTTGGTATATCACCACAGATGTTTGAATATTTGCAGTTGATGGAATGAAATTCAAGAAGAAGTTGTTCGAATTTTCAACATTTTTCGAAAATCCAGACGGTATTACAATGGCCCCATCGAAAGTCCCATCGTTAAGTCCTTTCATAAGATCTTTGTAACTTCCAACAGATTTGAAACTGTCTCCCTTTAACATGCCATAAACGAGCGATAGAATGACTTTTGAATATTCTCCGTTGTCTTCGTTGTAAACTGCCACTTTGTAATTTTGAGGATTTATCATGCTTGGAAAGATATAACCGAGAATAAGCATGAGGGCAATTGGAACGATTATCGTCAAAAAGATCATCGGCCCGTCTTAAAATAGAAATAACAGATGCCGATTGATCGTTTTTGAGCACGTTCATTTTTCCATAGGATAAGGCTGGTGTTGTCTTTTTGAGTTCTATAATCTCTTTCATGAAATTTTGGAAATCGTTGTCGACATTTGAAAAATCAAAATGAAATTCGTTGAAGATGTCCGGTTTTTCTTTCATTGCAAACTCTTGCCCATTATAGATCAAAATTGCACCCTTTTGAGCCATCAAAAGGGTCGTCCATGCCCGCAATTTATCATAAGATACATATTTTGCGATTCGATCTTGATCATGGTTTTCTAAAAATCTTAATTTTATATGATCATCGAAAATCTGTTTTTGATACTCAAAATTGGCCGCGTAATTTGAAATAGATTCCTTTCCATTGAAATAAGATTTCAGAATATCGTAACTGTCGTAATCGTATGTTATGTCAAATGCTTGATAAAGGTAAGGGTCTTTTGACTCAGACAACCATATCAAATTCTTTAGAGTTGAAAGTTCGGATCGTGCTCTGTTCCAAAAGCCTATTGGTACAAGGCCCGCCACATCACACCTAAAACCGTCGATATCGTACTCTTTTACCCAAAATTTCAAAGTATCTATGAGATACAACGAAAGTTCAGAATTTGAAAAGTCAAAATCTATTATGTCAGACCAGTCTGCAACCTTTCGTGTTGGATTTCCATTTCCGTCTCTCATGAACCATTCAGGATGATCTGATGCAAGCACAGAATCAACGGACATATGATTGAAAACCACATCCATCATGGCCTTCATTCCAAGATCATGAATCGATTTCACAAGATGTTTGAAATCTTCGCTGGTACCAAGAGACGCATCTAAAACTCTGTAATCCCTTATAGAGTAAGGTGATCCAAGTGTACCTTTTCTGTTTTTAACACCCGTCGGATGAACGGGCATAAACCACACGACATCAATGCCTAAATTCTTTATTCTTTTGAGATCTTTCTCAACATTTGAGAATCCGCCATAAGCTCTTGCAAAAACTTCATATATAAAAATCTTCTCAAGATCTTTGGATGTATTCAGTGCCAAAATTTAGCCTCCATTTGATGTATAATCTGATACAGAATATATTTTACCACAGGAGGCATTAACAATTGAGAGTTGATGATTTCGATTATTATCTTCCAAAATCTGCGATAGCACAAAACCCGATAACACCAAGAGATCACGCAAAACTCATGGTCATACATAGAGACACTCAGACGATAGAACACAGGATCTTTTACAACATAACAGATTACTTAACTCCCAACGATCTTTTAGTCGTCAACGAAACAAAAGTTATACGCGCAAGATTAATTGGTCATAAAACAACAGGGGCAAAAGTTGAGGTATTTTTGCTGAAAAAATTATCAGATAAAACCTGGCAAACTCTTGTAAGACCTGGTGGAAAGATAAAGGAGGGCACTGAGATCATTTTCAATGGAGCAACTGGAAAATGTGTAAAGCATTTAAATGACGGAACAAGATACTTTGAATTTGATGTCGAAGATGATAAACTTGAAAGTATTGGTGAAATTCCACTTCCGCCTTACATAACACAGACAACGGCAGATCCATCTGAATATCAGACTGTTTACGCAAAAGATCCTGCATCTGTTGCAGCCCCAACGGCAGGTTTACATTTTACCGACGAATTGCTTGAAAAGATAAGTGCGATGGGTGTTAAAATATTAAAGATAACACTTGACGTTGGTCTTGACACTTTCAGGCCAATAGAAACCGATGAGGTTGAAACTCACAAGATGCACACTGAATTTTACAGAATACCACCAGAAGTAGCAAACGAAATAGAACATAAAAAGGGAAGGATCTTCGCAGTTGGTACAACAGTTGTTAGAACACTTGAATCGTGGGCTAAGACTGGAAATCTTTATGGAAACACGTCTCTTTACATATATCCGCCTTACAAATTCAAAGTTGTTGATGCCATGATAACTAATTTTCACATTCCAAAGTCATCTTTGATAGTGCTTGTTTCTGCATTTGCGGGGAGGGATTTAGTGATGAAATCTTACAAATTGGCACTTGAAAATGGATACAGGTTTTTCTCCTTTGGAGATGCCTGCCTTTTTATTTGACATGGAAAAGCCAAGAGAGCGGGCGATAGAAAGGGGCATAGAATCGCTCAGCGATGCTGAACTTATAGCGATTCTTTTGAGAACTGGTACAAAGGGTAAATACGTCGTTGACGTTGCTGAAGAAATTCTAAAAAAATTCGAGGGATCTTTCGTTAAAATGAAAAGTGCATCACTTGAAGAATTGCGCGACGTTTCTTGCGGAATAGGCAATGCAAAAGCATTAACAATCAAATCTGCACTTGAAATTGGTCACAGAATGTGGAAAGAATCTTTGAAAGAAAAGAAATTTTTGAGATCCGCAGATGATGTTTACGATTTTTGCAAAGATATGACTCTTATGACGGTCGAATGCGTCAGGGTAATAGTGGTAAATTCACAACTCGGTGCCATAGCGGTAAAAGATGTGACCATTGGAACCGCAAATGCTTCTTTGATCCATCCAAGGGAAATTTTCGGCATAGCCGTTAGATATCCATCTTCTGGAGTTATCGTCGTGCACAATCATCCTTCTGGAAATCCTAAGCCAAGCAAAGAAGATGAGGAAGCGACGTATAAAATAAAGGAAGCGGGAGAAATTCTTGGAATAAAATTGCTTGATCATATCGTTGTGGCCACGGATGGTTTTTACAGTTTTTCTAAGTCAGGTAAATTGTAATTGAGTGAGGAGGTTTTTATGAGAGAAATTCATTTTATGGATACAACACTCAGAGACGCACATCAATCTCTTCTGGCAACAAGAATGAAAACATCTGAAATGCTTCCAGTTTTGGAAGAGATGGACGAAATAGGTTACTCTGCATTTGAAATGTGGGGTGGAGCAACCTTTGATTCGTGTTTGAGATACCTTAGTGAAGATCCATGGGAAAGATTGAAAATAATAAGAAAAAATGTTAAAAAAACGAAATTACAGATGCTTTTAAGAGGACAAAATATCCTTGGATATTCGAATTATCCAGACGATGTCCTCGAACTTTTTATACGAAAGATGATAGAAGACGGCATAGACGTCGTTAGAGTTTTTGATGCTTTAAATGATCCAAGAAATCTTGAAAAATCAATAGAATTTGCCAAGAAATACGGTGCTCATGTGCAAGGGGCCATAAGTTACACGGTAAGTCCTGTCCATACGATAGAAAAATACGTCGGTTTTGCAAAAAAGATCGTGGATATGGGTATAGATTCAATATGTATAAAGGATATGGCAGGCCTTCTGACGGCGCCAATGGCTTATTCTCTTGTCAAAGAATTGAAGAAAAACTTTTCTCTTCCAGTAGAAGTCCACTCTCATTTTACAAGCGGTCTTGCAGACTCTGCTTACTGGGTAGCGATTGAGGCTGGTGCAGATGTGATAGACACGGCGACAAGTGCTCTCGCTTACGGTACAAGCCAACCTGCGGTAGAACCTTTTGTGATGGCTTTAAAAGATAGCAAAGAATTTTCTGTAAATCTTGACATGGAAAAGATAAACCATGTAAATGAACATTTCATAAAAGTTAGAGCATCCCACAAAGCTGATGATGTTGCCATGACAACTATAGATTCGAGGATCTTTTCGGCCCAGGTACCAGGTGGCATGCTTTCAAATCTTGTAAGCCAACTTAGGGCACAAAATGCTTTAGACAAATACAATGATGTAATGAAAGAAATTCCGCAAGTAAGAGAAGATCTTGGATTTCCACCTCTTGTAACACCAACAAGCCAGATTGTTGGCGTTCAAGCCGTTTTGAATGTTTTAAACGGTGGAAGGTATAAAATGGTTACCAAAGAAACGAAGAACTACGTAAAAGGCATGTATGGAAAATCTCCAGCACCGATAAGTGATGAAATAATAAAGAAAATACTCGGAAATGAAAAACCGATTGATGTAAGGCCAGCAGATCTGCTCGAACCTGCGCTTGGTAATGCAAAAAAAGAAATAGGAGATCTTGCACAAAATGATGAGGATTTGTTGAGTTATGTGCTCTTTCCCCAAATTGCAAAACCATTTTTGGAAAAAAAATACGTTGCAAAAGTGAAAGTTGATTTCAAAATTGTCGACGAATATAGCACTTACTTTCTACCAATTTATCCGGTGTAAAATGAAGTTTGAAATCGGCGAAACTCAAATAGAAGTTGAAAAATGTGATATAACGAAAGAAAAAGTTGATGCCATAGTCAACGCTGCAAATTCGCATCTTGCCCATGGTGGAGGTGTTGCGCTGGCGATATCAAAGGCAGGTGGTCCTGATATAAACAAAGAATCGCAAGAGTATTTCTACAAGCATGGTCCAGTTGAAACAGGAAAAGTGGCAGTAACTTCTGGTGGAAAATTACCGGCAAAATACGTCATTCATGCCGTGGGTCCAATATGGGGAGAAGGAGACGAGGATCACAAATTGTCTTCGACAATTGAAAATGCACTTTTAAAAGCTGAGGACATGAAAATCAACAGCATATCTTTTCCAGCCATAAGTTCGGGAATATACGGTTTCCCAAAAGACAGATGTGCAAAGGTCTTTTATGAAACCTTTAGGAAGTACTTTTCACAACGTCATTCTCAGATAAAATTGGTAAGAATGTGCCTTTATTCAGATGAAGATTTGAGGATTTTTGAATCTACTTTCAAATCAAATCTAGAATCAAACCACTTGACAGTACCTTTCATTCGTGTTGCCTCCTTAAAAATTCTGTAAATTTTTCAAAACACGCAATTATTATATCCTTATTTTTACAAAATTCCAAATTGAATGATCGATAAGACAAGATTCACTTTCTTATAGCGAAGGACACATGGCATATAAGCCTATGGCGAATAGGAAATAGAGATTAGAGAATAGAGATTAGGGATTAGTGAAAATAGCGCATGGCCTATGGCAAATGGCTTATGGCAAAGACAGGGATTAGAGATTAGGCATTAGGGACTAGAGAAACAGCGTATAGCAAATGGCAAATAGTGACGCGTAACACGTGATCAGATATTGGAGATTAAGGATTAGAGATTAGACATTAGAGAATAGTGAGCGGTGAGGCGTAGGGCAGGATACCCTCGAGATGACCTCCGCAGCAAAGCGAGGACCAGACATCGAAAGGGTACCTGCCGGAGCCCAATTAAAATAGCATATAGCAAATGGCGAATAGGAAATAGAGATTAGGGATTAGTGAATGGTAAAACCTCGGCGAAGAGCATGATGCCCCAGAGGAATCCGGCGCCTTGCGAGGACAGATCCCGACGGGGCCACATGCTGGAGCGGCAAGATAGATAGTATTCGGCTTTTAAAGTTGAATCAGTATAAAAAAGATTTGATATAAAACTCACAAGTTATTGTTCTTTAAATAAGCGTGCAAATTTTCATCAAGCAAGCCATTTGGTAACATCCAATCTTCATGGTATCTTCCATTTTCTTCCATCTGGTAGCGCACGCATTTTCTCCAATCTCTCTTACAGTAATCGTTGATCCAGTGGTCATCAAGAAGGCCTTTTTCATAAAACATTTTCATTGGACAAACGTTGTACCATTTGCATGTTTTCATCTTTTCACCTTTTCTCATTTTTTATTTTTAATGATGATACCATATTTCCGAAATTCGGTCTAAATGGAAGATCGTCTTTGAAATTTTAAGATTTTGGCAGATAACGACTATTATTTGCCGAATAAGGTCTAAAATCGTTTATTATAATGTTTGTTTTACAATGTAAACACGTATATAATTTTTACATACTTGTATATATATCATTATATGTTTATCAGAATGATCTGGAGGTGTAATTTGCCAAGTTTTGAAGAGATTGAAGAACTCGAAACGGAAAAAGCAAATCCTAAAACTTTAGAAATAGACACGATGGATTCTCTCGCAATCGCAAAGCTCATGAAC
>JABEBX010020679.1_pt1 | contig 10260 bp, 7 predicted proteins | sample 7245971 | NCBI WGS metagenome assembly JABEBX01 (sample SAMN14506365, study PRJNA622280) | hot springs metagenome | biome: hot spring [ENVO:00000051]|acidic hot spring [ENVO:00002120]; feature: spring [ENVO:00000027]|sediment [ENVO:00002007]; material: sediment environment [ENVO:01001048]...
GAATTATGCGGTCAGCGCGCTGGTAAGCGCCTGCGGCGCGCTCGCTCCGGAGCCTACACGCTTCAAGCGGTTCTTATAACTTGCCTTGATGAATGCGTAAAACAGCGGGTGCGGCTCCAGGGGCTTGGACTTGAACTCGGGGTGAAACTGGCAGCCGAGAAAGTAGGGGTGGCTGGGGATCTCGACGATCTCGACATAGGTCTGGTCGGGTGTTGAGCCGGAGATGCGCAGGCCTGCCCCGGTCAGAAGCGCCTCGTACTCGCGGTTGAACTCATAGCGATGGCGATGGCGCTCGCTGATCTCCCTGGCGCCCCCGTAGGCGCGTGAGGCCAGCGAACCCTCCTGCAACTGGCAAGTCCATGCGCCCAATCGCATGGTTCCGCCCATCTCTTCCACGCCGAGGAGCTCGCGTAGCTTGTAAATGATGCGGTGCTCAGTGGCCGGGTTGAACTCGCTGGAGTCGGCGTCCTTCAGTCCGCAGACGTTGCGCGCAAACTCGATACACGCAGCCTGCATTCCCAGGCAAATGCCAAAGTACGGCACCTGCTTCTCGCGGGCATAGCGGATGGCGTTCAACATCCCCTCGATACCGCGCTTGCCAAAGCCGCCGGGAACCAGGATGCCGTCGTAATCCGTGAACTGTGCCTCATAGCTGCGGCCGCCAAACGCTTGCGCGGCATCTGATTGTGATTCCAGCCCCTCGGCCTCGATCCATGTGACTTTCAGCTTGAGATTTTGCGCGATGGCCCCGTGGGTCAGCGCCTCTTTCAGCGACTTGTAGCTGTCCTCGTATTCCACGTACTTGCCGACGATGGCGATGGAAACCTCGTCCTTGGGGTGGTAACAGCGCTCCACCAGATCGCGCCACCTGCTCAGGTCCGCCTCGGGCGCATCCTTGTGGAGATATTTGAGGATGAGTTCGTCGACACCCTCCTGCGCGAAGTTGAGCGGCACCTCGTAGATCGATGGCACAGTTTTGGCGCCGATCACGGCCTTCTCTTCCACGTTGCAGAAGGCGGCAATTTTTTGCTTCATCTCGCGGCCCATGGGGCGGTCGGAGCGGCAGAGCAACAGGTCGGCCTGGATGCCGATGGAGAGCAGTTCCTTGACGGAGTGCTGTGTGGGCTTGGTCTTGAGCTCCTGCGCGGCGGCGATCCAGGGCACAAGCGTGACGTGAACGAAGACCGTGTTTTCGCGGCCCAGATCCTGGCGCATCTGACGGAGAGCTTCGAGAAAGGGCAGCGACTCGATGTCGCCCACCGTGCCGCCAATCTCGACAATCGTCACGTCCGCGCCGTTGGAAGCCACTTTGCGCATGGCATTCTTGAGCTCGTTGGTCACGTGGGGAATCACCTGGACGGTCTTTCCCAGGTAGTCGCCGCGGCGCTCCTTCAGGATGATCTGCTCGTAGATGCGGCCGGTCGTGTAGTTGTTGTCGCGCGAGAGCGGGGCGTGGGTGAAGCGCTCGTAGTGGCCCAGATCGAGGTCGGTTTCGGCTCCGTCGTCGGTCACAAAGACCTCGCCGTGCTGGAAGGGCGACATGGTTCCAGGGTCGACGTTGAGGTAGGGGTCAAACTTCATCAAGTTGACGCGAAGGCCGCGACACTCAAGCAGACAGCCGATGGAAGCCGCTGCAAGACCCTTGCCAAGACTGGATACAACTCCGCCCGTCACAAAGACATACTTTGCCGACATTGATGCAACCTCGTTGTTGGATTGTTGCGATTGGCCGAACCTGATGGGCACATTCAAGTATGGCAGAGATGACACCCGCGGCGAAAGTGGAAAATTTCGGCGCCCCGTTCGCCGCTGCGCAGACTCCAAACTAAGCATTTTGCAATGAACACTTTATCCAAGCCCGTGACGGAAGCGCGCCAGCGGCGCTAGGATGTCTTCGTGCACGAGGCAGCCATGACGAGCAAGATCGAGGTTTTGAAGGCCGACATTACCACCCTGGCCGTGGACGCGATTGTGAACGCGGCCAACACGTCGCTGCTTGGCGGCGGCGGCGTGGATGGCGCGATCCATCGCGCGGCCGGTCCGGAGCTGTTTGACGAGTGCTATCAGATTGGGGGTTGTCCCACCGGCGAGGCGCGCCTGACCAAGGGCTACCGGCTGCCGGCAAAGTTCGTGATCCACACCGTAGGGCCTGTGTGGACGGGGGGCGAGCGCGGCGAACCCGAGTTGCTGGCCAGTTGCTATCGCTCGGTGTTCAGGATCGCGCGCGAAAACGGCATCCGATCACTGGCCTTTCCCGCCATCAGTTGCGGGGTTTATCGCTTCCCCGTCGATCGCGCGGTGAAGATCGCCGTGGCGGAAACGGTGGCGGAGCTGGTCTCGAGCGATGCGGTGCAGAGGGTGATTTTTGCATGCTTCGGGGATGAGATTTACGAGGCCTACCGGCGCGAGGTGGACAAACTTTCGTAGTCGTCGATTTCAGGGCCGGCCTTCAGCGGCGGCCTGACGTTTCTGCGCCCGCCGAAGCGGACTTTCGGCTCTCCGATCCGACCCCGCCAACTCCGCTCGTTCTCAAAAGTTCACCGTAATCATCGCCGTCAGAGCCCTCGGCGTCACGTAGTGCGTGCCGCTGAAGGTCGACAGGAAGTTGTAGAGCGCGTACTTGTTCGTCAGGTTGATCGCGGTCAGTTCGAAATCCGTTTTGTAGTGATCTGCATGAAAGATGTTGCTCTTGCCGAGCGAGAGATCGAAGAGGCTGCGCGGCGCGACGCGCGGCGGATCGTGGTCGTTGTCGCCCTGGCCGATGGCGGGAACCTTCAGCAGGCTCGAAGTAAACTCGTTTGCCGGGCAGACCGCGGGCAGAGCCTGCGTGGGCGTGGCTTTGGCGCCATTACAGGCCATGCCGGCCTCGAACTCTTCGTCGGCGGTAAAGGGCAGATAGACGTTGGCTCCGGTGACCGGGTTCGTGGTTGCCGGAATGTTGTTATCGACCATGGCGACGGCCGGCTGGCCGTTGAGCAGCACGGAACTGTTGCCGCAGGCGGTGTTGGGATCGGTCGAGTTGTAGCAGGGCGTGGCGCCGGCCACCAAGCCGGAGTCATAGCGCCAGTTGAATCCGCCCCACAGTCCGTCGAGCCAGCCCGAACGGGAGAGCGTATATTGCAGGTGCGTTGTCTGGTTGAATTTTTCGTCGTGATCGATGCGGAAGGGATAGCCGCTCTGGCCCACGGTTGCGCCCGCGCCGGCCACCTGCGGCGGAAAGAAGCGCGCGGCTACCGATGACATCACCGCGTAGGCGCTGAAGCCGCGCCACGTGGGCACTTCCACGTGCAGCGCGTAGCCGGGAATCTTGGAGTTGTGCCAGTCGATGGGAAAAGTAATGGGTGTGTTGCCCAGCACGCTGAAGTCAAAGGCGTTGTGCGTGTACTTCCAGATGTACTCGCCGCTCACCACCAGATGCTGCCCGAAGGCCTGCTGCAGGCTGGCGTGAAACTCATTGCGGTAGCCCGGCGCCATGGTGGCATTCACGCCCGGCGTGCAGCTGAGAAGCGGCGCGAGCACAGCGTTGGCGCAGCCCTGGCTGGAGAGCACCAGGTTCTCGTTGAAGGGTGTCTCAAGCGTGCGCGCATAGGAGACGCTGAGCACGGTGCTTGTCGGCTTCACGTTGTAGGCCACGCCCAGCCGCGGCTCGGCCTGGCTGGCGACGGTAAGGCCGTTGTACATGTCGCCACGCACGCCCAGGTTGAAGATCCAGTTTCCTGCCTTGATCTGGTCTTCGATATAGAGCGCCAGTTCCTTGACGTCGGTCTGGCCGAAGTAGAGATATTCGCTGCCGCCTCGGGTCAGATCGTAGGGCGCCAGAACCGGGAGATAATTCGCGTTGGGAATGCTCGTTACGCCGTCGCACTCCGAGGGATTCGAGAATCCCGGCAGCGGGACGCCGGTTGTCGCATTCACGCAGGGCGAGTTATAGGTGCTCTCCACAATGCCTAGCTGGTCGTGCTCGCGCAGAAAGGTCTGTCCATACTGTACTCCGGCCTTGATGTTATGGATGCCTTTGGCATAGGTGTAATCCGCGTGAATGGCGGAATCGGTGAGCGTGCGGTACTGGCCGATCGACGAGGTTTGCAGGTTCGCGGGGCCCAGATCCGCCAGTGGATTCGAGCTGGGGAAGTAGCCGTAAAAGTCCTTGCGGATAAAAGCGCCTATGTTGAGCACCGCATAGTTGCTGATGATGCGCGTATAGGTCGGCGAGATGTTGAAGGTATTGATCTTCGAACCCTGGTCGGCATTGCCTACGTTTCCGAAGACAGGCGTCGCGCCGTTGCCTCCGGCAATCACGTTCTGCACGTTCAGGTTGTCGTAGGTGTTCGGCGTCTGAAACCACGAACGGCTGTAGTTCAGATCGACGTGAATCGAGTCGGCCTGCGTAGGACTATAATCCGCGCGCTCAAAAAAGTTCTGTTCATTGCCCTTGTCGTGGAAGACGACGAACTCCGGAGAATCGAGGAAGCGCCCGGTATCGAGACCGTCGGCCTCGATAAATTCACCCCAGTTCTTGCCGCCGTAAGAGAGGTCCGCGCCTCCATCCGCCGAGCCGAAGCTGCCGTAGGAGCTGTAAATGCTTCCCGTGGGCTTGGTGATTCCCATGCCGGAACGCGTCGTCGCCACAATGACCAGGCTCGTCTTGTCGCCGTATTCGGCCGGCGGCGCGCCGCCGATCACCTCGATCGACTGGATCGCGTTCGACGGCAACTGATTCGAGAAGACCTTGCTTTGCTGGTCGGTGATCGACTCGCCGTCGACCGAAAACGAGTTTGACGCGTGATCGCCGAGCCCGTGGAACAGACCGTTCGAGTCGGCGGAGACGCCCGGCGTGGAGAGCGTGACCAGCGAACTGAGCGCGGACGATTGACTTTCGAGTGGCACCTTCATGAACTGGTCGTGGTCCACGTCGGTGTGGAATGTGGGGTCGTCTTCAACCAGGTCGCCGCTCGATTCAACGGTAACGGTCTGGCTGGCGGCTTCCACCTGCAGCACCAGGTCCAGGTTCATCTCCGCGGAAGAGAGAAGCAGAATCGTCTCGGTCAAGGGCGCAAACCCGGGAGCGGAGACATCGAGCCTGTAAGTGTGGAAGGGAACGTTGGGAATGTTGAACTGGCCGGCGGCATCGGTGGTTGTGACGCGCTCGAATTCACTGAGGCTGTTCACAAGACGCACGGTGGCGCCGGGAATCACGGCCCCGGTGGGATCGGTGACCATGCCGTGCACGGCGCCTGAGCCGGCATCGCGCGCCTCGGCCGGGAACGCCAGCACGACCAGCGCGAGAAGAGGAAGGATGCGCAGCATTGCGCCACGGTAAAACCGCATCGTTGAAATCTCCTGGTTCAGAACAGAGTGGGCGGCGCCATCCGGGGCAGGGAAGCAGGATCGATACCTCGATATCCCAGACCGCGACGCTCCATCTGTGTTCAGAGAGCATCAATCCGAATCTTGCCTGTACGGGAATGCGCCGATGCTTCGCCGCGATTACTTCACGGCATACGGCGCAAAAACTGAAAGCGTGAAAGCGAAAAACGCCCTACCGGGAGACGGGAGGAGGCCGGATGAAAAGGCGGATCTGTGGCTTTTGGGTTACGATGATCGGCTCGACCTGCGGAGCGAAAGCGCCCAGTTGTACCAGCACGATAGCGACTGCGGCAATGGTCGCAGGCGCCACCGAGTGCATGACAATGCACAGCGGGCAGTGCGCTGCGTCGGACTGGTCCTGGTGCACGTGCGCAGCCTGCGCCACAGCAAGAAGCGCCAGCAGAACGAGGCACACCACAGCCACCGCCGACAGAAAACCGGTGCGGCCGCGCTTTCCGAAGAGATGTGCCTGCGATCTTCGCAAACCAATGCCTCTACAGCCTTATTCTACAGAACCGTACATTGAATTTGTACGCTTCCGGTATCCGGAGGTTGCAGAAAGGGCGAATTTTGACCTGTCGAGCGACCAGAGGGTTGCGAAACGCGTCTAAACTGAGTGCGATGAGGAACGTTCTCCCAAGCTGGTTCTTTGCGGCCATTGCCCTGGCTGTTTTGCCGTTCGCGGCCACAGTCACAGTTGCGCAAGCCGCCGGCAACTCTTCGCAGCCGGCGCAAAGCTCGTCCAATCAAAGTTCGCGGGATGAGAACTCCAAGCCGCTTTCCCTACAGCCTTCCCTGACCGGAACGGGGCGAAATCATCGGCTGATCCTCAAGGACGGTTCCTACCAGATGACGCGCGACTACCGGATCGTGGGCGACCGCGTGCGTTATCTCTCACAGGAGCGCGGCGACTGGGAGGAGTTGCCCGTCGACATGGTGGATTGGGACGCCACGCGCAAGTGGGAGAAAGATCACGCTGACCTGGTCGGCGGGGACGCCTCGCCGGCGATGAAGGAAGCCGAGGAACTCGACAAGGAGGAATCTGAGGAACGCAAAGACCAGTTGGCGCACATGCCGATGGTGGCCGAGGGACTGGAACTGCCAGACAAAGACGGCGTGTTTGTCCTCGACACGTACCGCGGCGTGCCGGAGCTGGTGGAGCTGAAGTCGAGCAACGTGGCCTTGGATGCGAAGACACACAACGGCATCGCGGTCTTCAATCCACTGGTAGCGCGAAGGGCTCGGCTGGAGATCGACGGCGCGCACGCCAAGATACATCTCCATGTCAACGATCCGGTGATTTATCTATCACTCAACGTCGATGACGAGACGGAGCCGGTGCTCGCTCACCCCCTCACCGTGAACACCAACGGCGCCAAGGCAGTGAACGGCAACCCCGGCGCGCAATCGGCGCAGTCGAAATTCGCGATTGTGCGCCTTGACGAGCGCCAGGCGGTGCGCATTCTCGGCGCCCTCAAGCTTGATTCCAACGGAGCCATCGTTCAGAACGAAGACACGATCCTCGCAAACGTGGAGACGATGACCGGAAAACATTGGCTGCGCGTTACGCCGCTCGAGAAACTCACCATCGGCGAGTACGCGCTGGTGGAGGTTGTTTCGCCTTCGGAGATCAACGAATCGGTGTGGGATTTTCGCGTGGATCCCAGCACGGGCGACAATCCCGGATCGATCGGACCCATCCTGCGGCAGCCGCGCGATTAGCGCCGCGTCCGCGCAAAGGGAACCGTTCAATCAGCTCAAGAACCCGGCAATCGCCGCTACAACCGTCTGCTGCTCGTCCTCGCGCAGTTCGGGAAAGATGGGCAGGGCCAGCACCTCGCGCGCTGCGCGCTCGGCCTCAGGGAAATCGCCTTCCGCATAGCCCAGACTTTGGAGCGCGGGCTGCCGGTGCAACGGCAAAGGATAGTAAATCTCCGATCCGATGCCGCGCGCGGACAAAAACTCCCTCAAGCCGTCGCGGCGCGGCGCGCGGATCACATACTGGTGCCAGACGTGACGGGCGCCTGAAACTTCGCGCGGCAAAACCACGCCATGCACCGGATAGGGTCCAGCCTCAGCCAATCCCGCCCGGGTAAACAACTCGTGATAACGCGCGGCTACGGCGCGCCGCGCCTCGTTCCAGGCGGCGATGTACTTGAGCTTCACCCGCAGCACCGCGCCCTGGAAGCCGTCCATGCGCGCGTTCCAGCCCAGTTCGTCGTGGTAGTAACGCCGTCTCATGCCGTGCTGGCGCAGCATCTTCACGCGCTCGGCCAACGCGTCGGAATGGGTCGTTACCATGCCGGCATCGCCTGCGGCGCTCAGGTTCTTCGTGGGATAAAAACTGAAGGCGGCGATGTCGCCCAGTCCGCCGGCCTTCGCGCCGTTCCACTCGGCGCCCCAGGCCTGCGCGGCGTCTTCAATCAACATCACGCCGCGCTCTTGCCGCATGCGCGAAAACCCCGCCCAGCCGGAGACCTGTCCATACAGATGCACCGGCAACACCGCTCGCGCATTCACGCCGCGAGGCCCGTCGAGCACGGCGCTGACGGCCGCGGGCGAAAGCGTGAGCGTGACTGGATCGACATCCGCCAGCACCGGCCTGGCGCCGGCGCGGAGAATGGAACTGACTGAAGCGAAGAAGCTGAAAGGCGTTGTCACGACGCTCTGGCCCGGCCCCACTCCGGCGGCGGCCAGCGCCAGCCACAAGGCGTCAGTGCCCGACGAACAGCCCATCGCATGAGCGACGCCCAGATGCTCCGCAGCCGCCTTTTCGAACGCCTCGACCTCGCCGCCGAGGATAAACTGCCGGCTTTCGAGAACCCGACCGAGCGATTCCAGCAGTTCCTGCTGAATGGGCGTGTACTGGCGCTTGAGATCCAGCATGGGAACCGCCAGCGGAGCGGGTGTGCCCGTCAAGCCTTCCGCCGCGGCCGAAGCGCGGGACGAAATCACGGTATTTGCCACATCTAGATGCTATCAGCCACGGAACTTGCGCGTCCCAGGCCCATCCCGCCCGGACCGGCCGAAAAGAATTTCGGCGAAAAAACGCCCGCTGCCTTGAAATGGAGCGGAATTCTCTATAATCTTGTCTCATTGCGGGGTTTGCCGGCGCCGGGAGTTCCGGAGCCGTCCTCGCGCAGTTGATGTTTGCAGTAAGTCGCGTTATAACAAAGACCTTCACCAAGAAAGCAGGAGATCGGCACATGGACAACAAGCCGGCACAAAACATTCAGGATACCTTCCTGAACACCGTTCGGAAGGACAAGTCCCCGATTACGATTTATCTGGTCAGCGGTGTAAAGCTGACCGGGAAGATTCGGTCCTTTGACAAGTATTCCGTGCTCCTGGAGAACAACAGCCAGGAACAGTTGATTTTCAAACACGCGATTTCAACCGTAGTCAGCAACCGGAGCGTGATTCATAGCGATCACCGTCCGCTAGCGGCATCATCTGGCATTGGTCCCGCGCCTGTGCCGACAGCTACGGCAACGCAGGCGACCGCGGAACCAAGATAGCGCCGGAGCGTCCTCGATTGGCAAGCGAGGCGTACAGAGATAGGTCAGTCGCTACACGCGGTAGCGGCAGAGCCGAGCGCGCAGTTCTCGTTGGAGTGGATGTTGGTGTTCGCTCGCGGGATAACCGGGCAGCTGTGATAGCTGCGCGGACGCTGGGTTTGTGCCTTGATTCCGCCTCGGATGAGCCGCTTCCGCCCTCTCTCACGCCTCGATCCTCCTTGCAACCGCAGCAATCTCACGGGATCTTGCGCCAGAGTCAGGGCCTCGATGCCGAGGAGTCTCTCGCCGAGTTTCGTGAGCTGCTCTTAAGCGCAGGCGGCGAGGTGGCGGCAGAGATTCTTCAGCGCCGCCCGCATCCTGATCCGGCTACGCTCATCGGCTCGGGCAAGGTGGAGGAGATTGCCGCCGTCGCCGCCTCCACGAACGCTGATCTGGTGCTCTTCGACCACGACCTTTCGCCCACGCAACTGCGCAACCTTGAGGCTGTCCTGCCCTGCCGTGTCCTCGATCGCACGCAGCTCATCCTCGACATCTTCGCCCGCCACGCCCGCACCCGTGAAGGCCAGTTGCAGGTCGAGCTGGCGCAGCTCGAATACATGCTGCCGCGCCTCACAGGCCGCGGCAAGGCCATGTCGCAGCTCGGGGGCGGCATCGGCACCCGCGGACCGGGCGAGACCCAGCTTGAGACCGACCGCCGGCGGATTCAGCGCCGCATCGACCAGCTCAGGCGCGATCTCGAAGCGGTGCGCCGCGTGCGCCGTCAGCAGCGCCAGCGGCGCGAAGCCGTACCTGTGCCTACGGTCGCTCTGGTCGGCTACACCAACGCCGGCAAAAGCACGCTCTTCAACACCCTCACCGGCGCGCAGGTGCTTTCCTCCTCGCGCATGTTCGCCACCCTTGACCCCAAGTTGAAAGCCATCGAGTTGCCCAGCCGCCGTCGCGTGCTTTTGTCCGACACCGTGGGTTTCATCCGCAACCTGCCCCATACGCTTGTCACCAGCTTTCGCGCCACCCTCGAAGAGGTTGAACAGGCCGAGGTGCTCATCCACGTGCGCGACGCGGCCTCAAGCTATGGCGAGGAGCAAAAGGCGCAGGTCGAGAAGATCCTCGGCGAACTCGAAAGCCTCTCCAAGCCGCGCATCGAGGCGCTGAACAAAATCGATCTGCTGCCGGAAAAGGAGCGCGAAGCTCTTCGAGCAGGCGCAAACGCTGGAGCAAAAGGTTCAGGCGATCCAAGCACAGTGGCGCTTTCGGCACGTACCGGCGAAGGACTCGGCGATCTGCTGGCGGCCATCGACGCCGCGCTGCACTCCGATCCGATTGTCGATGCCGAACTGCGCATCCCGCAGCACGAAGGCAGCGCGCTGGCGGCGAT
>JABEBX010016894.1_pt1 | contig 10251 bp, 8 predicted proteins | sample 7245971 | NCBI WGS metagenome assembly JABEBX01 (sample SAMN14506365, study PRJNA622280) | hot springs metagenome | biome: hot spring [ENVO:00000051]|acidic hot spring [ENVO:00002120]; feature: spring [ENVO:00000027]|sediment [ENVO:00002007]; material: sediment environment [ENVO:01001048]...
TGGAGTTTCGCGCCACGGTGACGGACGTTCGGCTGGACTCGCATGCGGTGGGGGAGGCGGGGGAGAAGGAGCAGGTGTGGCAGGTGGCGCTGGACCGGACGGCGTTTTATCCGGCGGGCGGAGGCCAACCCTGGGATACGGGTGTGCTGATGGCTACGGCCAAGAGTGGAGCGGTGCTCGAGGTGGCCGTGGAGCGGGTGGAAGAAGATGAGGCCGGTGAGGTGTGGCACTTTGTGCGCAAGCCGCTGCCCGGCGGGGTAGAGGTTGTGGGGCGGGTGGATACCGAGCGGCGGATGGACCACGCCCAGCAGCATACCGGGCAGCACCTGCTGTCAGCGATGTTTTTGCGGGAGCTGGGGGCGCCGACGGTCTCGTTCCATCTGGGGGCCGATTCGGTGACGATCGATCTGGCGGTCGAGAAGCTGAGCGAGGAGGATCTGCGCGGGGTGGAGGCGGCGGTGAATCGGGTGATCTATGAGGATCGCGCGATACGCCCGCGGTGGCTCGAGCGCGAGGAGGCGGTGGCGATGCTGGCTCGGGGTGAGCTGCGCAAGCTGCCGGAGCGCGTGGGGCGGATCAGAGTGGTGGAGATGGAGGGCGTCGAGTTCAATGCCTGCGGTGGAACCCATGTGCGGTCAACGGGAGCGATTGGCGGGCTGTTGGTGCGGCGCGTGGAGAAGGTGAAGCAAGGCCAGCGGGTGGAGTTCTGCTGTGGGCTGCGGGCGGTGAGGATGGCTGCCCGGGACTATGCCCGGCTGCGGGAGCTGGGCGCCTTGCTCAGCGTGGGGCCGGCCGACCTTGCCAGCCGGGTGGCGGGATTGATTGAGGATAAGAAGGCCGCCGCAAAGGAGTTGAAGAGGCTGCGGCGGCAGTTGCCACAGGCGCCTTCCAGTTAGGCTGAACAGGTGAGTGTGTATTGCGATGTCGCGCTGCCGGTTCCGCTGGACCGCGCCTTTACGTACAAGCTGGGAGAGCTTGCGGCGGAGGTGGGCGCGCGGGTGATGGTGCCGTTTGGTGGGCAGCAGTTGGTGGGCGTGGTAGTGGGGCTGCATGATACCGCTCCCGGCGGTGAGGTTGAGGTCAAGTACGTTCAGCAGGTGATGGATGAGAAGGCACTGCTTCCGAATGAGCTGATGGAGCTGGGCAGGTGGGTGGCGGGGTACTACTGCGCTCCGTTGGGCGAGGTGCTGCGCGGCATGATGCCGCTGACGGCGGAGGTGCGGCGACAGTGGGCCTACAGGATCGCCGAGCAGGGACGGAAGGTGCTCTATGAGGGCGCGCAGAAGGGATCGTCGCGGCGAGCGGGAGGTCGATCCAGGCTGAGCGTCGAGGATCAGAATCGCGAGTACGCGGTGCTGAACTATCTGGAGAACGGCGAGGCGGCGAGGGCGGCTGCGCTGCGCAGCGCTACAGGAGCGAATAAGGCGCTGCTGGATGCGATGGCGAGGAAGCGGTGGGTGGTGCGAGAGCCGCTGGCCGAGGTGCGGGATGCGCGCCGGCTGGAGAAGCTGGCAGTGCTCGAAGAACAGGGGCCAGAAGAACGGGGGCCAGAAGAGAAAGGGCCAGGAGAACAGGGGATCGGGGAGAGAGACGGCGGGAGGCGGTTGCCGGTCTTGAACGCCAATCAGTTGGCGGTGATGGCGGAGCTGGCCGGGTGCGGGGGGCGGGAGTTGGTGCGGGAGCTGCGCGGACGGATGAGCGCGCAGGGAGTTCCGGATTCGACGCTGGGGACGCTGGTGCGGCGCGGGTTGGTGCGGCTGGAGGAGACGGCGCAGGCGTTCCACGTGACGGGCTTGCGCCAGGAGGGCAAGAAGTTCGCCCATGAGCATGTGCTCAATGAGGCGCAGACCGAGGCGCTGGGGACGATCGTGGCGGCGATGGAGCGCGGCGGATTCCGGCCGCATCTGCTCTATGGCGTGACCGGGAGCGGAAAGACCGCGGTGTATGTGGCGGCGATGCAGCGGGCGCTGGCGATGGGCAGGAGCGCTCTGCTGCTGGTGCCGGAGATTGGATTGACGCCGGGAACGGCGGCGCAGATGGTGGCGGCGTTTGGCGGGGAGGTGGCGCTGCTGCACTCGCAACTGACGCCGGATGAGCGGGCGGAGCAGTGGCACAGGATTCGCCGGGGCGAGGCGAGGGTGGTGATCGGTACGCGCTCGGCGGTCTTTGCGCCGATGCCGGATCTGGGGCTGATCCTGGTGGATGAGGAGCACGATGCGAGCTACAAGCAGGAGGAGACGCCGAGATATCACGCCAGGGATGTTGCGGTGATGCGGGGGAAGCTGATCGCCGGGGGCTCAGGGCTGGTCTCCAATGGCTCAGGGCTGGTCTCCAATGGCTCAGGGCTGCTCGCCAATGGCTCAGGGCTGCTCGCCAATGGCTCAGGGCTGGTCTCCAATGGCTCAGGGCTGTTGGGGTGCACGGTGGTGCTAGGGTCGGCTACGCCGTCGCTGGAGAGCTGGCAGAATGCGGAGCGTGGGAGGTATGCGCGGGTGGAGATGCGGGAGCGGGTGCAGGCGAGGCCGCTGCCGAAGGTGGAGATGGTCGATATGCGCGCGGAGTTCCGGGAGACGGGGAGGGAGCAGATCTTCTCGCGGCGGCTGATCGAGGAGACGAAGGCGACGCTGGAGCGAGGCGAGCAAGCGATTGTGTTGATCAACCGGCGCGGTTACAGCTTCGTGGTGATGTGCAGAAGCTGCGGGGAGAAGCTGGAGTGCGAGAACTGCTCGATCTCGCTGACCTACCACAAGAACGGGGACGAGCACAGCTTGAACGGCGAGGCCAGGGTGGGGCAGCGCCTGGAGTGCCACTACTGCGGCTATCGGCGTACGGTGCCGAAGGTTTGCCCGAAGTGCCAGAGCGAGCATCTGTACTACCTGGGAGCGGGGTCGCAGCAGGGCGAGGAGCGGCTGCAGGAGTTGTTTCCGGGGGCGCGGATTGGGCGGATGGACCGGGACACGGTGCGGTCGCGCGGCGATATGGAACGGCTGCTGGGACAGTTGTATGCAGGGGAGATCAACCTTCTGGTGGGAACCCAGATGATCGCCAAAGGGCACGATATTCATGGGGTAACGCTGGTGGGGGTGGTGGGAGCGGACTTCGCGCTGGGACTACCGGACTTTCGCGCCGCGGAGCGGGTGTTTCAGTTGCTGACGCAGGTGAGCGGACGCGCCGGGCGCGGAGAGTTGCCGGGCAAGGTGCTGGTGCAGACCTATCAGCCGGACCACTACGTGAACCAGTTTGCGCGCGAGCACGATTACACCGGATTCGCTGCCCGGGAGTTGTACTTTCGGCGGGCGATGAGGTATCCGCCGTTCAGCGTGCTGGCCAATGTGATTGTGCAGAGCGAGCGGCTGGAAGAGGTGCTGGATTGGTCGGGGCGGCTGGGGCGCTGGCTGCAGAAGCGCCAGTTGGACGGGGTGCGGGTGCTGGGACCGGCAGCGGCTCCGAATGCGCGGCTGAAGCGCATCTACCGGTATCACCTGGTGCTGAAGGCCGAACGGAGGGACGTGCTGGGAGCAGCTCTGCGGGAGATGCTGGCGGTGGTGGATCGCGAGGAGATTCCGCGCCGGTCGGTCGTGGTGGACGTGGACCCGATGCACCTGATGTAGAAAAACAGGGGGTAGAGGGTAGAGGGTAGAGGGTAGGGACGACCGCGGCACGCAGGGAGGGTAGAGCAATTTTCCTGTAGGCGTAGTCGGACACCTCGGCGCGCATAGGGCACCCGGCTCTTCTCTACTCTCTACCCTCTACTCTCTACCCCCTGTCTTTTACCCCCTGTTTTCTAGCTGAGGGCCTGCAAGTCCTTGCCGGGCTTGAAGCGGACAGCTTTGCCGGGGGTGATGGTGACCTCCGTGCCGGTGCGGGGATTCCGGCCCACGCCCGTTTTGCGGGGTTTCACCGTGAAGACACCGAAGCCACGCAGTTCAATGCGATCGCTGCCGCCCAAGGCGTTCTTCATGGCTTCGAAGATGGCGTCCACGGCCGATTCGGCCTTGGTCCGTGGAAGGCCGGTGCGCTCAACTACCCGCTGGATAAGGTCCTGCTTGATCAATGGAGGTTGCCTTCCTGTACTGAAGTCCCACGAAGTGGGAAGATGATTGATTGTTACAGCCTACATTGCGATGGTAGAAACACGGGTTTGGGTTGTCAATTCGTACTCTTCTCGGGCGATGGTGCTGGCGGCGGTGCTGGCGATGGGATGAAGGGGCGGTTTTCCCGCGGGCGAACCTCGGCGCCGCGTCCTCGATCGGCGTACTCCCAGGGAAACCTGCTCTATCGCACACCGTTTCCAGGGATACCCCTCAGCCGGAGAGTAGCGGCACGGTACGCCGGTTTCAGCACCACCTATCAACAGGAAAATTGCGCGGGGGCGCGGCCCGTGGCGCGGTTTGCGATAGGCTCGAAGTGACACAATATCCGAAGGAAAGGGAGTGTGCGCGGCGAGCAGACGCCGTGGCCGCGGAAATGAGATGTCGATAAAGAGCGATGCATGGATTCGGGCGCAGGCCATCGAGCACAAGATGATCGAGCCGTTCAGCGAGAAGCAGGTGCGCGAAGGGGTCATCTCCTATGGGCTGTCGTCCTACGGATACGATCTGCGGGTCTCCAACGAGTTCAAGATCTTCACCAATGTGAACAGCGCGATCATCGACCCAAAAAAATTTGATGAACGATCGTTCGTATCCGTCGAAGCAGACAGTATCATTGTTCCACCCAACAGCTTCGCTTTAGCGCGGTCTGTAGAGTACTTCCGGATCCCGCGAGATGTGCTGGCCATCTGTTTGGGCAAGAGCACGTATGCGCGCTGCGGCATTATTGTGAACGTGACGCCGTTTGAGCCGGAGTGGGAGGGATATGTGACGCTCGAGATCTCGAACACGACACCGCTGCCGGCTCGCATCTATGCCAACGAGGGATTGTGCCAGATTCTTTTCCTGCAAAGTGACGAGGTTTGCGAAGTCAGCTATGGAGACCGCAAAGGAAAGTACCAGAAGCAGCAAGGAATCGTGCTGCCAAGACTGTAAAGCATTCGCCGGAGGAGCAAGGCTAGCAGTTCGTGGTGAAAGTCTGATTTTGAAAGGGCGCGGGCTTTAGCTTGAAGGGTACGGGCTTTAGCCCGTACATCAAAGCGACAAAATCAACGGGGCTTTGCAGGCTGCGGAAAAACTCGACGTTTTGAAGGGCGCGGCTTTAGCCGCGCCCCAAAGGCAACAGAATCAGATGGCTTTAGCTCTTGAGGGAATGCATTTGGCGGGTTTTGAGCGAAACAAGGCTTTTTCCCGCAGCCTCTTCAGCCCCCGAGGGATGGTTCTCCCACCATCCAGAGGTTGACCAGGGACTGCTGGACAGAGGGACGAAGAGAACAGCAGCAGGTTGGCGAGTCGGCAGGAGCGACGAGCCAGGAGAGACATCAGGGCGAAGATTCAAGCAGCGCCGTACGGGGAGTGAACGACCGATGACTGGCGTAATGAAGGCTGCATCTCGTGAGTAATCAAGCGAAGGCGCAAATCGCTGTCGTAGCGGCGGACTCGCTGCGTTCGATGGGGTTGGTGGCGATTCTCGAAGAGGCCGCCAGCGTGCAGGCTTACCCGGTGAGGTACGAAGATGTCTTTGGCGAGCAGAGCTTCGACCTGGTGCTCCTGGATATGCAGGAGCCGCTGGAGGGCATTGTGCAAACCATTGCCCGGATTCGCAGGGAGCGCCCTGCCTTGAAGCCGGTAGTGATGGGTGAACCGTTGGCCCCGGATCAGATTCAGGCCGTGATTGGCGCCGGAGCCAAGGGCGTTCTACTGCGCAGCGCGAGCGAGAGTGAGATCAATATGGCCATTGAGATTGTTCTCGACGGCTCGATTTGGGCGCCCAGAAAGGTTTTGGCAAAGTTGGTGGAGGCCGGAACGGCGGGAGCGGAGGCGATGAGTCCGCCGGTGCGGCAGGAACCCATCGAGAAGATGATCACGGAACGGGAGCGCGAGGTCCTTCGTCTGCTGACGAATGGTCGCTCCAACCGGGAGATTGCGGCCGCGTTGGGGATCGAACAGGCGACGGTGAAGGCGCATCTGGGAAGGATGATGCGGAAGACACATGCGACGAATCGTGTGGAGTTAACCCTCCGCGCACTGGAAGAACGAGCCCGGGAGGAGGAGGAGTAAGCTGCGTGAGTAAGTTACTGACCCGGACGGGGATTTTGGGCTGTTTTCAGGAAAAACGAGTGATCGGATTCGTTGGTACTAAACTAAAGTATACAGACATAGGTACTCTTGTAATCCGCTCACGTTGTGATGCATAGTGAAACAGTACAAACCTGGGAGAATAAGGGTTGCGGATGCAGCGGAGTATAGGCGCATGCGCAACCCATTTTTTGTCGGTACCACTTTTCTCAATTTTTCTCAGTACAACCTGCGGGCGGATGCGTCCATCAGATGAGCTTGTAGTTCGGCAAAAAATAGCTTCATTCGAAAGGTTGAGATGAAAAAGATTATCGGAGTGCTGTCTGTGTTGGCGATGAGCGTGAGCGTCGCTTCTGCTCAGGCTAAAGATTTGAGTAAGTTAACCACTCGGATGAGTGCGGCGGAGGATGTGATCAAAGAGGTAATGGCAACGCCGGACAAGTCGATTCCGCAGTCGATTCTGGCGGATGCATACTGTTTGGTGGTGATTCCCTCCTATAAGAAGGCGGCGTTTATCATTGGCGGGCAGTATGGCCAGGGTGTGGCCACATGCCGTACTCCTCGCGGATGGAGCGCGCCGGTCTTTGTGCAACTGTCGGGCGGCAGCTTCGGCTTACAGATCGGCGGCCAGGCGACGGACCTGGTGCTGGTGGCGATGAATCAGCATGGCTTGCAGGATATGCTCAAGAACAAGGTGAAACTGGGCGCCGATGCATCGGCCGCGGCCGGACCGGTTGGGCGCAATGCGGGAGCCGATACGGACTGGACGATGCAGTCCGAGTTTTTGACCTACTCGCGCGCCAGAGGCGTCTTTGGGGGCCTTGATCTGACTGGAACGGTGCTGGCACAGAACACGGACGACACGCGGACGGAGTATGGCTCGAAAGTTCCCTTCCAACAGATACTGAGCGGCGGGGTTGCTACGCCGACGAATGCGATGCCGTTTGTCCGCACGGTAGCGCATTACTTTGTGGTTTCCAAGGATAAACACTAAACGTTGAAGGTTGCAGGCGAAGAGGGCGTGCGAAGCTGGTGTCAGGCTTGGCGCGCCCTCTTCCGTTTGCGGGATGCTCACCAAGATCTCGTTTCTGGTGAGTCCGCTCATGGGCCTACGGCCCCCTCAATCGAGTCAGAAACTAGATTTGGTGGGCTGTGTCTCTCCAGTACTCCCCGAAATCTGTCCTTCTGCTGGGCCTGGTCGCGGCCATTTGGATATTTCTGGCCGCGCAGCGGGCTATGAATTGCGTACACTGACTGTTATTGGCGAACGCGACTCAGAACGTGCCGGTGCGACAGACAACACTGCACGAACGGCTGGAGTATCTCGTGCTGCGGCTGGTGGCTGCGGCCGTGGGCGTGTTGCCCAGAGGCGGTGCGCGAGCCCTGGGCGCGGGGATTGGCGCCGTGATGTGGCGGCTGATGGGGCGACTGCGGAAGGTGGGAGCGCGGAACCTGGAGATGGCGTTTCCAGAGAAGACGAAGGCCGAGCGAACAACGATTCTGCGCGGGGTGTATCGGTCGCTGGGATGGCAGATGGGCGAGTTCTGCAAGATGAGCGGGTATACCGCGGAACAGGCGTCGAAGTTTATTCGCTATGAGGGGTTGGAGCACTATCTGGCGGCGCGCGCCAAGGGCAGAGGGGTGCTGGTGCTGACCGGGCACCTGGGAGCGTGGGAGCTATCGAGTTTTTATCACTCCCTGATGGGGTATCCCATGTCCCTGGTGATCCGGCGGCTGGACAATCCGCTGGTGGACGAGTTTGTGAACGGGATTCGTTGCCTGCATGGCAACCGGGTCATTCACAAGGACGACTTTGCCCGGGGGTTGCTGACGGCGATGCAGCAGGGTGAGACGGTGGGAATCCTGATGGACACGAACATGACTCCGCCGCAGGGGGTGTTTGTGCCCTACTTTGGGATAGAGGCGTGCACGGCTTCAGGGCTGGCGCGGGTGGCGCTGCACTCGGGTGCGGCGGTGCTGCCGGGCTTTCTGGTGTGGGAGGCGGCGGAGAAGAAGTATGTGCTGCGGTTTGGCGAGGAGCTGGAGTTGATTCGCAGTGGAGATGGGGCGCGGGATATTGTGGCGAACACGGCGCTGTTTACAGCGGCGATGGAGTCCTATGTGCGGCGCTATCCGGAGCAGTGGTTGTGGGTGCATCGGCGATGGAAGACCCGGCCCAAGGGCGAGGAGCGGCTGTACGTATGAGCGCGAAGACCGTGAAGGAGATTGCGGAGTTGCTGGGAGTTTCCGCCAGCATGGCGGGGAAGGAACGTCCGCCGACGATTTTCTCTCGCGTCTCTGGCCTGGAGGGCGCCGGGCCGGACGCCATTGTGTTTGCGGAGGATGACAGGACGCTGCAGGCTGCCAGGGAGACCAGCGCGGGGTTGATCTTGACGCGAGAGGCGCGTGGGCCGAGCGCCGGGCCGGAGCCCGATGAGCGTGTGTTCATAGTGAGCGATCCGAGGTATGCCTTTGCGCTGTGCGGGAGGGCCTTGACCGAGAGGAGGACAGGCAGCGAGGTGCATCCGTCGGCGAGCGTCGACGCTTCCGCCAGACTGGGCGAGCGAGTGAAGATTGGGGCGCGCGCGGTGGTGGAGGCGGGCGTGACCCTGGGGGACGATGTGGAGATTGCGGCCGGCGCGGTGATTCTGCACGGCGTCGAGATTGGGCATCGCGTCATCGTGCAGTCTGGAGCTGTGCTGGGCGCGACGGGATTCGGCTATGTGCGCCATGCCAAGACCGGGGAGCACCTGTTGTTCCCGCAACAGGGGCGGCTGGTGATCGAGGACGACGTGGAGATTGGCGCCAATACCACGATCGACCGCGGAGCCTTGGGAGAGACGCGCATTGGGCGGGGAACCAAGATCGACGACCAGGTACACATTGGACACAACTGCAGGATTGGGAAGAATGTGCTGATGGCCTCGCAGGTCGGGATCTCGGGGTCGTGCGTGGTGGAGGATGGCGCGGTGCTGGCGGGGCAGGTGGGGTTGGGCGATCATGTTTCCATTGGGCCGGGCGTGATTCTGGGGGGTGCGGCGGGAGTGTTTCCGGGCAAGCGCCTGGAGGGCCCAGGACAGATGTTCATGGGTGTACCGGCAGAGCCGCTGAAGAATTACCTCAAGACCATTGCACGTATGCGGCGGCTGAGGAGCAGGGCTTCGGAGTGATGGATTTGAGGCGGATGAGGTGTTGGCCTTCCACCCTGCGGGATGGGCGAGGTGACTGTGGCGATCATCGTGATTGGCGGGCATACGCGGAACATTGGGAAGACCGGCGTGATGGCTGGCTTGATTGCGGCGTTGCCGGAGAGACGGTGGATGGCGATCAAGATGACGCAGTTCGGGCATGGCGTGTGCTCGGCCCATGGAGAGCCCTGCGACTGCGCGACGGCGGCCCACTCGATGGAGGTGAGCGAGGAGCGCGAACGGGTCGGCGGCAAGGACACGGCCCGCTATCTGGCGGCGGGTGCGGAGCACTCGTTCTGGGTGCGCACGCGGCAAGGACAGCTAAGCCAGGCGATGCCGCGGGTGCGGGCGCTACTGGCGGAGGCGCACCATGCCGGCAGCGATGTGATGATCGAATCCAATAGCGTGCTGCGGTTTCTGCAGCCGGATATCTCGTTGAGTGTGTTGGATCCGGCGAGGAACGACTTCAAGGCCTCGGCGTTGCGGTATCTGGATCGCGTGGACGCTCTGATTGTGCCGGCGGGGGCGGAGTTTGGAGAGGGGTGGAGCGGTGTGTCGGGGCCCCCGGCGAGCGCACTTGCTCGCTGGGGTGACGTGTCGCCGCGGATCATCCAGAGCAAGCGCCGGTTTGAGTTTGTTGCGCCTGCGTATTGCAGCGAGGCGCTGGCGGCGTTTGTGGCGGAACGGCTGCGGACCTTGGCGTGTGAATAGGCTGCGCGAAACTTCTCCCACCCCCAATGCCCTGTGATTAGAGCACTTTCAGTGTTGATGGGCACCCCGGAGAGGGCGTGCAATGGCGTTTTCATTGGGGGAAAACGCCCATGGAAGTCTAGGCGTCGGGTACACCTGCACTGAAAATGCTCTACGGGACCAGGGTAAGGGTGTGGACGGCG
>JABEBX010019929.1_pt1 | contig 10248 bp, 4 predicted proteins | sample 7245971 | NCBI WGS metagenome assembly JABEBX01 (sample SAMN14506365, study PRJNA622280) | hot springs metagenome | biome: hot spring [ENVO:00000051]|acidic hot spring [ENVO:00002120]; feature: spring [ENVO:00000027]|sediment [ENVO:00002007]; material: sediment environment [ENVO:01001048]...
GAAGTGGAAAACGCCATCCGCGGCGTATTGGAATCCACAGAATATATTGGCGGGAAAGCCCTGCGAGAATTTGAAGCCGGTCTGGGGGCTTTTTTTCATGCCCGTGCGGTGGCGGTTTCCAGCGGCACTGATGCGATTCTGGCCTCATTGATGGCCCTGGGCATTGGCCGCGGTGATAAAGTCATCACCACGCCCTTCACCTTTTTTGCCACCGCCGGATGCATTGCCCGCGCCGGGGCAACACCGGTGTTTGTGGATATTGATCCGGCAACATTTCTCATCCGCACCGATGCTGTAGCCGCCATCGCGGATTCCACCACCAAGGCTGTGATTCCAGTGCATCTATTCGGGCAGATGTGCGAGATGGACTCTCTGGCGGAAACGTGCGGTAAAAATCATCTGGCCATTGTGGAAGATGCGGCACAGTGTATTGGTGCCAGAGACAGCCGGGGCAAAATCGCCGGCGAACTAGGTCGCACGGCGTGTTTGTCATTTTATCCCACCAAAAATCTCGGCGCGGCGGGGGATGCCGGCGCGGTGATTGTCCATGACCCGGTATTGGCGGGGCGGCTGGAGCAGACGCGCCAGCACGGGGAAACCAGCCGGTATCATCACGCCTTTGTGGGGGGAAATTTCCGGCTTGATGGCATTCAATGTGCGGTGTTAAATGTGAAGTTGAAATATCTCGATAAGTGGAATAATCGCCGCCGGCAAATTGCGGCGTATTATTCTTCGCGCTTTAAGAACACGGATATTATTGCGCCGGCGGCAATTCCCGGAACGTATCATGTATATCACCAGTATGTGGTGCGTGTGCCAAAGCGGGATGCCGTAAAGGAGCACCTGCAAAAACACGGCATCGGCTCGGCCATTTATTATCCGCGTCCACTGCATCTGCAGGAATGCTTCAGCGATCTGGGTTACAAGCCCGGTGCTTTCCCCATATCGGAACAGGCCTGCCGGGAAGTGCTGGCCCTGCCGGTATTCCCGGAACTCACGGATTATCAGATCAAGCGCGTCGCCGACACCCTGCTGGCGTTTTTCACTTAGGGATCGTGACACAATCCCAAAACGCTTCATTGGCGTTACGCGGGCGTAATGCGGTATAATACCGCAATGATTTTTCGTTCAGGTGATTCAGAGCGGCCCGCCATGCGCTATCGTGATCCACGTTCTTTGCGCAAAGAGCCGATGAGCGGGCGGTTCCGGCGGCGTATTTCCGTGCTGCCCACGCTTTTTACGCTGGGCAATCTGCTGTGTGGATTTTCCGCAATTTGGTATGCCTCCCTGCCGGTGGCGGGTTCCACTGGAAACACCGATGACTTTGCCATTGCCGGCTATCTGATATTTGGAGCCATGATCTTTGACATGCTCGATGGCAGCATGGCCCGTCTGGCCAGAACCACCAGCGATTTTGGTGCGGAGCTTGACTCCCTTGCCGATGTGGTCAGCTTTGGCATTGTGCCGGCGCTTTTAAGTCTCAAAATCATCGCCCATCTTCTGGCCCCGCCCAACCAATCGGGCGAACTTGCCAATCCTTTGGCGCAAAATGTCGATGGGCGGTTTTTCTGGATGATCGCCGCCATTTATGTGGCCTGCACCGCGCTGCGTCTGGCGCGCTTCAATGCCCATAACGCCCATGGCGTAAACTCCCACCTCGTATTCCGCGGCCTGCCATCTCCCGGTGCCGCCGGTGTGGTGGGTGCGACCGTAATTTTTTTTGAAGCCCTGCGCCCCAATGCGTCGCATTTTCTCCCTTTTCATGTGCCGGAGCTGGTGCAGTCCGGCGTGGCCACCGCGTTTCCATATCTCATGCCGGTGATTCTCCTGGCTCTCGCCGGCTTGATGGTAAGCCGCATTGAATATCCGCACATCATCAATCAGTACCTGCGCGGCCGGCGGCCCTTTTCTTATGTGGTGCGCACGGTGCTGCTGGTGCTGCTATTTTTCTGGCAGCCGCAACTTACAGCGATTCTGGGTATTTACTGGTATGCGTTTTACCCTGCGGTGAAGGCTCTGATTAATCGGATTTTATCCCGCGGCAAGCCCGCGGAAATATCTCCGCCGCCAACTTCCAATGGCCCATCATAACCCGTTGATAGGGCGTGGCAATTTTACCGTACCAGGCCTGGGAGCGCGGGTGTCCCCACCCGCTTTTGACCGTTGAAAACGTCTTCGCAATTCGTCTAATTAGCCTCATTTCGCGGCTGCCCGGAAAAATTGCCACGCCCGTTGATCGCCTGCTCCAGCCGATCGCAGAAGCGATTGCAAAGTTCTTCTTGGCTTAACCGCTCACGCAATAAATGCTCAGCATTGCGGCCTATATGATTCAATTCCGCCTGTGGTGTGGTGCGGATGCGCTCAATGGCCGCAATGGCTCCATCGACATCCCCGTGCCGAATCTGCCAGCCAATACTGTGTTGATCCAGTATATCGGAAATATGGCTGGGGCTGGGACCCAGGAAAAGTATAGGCTTTCCCGCCGCCATGGCTCCGTAAATCTTGCAGGGATGGATAATCCCCACCATGTTGTCGCCTAGACTCACCAGATGCACATCCGCAGCCGATAAAGAAAATTTCAACGTTTCCAGCGGCTGATAGGGCAGCGAGAGCACATTGGCCAGTTGATGTTCCTGTATATACGCCTCCACCTCGCGCTTGCCCAGGCCGCCGCCTACAAATACAAACCGGAGCTGCGGATCATTCTTAAAATGCACCGCCGCTTTGAGAATGGTCTCCAGCGGGTTGGCCGGGCTATGGTTGCCGCTGTACATCAGCACAAACTTTCCCTGCAAACCATGTTCAATGCGGAATGGATTGTTCTGTGGCGGCACAGGCTCAATGACATGCTCGTGCGGCCAGGGCGGGTCGATATGAATTTTTTTTCTAAAATCTCCGCGTTTTACCAGCCGATCCGCCATGAAGCGGTCCAATGCAAAAATCACCGCGGAGTTCCGCAGAATGAATCGATTCACGCGCTCCAGTAATTTAGCCCGCAGGCTGTGTTCCTTTATTTTACCCATCATTATGAGTTGATCCGGGTTGAGGTCCATGGCCCAATATGCAATCGGCACACGCCGCAACAGATGAATCCATACCGCCGCAAAACCGATCATCGGCGGCGATGTGCTGAATAAAATGCCCTTAACATTCGGGGTAAACAGTCCAATAAAAAAACATTGAATCAGAAAGCTGGCGGTTCCGATAATCCGGATCAACAGGTTTTTCTTTCCGAAGGAACTGAATCGCAGGCGCCGCACATCCACGCCCTGCATATTTTCTTGCAAGGGATAACGGCGGGTGGGATCCTCATATCCCCGGCTCGAAGCATACACCCGCACCCGATGCCCGCGCCGGGCCATGGCTATGGCCGCATCGGTGATATGCTGGCCAACTGCGGCCGGATCGGGCGCGAAGGTCTGGCTGAAAATCAGAAAAATTCCGGCGGGCGGCGATTTTTTATTCATAAAGCTGTTCCGTCCGCTAATAACTTTTCCAGTAAAATACGGCTCCAATACCGTTCATCGTGAAATGTAACATATTTTCTTGAATCTGCCGATTATTTACGACCTTACACGCAATTTACAGGCAGTTGAGTGTGGTTGCTATTTGCCCGATGCGGCAGCCAAACCGCAGTGTTGCCGATAATATAACAAGGATTTGTCCATTTGCTTAAATGTTGGGCATGTTAGGTTTTTGTTAAAAATCGGTTAATCCGATGCTAAAATCAGTTTGACATCAAGGTTATCGAACATTATCCTCACCGATTGTGTAGGAACGCTTGGAGTATGGAAATCTCCTTCGTCCCATATTGGCGGGGGCGAAAACGGTTGAAGCCGTGGCGTTGGTAAGGATATCCTTTTTTAAGGAGACACATTATGGAAACACGCTCGTTGGGTATTATGTTGGCCGCAGCCGCCATGCTCGCGACCACCGGTCTGACATGGGCCGATGCTTCATCTTCCGGCAGTGCCCCGGCCGCAGCGCCCGCACCTGCCATGAGTGCCGACTCGGAGAATGTTCCACCGCTGATGTACGGCCTTGATCAGGTCAAGACCGGCGATTCATCGGTTGGGCAGGACCTGCAAAGTGCGGGCATTCAAATTGGTGGATATGGTGAACTTGGGTACACCAAAGACTTTGGCAATTCCAATCCGATTCCTGGCCGCACCTTCACCAGTGAGGCCCATAACAATTTGACGTTGAATCAGCTTGATTTTTACATTGCTCGGACCATTAACCTGCGCGGCACCGGGATTCATAATCAAGGTTTCGAGCTTGGCGGCAAGGTAGATATATTGTACGGCTATGATGCTGATTTCATCCATTCCAATGGTTTGAATTCATATCATAACTGGAACAACAATATCCAGACCTACCCGCTGGATCAGTTTGACCTGCAACAGTTGTATCTCGATGCGGGATTTGCCCTGGGTGGTAATTCCGCCATGCTCATTCGTTTCGGAAAATATGACAGCCCCATGGGCTATGAACGTATCAATCCAACGGAGAATGCATTCTATTCGCATTCTTTTGCGTTTGGGAACTTGACCCCATACACTCAGACCGGCCTGCTGGCAAAGGCCGTTGTCGGTCAGGACCTGTCCTTTTGGGCAGCCATCTCCCGCGGATGGAATCAGACCTTCCGCGACAACAACAGCGGTGTGGATGGATTGGTCGGTTTTGGTTTGAAGCCAAACAACCAATGGGATGCCAAAGTTAATTTGTCGGTTGGACCGCAGGATTCAGGTACCAACAATCCGGAGCGTGTGGTGATTGAACCGACCATCACTTGGGTTCCACCGATCCTCAATAACGCGCTATCGATTACCTCGGACACTGTGCTCTATTATGATGGCGCTGGAAATACGGCAAATGGCCAGGATAACGGCGCTTTTGATGAAGCACTCTATCAATCATACCGCTACAATCGCTTTATAACTTATAATTTCCGTGAGGAATACGCCTATTTCGGAACCGGTGTGGCCGAAGGTCTTGGCAACCAGGGTACCGTTGATTCCGCGAGTTACTTCGACCAGTTTGGCGAGACATCAAACGCACTGAATCTCGGCGAACTGACCGTTGGTATCAGTCTCACGCCATTCCCGGATAGTCCGGTGCTACGCACGCTGGTAATTCGGCCTGAACTGCGGGAAGACTTGGCCGATCACGCGCTGCTTAGCGGTGGCAAACATTATCAGACAACATTTGGGGTTGATGCGGTCTACAGCTTCTAAGCTGCAAACCTCTTAACCCAACCACAATTATTCTTGGGCGGTGAAAGTAACATTTCACCGCCCTTTTTATTAGTGCCTTGAAAACAGGCGATGGCCACCGGCACGCCTGTAATTTATGCACGCACTCCCGCGCCTTGCCTGCAATGAGGGCGTGGCAATTTTTCCGTACCAGTCCTGGGAGCGTCCCGGCGCGCCGGAATCCCCACCCGCTTTGACCGTTGAAAACGTCTTCGCAATGTGGCTAATCAACCTCATTTTGCGACGATTTCGGGGGTGGTACGGAAAAATTGCCACGCCCTCCAATGACGAATAAAAACCAGTTCCATGCGATGTTATGCGGCAGTTATTATCTTATCACAGAAACTGGCATGATATTTGCTTAATAATTCACCGGTTTGTGCATTATAAGGAGAACCAGATGCGACCATTCCATATTTCATTGGCCATGGCGGCTGTGTTGGCCACCACCGGCCTGACTTGGGCTGATTCCACGGATGTTCCCACCACACCGGAAGCACCCGCACCGGCTGCGGCACCTGCGCCGGCACCCGCACCGGCGGACACCAACCCACTGCTGATGTACTCGCTGGATCAAATCAAGACCGGTGATACGTCCGTTGGTCAGACCATTTCCAATGCCGGCATTGATATCTACGGCTATCTGGAAATGGGCTATACGTCCGATCTCAGCGGTCGTCCGAATAACAGCGCCACGATCCCCGGGCGCGTATTTGACACCGAGTATGGCAATCACGTTCAAATGGATCAGTTGGATTTAGCCATCGCCAAGGCGATTAACTTTTCTGATCCCAACTACATCAAGCGCGGCTGGGATGTCGGCGGCAAGTTTGAATTCGTATACGGCTATGATGCGTCTTACGGCGGGGACAGCTTCCACTCCAGCGGTTTGGATTTTGGTTACAATCCAAGCTCCGTCTTCTCACCGCTCTATCAGGCGGACATTGAGCAGGCTTATATCACACTGGCCCTGCACCTTGGCGGAGCCGGCGATTTGAAGATCAAAGCCGGTAAATTTGTTACGTTGCTGGGTGAAGAAACAATCAATCCCACCAGCAATTATCTCTATTCACACACGTATGCCTTTGGTTATTTCATTCCCTATACACAAACCGGTGTATTGGCCGAATATGTACCCAATGGCCAGTGGACTTTCTATGGCGGTATTACCCGCGGCTGGAATCAGACATTCTACGATAACAACAGCAATGGCGTGGATTTCCTCGGTGAAGTCGGATATGCCCCGAATTCCCAGTGGGATTTCATCACGAACCTCTCTGTTGGCCCGCAAGATGGTGCTCTCCAGCCGGGAATCCTTGGGGATAACAACAATTACCGCACTGTGGTTGAACCGTTGATCACCTACACGCCACCTATTCTCAATAATGCCCTGACCCTGGTCTCTGACACCACAATAGGGTATGACGGTGCGGGCAATGTGACCAATGGCAATCAGTCTTCCGGTTGGTTCAGTGAAGCGCTGTATCAGAATTATGCCTATAACAGCTACTTTAATTTCACCACCCGTGAAGAATATGCCTATGTTGGTTCCGGTTTAGGTGCCGATGGCATCGGAATTAATCCTTTCGGAATTGACAACTATACCAACATGGCTGATCTGACTTTTGGCGTGAAGATTACGCCATTCCCCAATGGATCTCTGAGCAAGAATTTTTACATTCGTCCGGAAATTCGCGAAGATCTGGCTGATCATAATGTGCTGACCAATGGTAAGCACTATCAGACCACCTTCGGTATTGATGCCATCTACCAATTCTAAAATAGCATCAGTTACCAGCAGTCCCATTTACAATCATCGGCGGCGGAGTTCAACACTCCGCCGCCTTTTTTTGCCGTCTTCACGGTCCCTTAGGGATCATGAAAGAATAAATTCGCATTTTATGGCGCAGGAGTTTTGGCCGTACATTGCCGATATCCATGGTTAGCCGCGTGGCCTTGGCCCGCGCGTCCCCACGTTTATCGCCGCCGCCAGGCGGCCAGCGTTCACCCCGCGAGCCGCGGGGTTTATCCCCGCGGTATGACACCTGCGGCCAAAAGAACCAGCCAGAAAGTGCGAAGTTATTGTTTCACGGTCCATAAGGAAATATCCCGCTGGGTCATACCGGCATGTTCCCATTATCAATGGCCGCGCCAGCGTTCTTGCGGTATGCTTCCCTGCGTCGTGAAATGAACAAATGCGGAACATCGGCCATGACCACACCTTATCACGCACGTTACTTTGCATACGAACTGACGCGCCGGCGGCTGCCGCAGGGTGTCGATGGCTTGTCCATGGCATTGTTTGATGCCAGTGTAGACCTTAACCCCCATCAAATTGATGCCGCCGTTTTTGCGTTGCGCAGCCCGCTATCCAAAGGCGTATTATTGGCCGATGAAGTTGGTCTAGGCAAAACTATTGAAGCCGGGCTGGTGTTGTGCCAGTACTGGGCTGAACGCAAACGCCGTTTACTGGTGATTTGTCCGGCCAGCCTGCGCAAACAGTGGGCCTTGGAATTGCAGGAAAAATTCAACTTGCCCTGTATTATTTTGGATGCTCGAACTTATCGCCAGGAGCAGGCCGCCGGCAATCCCCAGCCGTTCGCTACCGGCAGTATTGTGATTACCTCCATGAATTTTGCCAGTAAAATGCAGTCTGATATAAGGGCCATGCCCTTTGATCTGGTGGTCATTGATGAAGCCCATAAACTCCGAAATGCCTATCGCCCCAGCAACAAAATGGGACAGGCCATCAAATGGGCCATTCAGGATCGCAAAAAACTTTTGCTAACCGCAACGCCATTGCAAAATTCATTGTTGGAACTTTACGGCCTGTCCACCATTCTTGACGAGATGATCTTCGGTGAACTTAATTCCTTTCGCGCCCAGTTTACAAACTCTACCGGCAACCTCGACACGCTGCGTGAACGCCTGCGTCATTTTTGCCAGCGCACGCTCCGGCGACATGTGGTGGAATATATTCAGTACACCGAACGGCGACCTCTGACCTTCAAATTCAAACCCACCGATGAAGAGCAAAAACTTTATGAGGCCGTTTCTGAATATCTCATGCGGGAAAACACTTATGCGCTGCCCAAACGCCAACGGCACCTTACCACGCTTATTCTGCGCAAATTGCTGGCATCATCTTCTTTTGCCGTCGCCAATACACTGGACACCATGCGCACCCGCCTTGAACAAATGCGAAACGGTCAAGCTGTAACTGATGAAATAGCGGCTGACTGGGTAGCCGATGAAGAAATTGAAGAAGACCTTCTCGACGAAATCCTTGAAGATGTTGATAGTGACGAAAAAACCCCGATTGCTACCCCATCCCAGCCAAACCGCCAAGCCCTTGAAAATGAAATCAGCGAACTTTCTCGCTATGCCCAACGGGCAAAAAGCATTGGCATAGATACCAAAAGCAAGGCATTGCTCAAGGCTCTTGAAACAGGCCTGACGGAAATGAGCAAAATGGGGGCAAATCGTAAGGCCCTGGTATTTACAGAATCCCGCCGCACCCAGGAATATCTAAAAAGATTCCTCGAATCCAACGGCTATACCGGTCAAGTGGTGCTCTTCAACGGCACCAATGCCGGACCTGAAACCGGACAGATTATCGACCAATGGCTGGCCGCCAATGTCGCCACCGGGCGTGCCACCGGCTCCCGCAATATAGACTCCCGCACCGCTTTGATTGAATATTTCCGCGACCATGCCACGATTATGCTGGCCACGGAAGCGGCTGCGGAAGGCATCAATTTGCAATTCTGCTCTCTGGTGGTCAACTATGATCTGCCGTGGAATCCGCAGCGTATTGAACAACGCATTGGCCGCTGCCACCGTTACGGCCAAAAGCATGATGTGGTGGTTATCAATTTTCTCAATGAATGCAATGATGCTGACCGCCGCGTGCAAGAACTGCTGGCTGAAAAATTCAATCTCTTCAGTGGTATATTTGGCGCATCCGATGAAGTGCTGGGAACCATTGAGTCCGGCGTTGATTTTGAGCGGCGCATTTTCTCCATTTATCAGCAGTGCCGCACCCCGAAACAAATAACCGCAGCTTTTCAAAAACTGCAGCAGGAAATGGACGAATCCATCAAGGCCCGCTTAAGTGACACCCGCCGCGTGCTCATGGAACAATTTGATGAAGATGTCCATGCCCGGCTCAAGGTGCGTCTGACCGATGCCCGGACCACCCTGGACTACATTGGCCGGATATTCTGGCTCTTAACCCGTTTCATTCTCTCCGAACGCGCTAATTTTGATGATGACGCCCTGGCCTTTGACCTCCAGCACCCGCCCGTGGATACCCTTAAACCAGGCCGCTACCAGTTGATTTCCAAAACGCAGGAAAATATTCCCGGCGATTTTCTTTATCGACTGTCGCACCCGTTGGGCCAATGGGTTATCGACCATGGTAAAACTTGTCCGGTTCCCGTGGCCGATGTCAGTTTTGATCTTACTGGCCACTCCACCCGACTTTCCATGTTGGAAGCTATTAAAGGACAATCCGGCTGGCTTACATTGCAGCAGCTTACCATTGATTCCTTTGATCGGGAGGAACACCTGCTTTTTTCCGCTGTTACCGAATCAGGTCGCTCTCTGGATCAAGAAACCTGTCAACGTCTTTTCCAATGCAATGCCACCGTAGCACCGGTTAATGATCCGTCCGCTACCACGCTTGAGCGGCTTGAAAAAGAAGTCGGCCTCCACGCCGATGCCGCCATCGCCGCATCGCTGGAAGCCAATAACAAGCTGTTTGCCGAAGAGCGTGAACGTCTGGAAGACTGGGCGGAGGATATGATCTTTGCCGCCGAGAAGGACCTTTCCGACATCAAAGCCCAGATTAAGGCTGTGCGCCGGCAAGCCCGTCTGGCTCCGACACTTGATGAGCAAAACCGGCTGCAGCAGAGCACGGAATTTTTCAAGATTTGTGGGCAAGGTTTTCTTCCTTATGGTTATACCACCCGCCAATGGATGGTGAATAGTG
>JABEBX010022092.1_pt1 | contig 10246 bp, 10 predicted proteins | sample 7245971 | NCBI WGS metagenome assembly JABEBX01 (sample SAMN14506365, study PRJNA622280) | hot springs metagenome | biome: hot spring [ENVO:00000051]|acidic hot spring [ENVO:00002120]; feature: spring [ENVO:00000027]|sediment [ENVO:00002007]; material: sediment environment [ENVO:01001048]...
TCCTGAGGCAATCATCTTTGCAGGTGAAGTGAGTAAGGCATTAAAGTTCTTTCTACCGGCAGTAGAATCAACGTTAAAAGCCAGGGCATATTCTCTTCCATTAAATGGCATTGTTTATAAAAGGAGTACGCTCGGGGAGGATGCTGGACTCACAGGTCTTTTATACCTTGCAAAAGCTAGCTATACAAAGGCATATGATCTCAGATTGTATGATGGCATGTTTGCAATTTGAGTTTAAAAAAATTGAAAAAAACACGCTGTAATATCGCGGTTCTTCGTAGATATGGGATATGTTAATTGCATAGTTCGCATTGCAACCGATCCTTAATAGATTTAGATTGTAATAAGAGAGCTTTTTATGAGAGTTTTTTATAAGGACACGATCTTATTATAAATGAATTCACATAATTCACGGATATTAAAAAGGATATTCTCGATAGGTATCAATGCTGTAAAAGGCTATGATGCAGTAAAATCTGTCGTAAAACTTACCCATAACATTATAGAAATTTCAGGGGAAAAATACCGCTTAAGTTTTTTTAACAAGATTATCGTCATCGGTGCTGGGAAAGCATCCTTTGATATGGCAAGGGCACTCGATAAAATCATCGGCAGTCGTATTGACAGGGGGATTGTCATAACAAAGTATGGTTATGGAGGGCTTCTCAATCATATAGAGGTCGTGGAGGCATCCCATCCCATGCCGGATATACATGGTGTCCAGGCAACACAACGTTTGATGGCGTTATCTGACGGGGTTGATAGCCATACACTCGTCATTATGCTGTTGTCTGGCGGAGCATCTTCATTGCTCGTTGCACCGGATGGAGTTTCGCTGATGGATAAGATCAAGACAACCTCACTGCTTTTGAAATCAGGGGCTGTTATTGATGAGCTAAATACGGTACGGAAACAACTATCTTTGGTAAAAGGTGGTAGGCTTGCACATTTGTTCTATCCTGCAAAAATAGTAACATTGATCGTCTCAGACGTTATTGGGAATAAGCTTGAAATTATAGGTTCCGGGCCTACTGTTGAGGATGTCTCAACTCCAAAACAGGCATTGGATATCATCGATCGCTACCATGTAAGAGATAAAATACCAAGGGCAGTATTGAAAAGGCTTGAGCAGAAAAAAGCTATTCCGGACAATCGCTGCATACCATCACGGACAAGGAATATTATAATTGCAGACAACAGAAAGGCTGTTGACGCATGCAGGGCCGGAGCATTAAGACTGGGTTTAACCCCTGTTATTTTGACAACAAGCCTGCATGGTGAAGCACGAGAAGTCGGACATGTGTTGTCATCAATAGCTTATGAAATGGCACACAACAGGAAAACAAACGGCAAAGGAATTTGTATCATAAGCAGCGGGGAAACAACCGTTACCGTTACTGGGACAGGTAAAGGCGGAAGGAGCCAGGAGCTTGCATTAGCTTTTGCCATGGACATCCAAGGGAAAAAGAAAATAAGCCTCCTCTCTGCAGGTACAGACGGGACAGACGGTCCTACAGATGCTGCCGGTGCAATTGTTGACAACACGACTATAAGCCGTATAAATGAGATGTATATGGATCCATACAAATATCTTCTTAATAATGACTCATACAGGGTACTTGATAAGGCAGGTGCACTCCTTAAAACAGGTGCCACCGGTACGAATGTAATGGATATACAATTAATCCTAATATCATAAATGAAAAAAAGACTTGACCAAATACTCGTCGAAAAAGGGCTGGTCGCAAACATCAGCCTTGCAGCAGCATACATTATGGAGGGTAAGGTACAGGTAAAGGGCATCAGGATAGACAAACCAGGGTACCAGGTTCGGCAAGCGGACGAGATATCCATTACCATTCCCTCTGCAAGTTACGTGAGCAGAGGCGGCCTCAAGCTTGATGGCGCGCTCAAAGCGATTGGAATCGATGTAACGTCAAAGGTAACAATGGATGTAGGATCATCCACGGGTGGATTTACAGACTGCTTGCTTCAGCACGGGGCTGATAAGGTGTTCGCCATCGATGTGGGCTACGGATTGATAGACTACAGGCTCAGACAGGATAAAAGGGTTGTACTAATGGAAGGGATAAACTTCAGACACTTTGATCCCGGTAAACTTTTATCTTTAATAGATCTTGCAACCATCGACGTATCCTTTATCTCGCTCGAACTTATACTGCCAAACGTATTCATCTGCCTTAAAAGCCAGGGGCACGCACTTGCGTTAATAAAACCCCAATTCGAACTTGAACAGAAGGAGGTTGAAAAAGGAGGCGTTGTAAGGTCAGCCGAAAAACTGAACAAGGCTGTTTCGAAGATAGAAGAGGCATCAAAAAACATTGGCTTTCATGTGATTAAGGTTGTTCCTTCTGATCCAAAGGGAGCAAAAGGCAATCAGGAATTCTTTATTTATCTACAAAAAGCCTGAGCAAAAAATGGGAATCGTATCAAGGCTCAAACTGGTATCCAGCATATTCTTCCAGAACGGCTGTATTGTATGCGGCAGGGCAACAACCTCCATGATTTGCGCGGATTGCAGCAACAGCATACGATACGTACAAGAGCCTTTCTGTACAAGGTGCGGCAAACCATTTACATCAGACAGCGGCATATCTCATATATGTTACGATTGCATCAAAGGAAAAAATAAGTTTACCATGTCAAGGGCTGCATTTGAGTATAATGGTGCGATCGTAAAGCTTATTCATAGGTTCAAGTTCGGAGATCAGGTGAATGTATTATCATTTTTTTCGGATGAAATTTTCAAACTTTACCAAGTACATTATTCAACAGAGAGTATCAATGCTATTATACCTGTCCCTCTATCATTACGTAGGCTTAAACACAGGTCGTACAATCAGACACAGCTTCTCGCCGCTCAACTCTCGAAAAAGTTGTCAATACCGGTGTTTCCGCAGGTACTTGAAAAAATAAAAGAAACACCTCCCCAGTCCCGGCTAAGCGCCGAAAAAAGACAGGAGAATGTGAAAGACGCTTACAAGGTTACCGACCGTGTATCGCTTAAGGGAAAAAAGGTGTTACTCATCGACGATGTCATTACAACAGGTGCTACGGTAAATGCATGTACCAAAGCCCTCATGCGAGCAGGTATAAAACAGGTTTATGTAGTGGCAATAGCCACGCGGGTATAAACAAAATAGGATAGCAGTTTTATCTTGTCTTCGAAGAGCGGGGCATACCAGTTTATCTCCACGGGAGCTATGTGGTACTCCCCGAGAAAGGCCTCTATAACCTCTCCGGCATGAATATGTCCGGCAACGTCCTGTGCAAAGGAGGAACAGAAAACTGTTTACAAACCTTCTGGGATTCCGCTCTTCATAATCAAGGCATTTTATTGCATTTTGCGAATAAACAGAGTTTATATGAAAAATAAAATATAACTATCGGAGGATGTATGAAACAACATTTTTTTACCGAAGAACACGATATGTTCAGAAAGAGTGTACGTGATTTTGTAACCAAAAACCTTGTGCCCCATGCAAACGAATGGGAAGAGGCAGAGGATTATCCAAAGGCATTGTTCAAAACACTGGCTGATATGAATTTTCTCGGTATCCGCTACCCCGAGAAATTCGGGGGCATGGGACTCGATATCTTCTACGATATTGTATTTTATGAAGAACTCTACAGATCCAGGATGCCGGGGCTGTGCCTCGATGTTATGGTAGATACCGATATGGCTACGCCGGTACTGTTCAAGCACGGCACGGAAGAGCAAAAGACGAAATATCTGACGAAGATGATAAAAGGCGATGCTGTTTTTGCGATAGGCTACACAGAGCCGAACGCAGGCTCGGATGTTGCAGGGATAAGAAGCACAGCAAAAAAGGCAGATGGTGGCTATGTGCTTAACGGATCAAAGATCTTCATCACGAACGGTACATGGGCAGATTATATTATCGTCGCAGCAAAAACAGATTCTACAAAAGGTCATAGAGGTATTACACTTTTTTTGCTGGATACCAAGACAAAGGGCTTTACTGTGGGTAGAAAACTGAAGAAACTCGGACATCACACGTCTCATACGGCAGAGCTGTTTTTCGATGATTGCTTTGTACCGGAAGATATGATCGTCGGCGAGCTTAACAAGGGCTTTTACTATATTATGGAGGGATTCCAGACAGAAAGGATCATGGGCTCAGTAGGGGTTGTTGCACTTGCAGAGGTCGCACTCGAGGATGCTGTAAACTATTCAAAGGAAAGGATGACTTTCGGTAAGCCAATATCACAACACCAGGCAATAGCCCATAAACTCGTTGACATGGCAACACAGCTCGAGGCAGCAAAACAACTTGCATACAATGGTGCTTGGCTGCTCGATCAAGGAGAGGATGCAACAAAAGAGATATCTATGGCAAAGCTCTATTCATGTGAGATAGCGAACAGGGTAACCTACGACGCAATCCAGGTATTCGGTGGATACGGGTACATGGAAGAATATCCTGTTGCAAGGGCTTACCGCGATGCGAGGATGTTCACAATCGGAGCAGGTACATCGGAGATCATGAAGGAGATTATAGCAAAGAGGATGGGGTTGTATTGAAAATTGATAAAGATGTGTTGTTAGACTATAAGCTCATTCCGCCCTCATTCTCGCGAAAGCAGGGATCCAGAAATAAAGAATCCAACTCCTAAAATGAATTTGAATGTACAGAATAAGAACTGGATTACGTATCAGGAACGGAATAACAAAAAGGACTTGAGAAATTTTAAGCATGGAACCTACGGAACACGATATAGCCGGGCTGTTTGATGCAATATCCTGTCGGTATGATCTGCTTAATCATATACTGTCCGGATACACCGACGTACGGTGGAGGCACAGGGTTGTAAAACTCACCCTGAGCCCTCAGGTAAAAACAATCCTCGACGTGTCTACAGGAACAGGTGATATGGCTATATCATATAAACGTGCTTCCGAAGATCTAAATATCTATGGAGTAGACATAAGTAGGGAGATGCTAAAAAAAGCAAGACTTAAAGATACAGGATTAAACCTGATAAACGGATCTGGATTATCCCTACCCTTTCATGATAACACCTTCGATCTCCTCAGTTGTGCATTCGGCATACGTAATATCTATCCGCGTGATACAGGCTTAAAAGAATTCTACAGGGTATTGAGGCCGCACGGCCGGTTAGCAATACTCGAATTTTCCATGCCTCACGGGCTTTTCGGGAGAGTATACAAGGTCTATTTCGAAAAGATACTTCCCCTGCTCGGCAATCTTATCTCAAGAACAAAATCATATGCCTACCTCAAGAGTTCGGTTGAAGCATTCCCAGATCCGCAGACGTTTCAACGGATGCTCACATCCGCGGGATTTCAGAACGTCCGGATAACCAGCCTGACCCGCGGCATCGCGACCATCTACCTGAGCCAAAAATAAAAGTCGATTTTTATATTTTTAAAACGTTTCATGATCTCTCCTATCCCCAGCTTGACTGAATTTTCATGTTAGATTAATTATATTATTATGACTATTGACCCAAAAATTGCAATAAGGGAATTTTTTCATTCGCTCAATCCTACGATCCATCTAATATCGTTGAGTTTTCTTATAGAAACGAGGTTTTAGTCCTTATGTCTAAAATAAGCGTCGTCATCCCAACCTATAACCGTTTTGAAATGCTCGAAAGGGCATTGAACAGCGTACTTTCGCAGAGCTTTAAAGATTTCGATGTCATTGTTATCGATGATGCATCAAGCGATAATACTAATGAGCGGATGCAAAGAGGGTTTAAAGCAGAAATGGAAAAAGGAATCATACGGTTCATACGCAATGAAAAGAACCATGGACGATCCGCTTGCAGAAACACCGGCATAAATCTCGCACAAGCAGGGCTTATCTCCTTTCTTGACGACGATGACGCGTGGCTGCCCGATCACCTCGTTAATTTGTACAATTTTATGGACCACCATCACGATACCGGCATAGCCTTTTCAAACTGGAAAACAGTCAATGCCCGCACGCACGAGACAAGGTCCGGCATGACAAACGTTGCGACAGGTGCCGGTCATTATTATCTGATCCTTATGCTTCGTGCATTAATAGGTTATCCGTCCACAGCCATTGTACGAACCGATCTTTTACGAAAATTAAAGGGATTCGATATGCACCTCCCTCCCCGTGAGGACTGGGCCCTTTTCTCGAAGTGTGCCCTGATCGGTGGCGCAGGATTCATCGACAAACCAACAGCAAACATATACGTGCACGCCGGGAGTTACTCAAAAAACAAGACCCAATGGGTCAACGCCACGGAAGCGGCATGGAAAAGCATACTGTCGTTCGCACGGGACAACGGGGTTCAGCCCGGCAATCGGATTGTTGCCGAGCGAGCCATGAGGCTTTCGAGGGCGTTCATATCCATAGGAGATTTTAATAAGGCGGGCGGGTACCTGAAAAGTGCGGTCAGGCATGACCCTCTTTCTGCACTTTCTTCCATAGCACTCGAGAATATGTTTAAGCTGCTTATTGGGAAGCGATTGTATACGTGGTATAAATCATGAAGATAGGTCATTTTTCGAATGAAATCCTCCCGCTCATCACCACCCGTCACGGTACACTGCCGGAGAAACTCGTTGATAAAAAAACTGGCTTTCTGTGCAGGAATGTGGATGAGATGGTTGCAGGAGTAAAGAGAGTGCACGATATCAGCCCGCATGACTGCAGGAACCACGTGCTCTGGCGTTTTCATTACATGCGTATGGCTGAGGATTATCTTGGCCTTTATACCAGATTGATTAGTGAATATACTAAGAACTAAAGCCAGTACTATGAAAAGAACCAAAACAAAGGTTATAACCGTCGGCGGCGTAAAGATAGGGGGTGGCAACCCTATCGTTGTCCAGAGCATGACCAATACCCATACAAAGGATGTGGTTGCTACCATAAAGCAGGTAAATGAGCTTGCAGACGCCGGGGCTAAGATTGTACGGCTTGCCGTCCCGGACAAGGAGTCCGCACTCGCCCTGAAGTCCATTAAGCAGGCGGTACACGTGCCGCTGATAGCAGATATTCATTTCGACTACAGGCTTGCCCTTGCATCCATCAAAAGCGGTATCGACGGCCTGCGGATCAATCCGGGGAATATCGGTAGCAAGGAACGTATCCATGAGGTCGTTCGTGCAGCAGCGGACGCAGGCATACCGATAAGGGTTGGTGTAAATGCTGGTTCTTTGCCGCAGGACATACTTGAACAATATGATTTCCATCCAACGGCAGAGGCTATCGTCGAAACGGCCATGAGAAACATACATGAGCTTGAGGCTTTCAATTTCGACAATATAAAAGTGTCCGTAAAATCGAGCAATGTACTCGTCATGATAGAGGCATACAGGCAATTATCGAAACGCATTGATTATCCCCTGCATCTCGGTGTAACCGAGGCCGGCACCGTATTATCGGGCAGCATAAAATCTGCCGTAGGTATGGGCATACTGCTTTCCGAAGGCATCGGCGATACGATACGGGTCTCGCTTACCGACAATCCCGTGATTGAGGTAAAGGCAGGATACGAGATTCTCAGAGCGCTCGGTCTCGCCCATCATGGCATTGAGATCATTTCTTGCCCGACCTGTGCGCGGGCTGAATTTGATGTGATCGGTCTTGTCAATTCTCTCGAAAATAAACTGATCGCGGTAAAAGAGCCGCTCACGGTCGCGGTTATGGGCTGTGTCGTAAACGGTCCCGGCGAGGCAAAAGAGGCGGATGTCGGCATTGCGTGCGGTAAAGGCAGTGGAATCCTATTCAAGCATGGTAAAATAGTGGGTAAGGTAAAAGAAACAGAGTACGAAAAGATCCTCTTATCAGAGGTACACAACCTGCTGAGACAAAAGGGTCAATAGAAAAGTTTGCTTATTTATTAACCCAAAAAATGCATTTGCAAGATAAGGGAATTTTTGTAAAAATCCTGCGTCAAATAAAGGTATTCTTCGAAAATAAGATGAGGAAAAAACACAGGGTAATAGCATATAAGCATACAAAGGACTAAGGCCTCGTTTCTATAAGAAAACACAACGATATCAGATGGATCGTAGGATTGAGCGAATGAAAAAATTCCCTTATTGCATTTTTTGGGTTAAGAGGGTGTTAGAGGAGTTACGGATTCCATTTTACTTCTCACCTGACGGGCGAGGAAAAGAAAATTCTCGCTTACAGGGATGTATCTTTGATGATCTCCACCAGTGTTCTGATAAAACGGCAGGTCAGTCCCCATATAACGCGGTCGTTGTAGTTGTATCCTTCCACAGTCAATTCGTTTCCCCGGATATGTACACTCTGCGGTGTGTAATTCGCATCATCAAGAAAAAATTCGAACGGCACGGTAAATACCTCTTTAACCTCCGATGTCTGAAGCTTGAATGCAGGCTGGGTTTTTAAAAGTGCGGCATACGGTGTAACGATAAACTTACTGATGGGTACTGAATCATCGTGAAACCTGCCGATAATTTCTATGTGTTTCTTGTCTATACCTATTTCCTCTTTCGTTTCGCGTAGCGCAGCCTGTATGGTGGTCTCCTTATCTTCGACATTGCCCCCGGGAAACGAGATCTGATCCGAGTGGTAGCCTATGCCCTGTGCCTTTCTGGTAAGTATAAGCTCGGTATCCCCATGAGCATTGGAAAACAAAGCAATCACTGCAGCCCTTTTCATTTTTTCTGAAAAAAGCTCCCTCGGCTTCAGATATTTAAGTTTCTCTTTTAAGATAGCTGTATAATCAATCACATTCTTTCTACTATCATGGCGACAGCCTCGCCGCCGCCTATGCAGAGCGACACAAGCCCGGTTGATTTATTCATATCCTGCATTGCATGAAGCAGCGTAACAAGCAGCCTTGTTCCCGATGCACCTATAGGATGACCGATAGATACTGCTCCGCCCCGTACGTTCACCTTTGCATGGTCAACACCGAGTTGATCCATTGCAAACATGGTAACAACGGCAAATGCCTCATTGATCTCGTACAGATCTATATTATCTTTTGTCATGCCCGCTTTCTTGAGAACATTTTTGATTGCATCGACCGGTGCAATGGTAAACCATTCAGGGGCTTTAGCAGCCTGAGCTGATGCCACAATCCGCGCAATCGGCCTTATACCTAATTCCTTCGCATAGTCCTCATCCATAACAGCAACCGCACCAGCACCATCGTTTATAGTTGAGGCGTTCGCTGCTGTCACAGTTCCATCTTTTATAAACGCGGGTTTCAATGAAGGTATCTTTACAAAGTCTACCCTTGCCGGCTCCTCATCCTGTTCAACAATCACAGCCCCCTTTTTCCCCTGAGTCTCCACCTTTACAATCTCACGCTTGAATAAGCCCTGGCTGATTGCATTTTGTGAGCGTTTATAGCTTTCCACAGCAAACGCATCCTGCGCTTCACGTGTATAATGATATTCCTTTGCACATAATTCAGCTGCATTACCCATGTGAAAATTATTATACGGGTCCCATAATCCGTCCCATACCATGGAATCTATAATATTTCCGTTCCCCATCCTGTAACCTTGCCGTGCTTTTTCAAGAAAATACGGAGCACTGCTCATATTCTCCATACCCCCTGCAATAATTATTTTTGCATCCTCGGCACGTATAATTTGATCCGCAAGCATAACAGATTTGATGCCGGACCCACAGACCTTATTTATCGTTAACGCCCCGACATAGTTTGGTATGCCCGCATAAAGCATTGCCTGCCTTGCAGGCGCCTGACCCTCTCCACCTGTGAGTACATTGCCCATAATTACCTCGTCTATCTTCGAGGCATCAATACCCGCCCTCTGAACAGCCTCTTTTATGGCTATGCTGCCAAGCCGCGGCGCTGTAACGCCGGACAGCGTCCCCAAGAAACTGCCCACAGGCGTTCTTGCTGCGCTTACAATCACACTCTTTTTCATTGCTTAACCTCCATGTTCTACAACGTTTTTTTATTCTCTTCCATTCTTATATCAAGCAGAGGATTATTCTGCATTATCCCTCCTATGTCAACAGGGCTGTATACCCTTGCTGAGCATGGGTGGTGGTTACATTTTTTCTTGTTTCATAACACCCCTTATCTCTATTATTTAAGAGGAAGTTGCTTTGCTGCTACATTCCTGACACATATTTTTTTACCTTCCGTACAAATTTATCCATTTGCTTTTGTGTATGCATTTCAGTAACATTAATCAGCAAACAATCCTTCATATCTTTATAATAAGGCTCGAGCATCACACCCG
>JABEBX010021881.1_pt1 | contig 10244 bp, 7 predicted proteins | sample 7245971 | NCBI WGS metagenome assembly JABEBX01 (sample SAMN14506365, study PRJNA622280) | hot springs metagenome | biome: hot spring [ENVO:00000051]|acidic hot spring [ENVO:00002120]; feature: spring [ENVO:00000027]|sediment [ENVO:00002007]; material: sediment environment [ENVO:01001048]...
ATAAATGATGGTGCTTCAATGGAGCCATGATTTTTCAATCATGGAAACGGCTTAAAATATACACCTCATATAGGACTTATCAGACCAATTACGAAATTTAGGTATTTTTAGAGGAGATATTAGTAAGCCTTTAAAAATATTTTTTCGAGAGCATCAAAAAAAGTAAAAATTAAAATTATTTGAAATTTAGCATAATATATTTTATATTGCTTTAAACTCAAGGATTTAAATCACTTCGAGAGCTCCCTTTGTATTGAGAGATACATGAGCTCTCGCAGTATGGATTTATATTATCGATCTCGATGAGTTCGCTTGCATGAATATGCACCCCCTACCATACAGAGGGATGTTTTCATCGGGACCGTAATTAGCAAATAGTATGCTAATTAATATTTTAGATATCAGACCACAATTGCTGCCCTCTCTAAAAATGTTTTGTGTGTTCCTATTGTTTCTATACGATTTTTTAGATTGCCTTTAGTCAAGCCAATATTCACGATTATAACACTATCTTCTGTGCGGAGAATTAATTCATTTAGTCTGGAGATTAGTATAACTTTTTCTCTTTGAGATAGTTCGCAAATAAAGACTGAATATTGTATATGGTCCCCAAAGCCGCGCATTAGATTAAATACTTTCTTTAACCGTTTTTCTTCTCTAATGTCATAAGTTACAATAAATCTATTTCTCATTATTATCACCTTGTGCAAAACATTGGATATTCATTAATTTCACCAGATAACGTTCTTGCCAACAAACGGGCTTGTACCTCAAGGATACGTCTGTAACTTACCTTATAACCAAATATTGGGTGTATGATCAGGGTGTCCATACGCCTTTCGTATGCTTTTATCACTATTTTCTTTCCTTCGGAAGTAAGTGTTGTTGCATTTCCTCTAGTAAGAAAATTTTTATCTGAGATTTCTCCATTATTTATAAGATTTATAACAACGGAATCGCCAATAATCGGTCTAAACTCTTCTATCATATCCAATGCAAGTGCTGGTCTTCCATATTTTGGCTTATGATAAAATCCCAAATAAGGATCAAAACCAGTTGAAAGTAGTGCTAGAGTCATATCCTTTGTTAATAGAGCATATACATAAGATAAAACAGCATTTACGGGGTCTCTGGGTGGTCTTCTATTTCGTAATTCAAAGCTAAAAAATTTACAGTTACCATCATTTTTAAGCATATCTGAGAAATGTGAAAAATAGATTCTAGCTGCAGTACCCTCGATACCAAGAAGAGTTTCACTATTTTTTGCATTAGATGCTGCTATCTCCCATTTTTTTAATTCATCCAATTCTTTTTTAGACACCGCCTTAGAATTTCTTCTAAGAACTGTTCTAGAATTTTTTATTTTTCCTTGAATAAAATTCCTTGCCAACTTAATTGACTTTGTAGGATCTGCGTTGGTTGAGTATTGAAGCCTCCTTAGCTCTACATTTTTATTTGACATACCATGCGTTATACCATAAAACCATCCGCCATAGCTGAAATAGCATATTGGTATGTTCCTTTGGCAGAGTTCTTGAACTGTTTGCGTAGTAATTTGAACATTCCCAAAAACTGAGAGTTGTGAAATTTCCATCAAACGCACACTAGTGAGAGTTTTCTCTCTCAACTTAATATATAACTCTTCATTTTTCTTAGATACATAAGCCCCCTGTTCTTGTACATAAACTGGAAGAGAATCATCTCTCGCTGGATAAAGCCTCCTGATATCCTTTTCAGTGTTATCATGGCTTGACAACAGTAATGAATTAGTTTCATCAGGAAGACATATGCCTACAAGAGAACACCGAGAACATTTAGAGCTATCTTTTAATGGAGGCGGTATATTTTCAGATGAAGCTAATTTTCTAGCATCGTCAATTATTTTAAGAGTATCTTTTATAATATTTTCAGTTATATTTATAACCACTCTTTGCTTGGTAGCAGCGTAATATATTATACCTTCTTTACATTCATATCCATTTTCTTTAAGAATCAAAGACTGAGCACAAATCTGTATTTTATCTGATAACCATGCTTCTCCGGCAATTTTTGGTTTTTCTCCTTTTTTATATTCCACTGGTGAAACTTCTCTACCGGAGCCTTCTAACAGATCTATCCGAGCAATTAACCCACAATTTGATCCGGATAAAAGAACTGAAGTAGCATGTATTTTTTGGTCATTAGACTCATTTTTATCTGGAGAATAAAAACTTCCTCTTTCAGTGTCAACATTTCTATGAACTAATCTGCCCTCTATTGTATCAGCTGAGTCTTCGAAACTACTTTCAACCCATTCTAGATAGAACAATCTTGGGCAATATACAAACTCATTCAGCATTCTAGCTGGCATTAAATCAGGAATATTCACACTATTTTTTATTTTAGAGGTCATTTCATTTACCGTTTTTAGGTAAGAACATCCCAAGGCCGTAGTGAGCTCCATAACCTATGGAAAATATGCTTACGTTTACTGGTCCTGAAAACTCCAGTTCAAATCCGTTACCGATTTTGTCTGTCTTACCTTTTTTACTTTTTACAAATTCAAGCCAGTAATCTTCCCGCCAATCTCTATAATGTGTTGTTAGTACTACTGACATTTTGCTTCTGAACAGATTGCTACATTCATAAAGTTGGATATCTTCATCTTTACCCAATTGAACTGGAATAAGACGTATCACTGGTCTTTTGTTGCTCTGCAACATACTAGTTAGATTATCTAAAGTTAAAAGTGCTGGAGCATTGAAAAAATACTTACATTTAATAAGCATATGGTCAAGATATCCATCTTTGTCATAATCTAAGAAAATTATAAATATATGCCTGTGCCCTTTTATAATACTTCCGTCAGTTTTTCTTCCGCTAAATTTGTAAGATAAAGAATCGCCAGCCTCTTTATTTACATATCGATGTTTTGTCTTTCCATCAATTGTTTCTGCAGAATCCTGAAAATCTTGCTGTAGCCATTCAATATAAAAAAGCTTAGAACAGTAAACATATTTATTGAGCATGCTAGTAGGAAGAAAATCTGAAAGAATGTCTCTCTGAATGTTGGGTTCTATCACAATTCTTCACTTCTTTAGAGGCATAAATAGGCCCAGACCAAAATGGGCGCCATAACCGATAGAAAAAGGACCAATAATAGGTACAGAAAACTCGATTTCAAAGCCATAGCCGTGTCTTATTGCGTCCCCCTTCCTATTTCTCTTAAATTCAAGCCAATAATAACTGTGTCCTTTTTTATCTGATTTTTCTAATTTTCTAACAGCAATCGGCTCAGGTAAACTGTGATTTTTTGCCTCATGTTTTACTTCGTTTGCCAGCCACTGTTCATAATTACCTCTTCCTTTACGATAATGTCTAGTCGGCACAAACGGCGTCACACTTTTAAATATAGTTCCGACCTCGCAAACGGTAATATCTTCTTTCATGGCACCCCATTGAATAGGTATGCAGTGAATGTCAGGCCTGCCACCTGATTGCCAGATACTGTTTAGATGGTCTAGAACTGAAAGTTCGGAGCTATCAAATGGTTCTTTGCAAGTAATCAAAATATGATCTATTCTTCCATCTTCGTTAATATCAAGAGGAAGAATGTAAATATGTTTATGTCCTACCAGAAATGATCCGTCTGGATTCCTCCCGCTGAATTTTTGGGAGACTGCAGAACGGTCTCCAATAAATCTCTTTTGGATTCCCATCAATTTTACGTGCACTTTTTCGGATAATCCAATTGTTTCTGTGACCAATGGGAGAATCTTTGAATCTAGAGCATAGAGAACTGCCGTTATGTTATTTTTAGCCTTTAGCTCATCATGACCGTTTTGCTGGTGAAAACAATCAGTCCTGCGTTTATAGATTTTATACTGCATTGCTGGGGGAATACTAAGCTTTTCATTTATCATTTCATCGGTTCTTAGCATAAGCGAATCCAGCCACTCTAATTTTACACTCTTACCTTCTTGCTTAATATAAAATGGTTTTTTGTCATAATCAATCTTTGTCATTGGTACTGCAACCGGTATATCCTGCATTTCTATATCTTTATTATATTTGTCATAATTCTCGACCGGATAACAATTCCAGTCAATACCTGAAGAGTCTTCATATAGAGTTGCGTTAACCCAAGATTCACTTCTCCCTAAATAGTTTAGAAACGAAAGCAGCTCTGAAAGTAACTTTTTCTGTTCTGCCTCGAGTGTTATATTTTCCCACCCTATAAAAACACTATCACCTGGATTCATAACTACAAATTCATCATATATAAGTTGTACTGGAAGAGAGGAAGATAGCAATTCTAAAATAGGCTCAATCTTATCGCGCTCTTGAGATGGAAACTTACGTTTCCATACATCAATAATGGCTCTAACTAAACGATATGGAGACGGGGGCCATTCAGGTATGTTTTCGTTTACATTCCTTCCCCAGGGATTTGCATGAAAGCGTCCGGATTGAAATTCTAACTTAACAATTATCATCCTTAAAGCACCTAATAGATATGTTCATATTGCAGCGTTAAGAACTCTCGTCTTCTTCTGTAGCTTCATCTTTATTTTTTTCTTCTTTATTTTCCTTGATCTTTATACGAACTTTTGTTACAGGGGGATCAGCAAAAAGTCCTTTAACTTTGCATTCTTCAATCGCATGTTTTAAAATAGAAATTAGATCTTCTTCACTAGGAATGTTAAATCCTGATGGTTGAGTTACAATTAAATCACCTTTTTGTTTTAAATCGCACGCGGTTCTAAGTCTTAGTCCAGTTTTTAAAAATATGGAGATTTTGTACAAAGCGAGGGATATCAACAATCTCTTTGCACTAGGATCAAGGTTGTAACCATCTATTAGGGCAAGATCTATGTTGAAATACGCTTTGATTTTATTCGCAGTATATTCTATCCTGTGAAAAGGTACATTTCCGTATACATTGCTATTTAAATTTTCTGCTCTTAAATTTCCAGTAGGATCAATTAAATTGTTTTTTACACCTCCTGACAAAACTTCCCTAATATCTTCTGCCTCTATAAAACCAGTGAGTGCTCTGGGAACCTTGACACGTCCATCTTCTAAATTTGCAAGAAATACGCCGTGCAAAAGTGAGTTTACATCGTAATAGAATAGTGCTTTAGCTACATTCTCCCAAACAATAGACTTACCTTTTGCGTAATCTGCCTTATTTTTGAAATCACTCTTAAATTTTTGGTCGCTTATTATATATGGCGAATTAATTCTGTGAGCCTCCACAAGGGTGCTTGTCTGGGTGCTTGTTTTTTGTTTATTAATATCTTCTTCCAGCTCAGCAATTATGTAAGAAAGACCGTTAAGCTCGTCTTTGATTTCAAATCTTGATCCGGAGGTCTTTAAACAAACTGCTTCTAGACGATTGGCCATGGATTGTGCTGACTCAACCAAAATCATTCTTTTTCCGTCTGGTCGTTCATATACTGCAGCACCAAGCTCCGGGAATCCGGTGGGTTGAAATCTTTCGCCCTGTGCAGGTTCAAGTTCTGCTTCGATCAATAATCTAGGTATCCCTTCTAGTTTTTTATATTCTTTTTCTATTTCCTCATTATTCATTTTATATCACCTTTTTCATTTAATATCTCTTATAGTAAGAACCAGCTTCTCAAGCTCGCTCTGTTTATTTACTGGTAAGAGTAGAGCAGCAGAAATTCGCTGGCCATTTTTTTCGTCTGGAAATTTAATTTTTATGGGAGAAAGTCCACTATAGTAAAGGCGCTTTTCTGCAATCTGACATGCTTCGCCTATTCTCCCTGCATTGAGCAACGATATTATCGAATTCTCAGGTTTAATAGATATCCGCTCATTTTTGTTAACAAAAATTCCTCCAGGTAAAAATAAAAGTTTCAAAAGAGCCCAAGAACGCGGTATAGGAATATTTTTAATACCTTTATCCCATCTATCTCTCAACTTTTTAAGTATCTCATCTGTTTTGACTTTTGAGCTCCAATTTAACCACATAAGTCCAAAAATTAGATTTTCAACCATTTCTTCATCAATGTTTCCATCAATAAAGTAGGCGATATCATTAGTACTAAGTCCTATTCTGCCCCAAAATGGGTTTGAACAGCAAGAGAAACGGTCAGCATCAATTATTCTTCTTTTCAATACATTTGATAGCCTTTCAGCAAGATTGTTGCCAAACCACGCAATCTGGTTTTCACTATTACTCCATTCGAACGGATTGTTGGGATCAACAGGTTCTAAGTTTGCTCTAAATGATCCAACTTTATCAGTTTGCTTAATAGATGCAAGCACTGCGGCTATTCTGAATTCAATACTTCCATCATCAGCCATTATAAGCCATCTGGGACTTATACCTGTGATAGGGCGAGAAAGCTTTGGCTCCTTGTTTATATCTCTCCTTGCTATTAGTTTTTCAAACTTGCCAAAGCTTGCAATAAGCATCTTCAATTCATGCGCACCTCCATATTTTAGAACTGCAAAAATTGCCTCATCTATTCTCCTCCTAGCACTAATATATTCATTGGGCGGTGCAGGCTTAAATTTTCTCATGAATGAATCAACTCTTGATAGTATCGAGTTTAATTCCCGAATAAGATCGGATTCGCTCAGCATGCTTACTTTAAATTGCCCGGACGGAATTGCAATAAAGCTCTGTCCTCTTCGCACCTGTAAACTATATCTTATAAATTTGTTTATGCCTCTGTCTACGCCTAGAGAAGTTATAGCTTCTGCAAATTCTAAACCTGTTCTGGCACTTTTCCGACCTAAGTCTGAACGTCCTTCTCTAAAAAAAGCTCTGAGTTCACTGATACCCATCGGATTATTCCAAAGTGGAACCCATATTTCGGACTCTTTATTTGAATTAGAAGATTCAAATTCTGTCGGGCTGGGTCTAACTGTAAAAGGGCTGCGCAATGTATCTTTGTTGATACCATTCCTCTTTGCAATACTGCTAGACCAAAGTATAGTTCCTTCCAATAAAAATATAAAGTTCCAAGGATTAGATGGAAAATCTTTTTGTTCGATTCCAAACCCTTGATTATATCCTCCTGAATGCCCAGGATCAAATTTTCCAACATGACCTATCACGTATTCAGACACTGGTTCTTCAAAAAGAGCATTTTTAAGAAGGTTTTGAGATTTTTCCCTATTATCTGATAACAACATTGATTTTATATGTTTCATAAAGGTAAACGAGTACTCGAGATTTCCTTCGTTTCCACCAGTACCTAGAATGGGAGTAGGTTTCAGATTATCCTCAGAGTCTATCAGAATTGCAGCATCTATCCATTCGACGACCTTTTCATCTAGTCTACTCCGGCAAGCATGAATTATGTCTGCCTTTGTTTTTTTATTTTTATGATCAGATAATTGTACATCGTCATCGTGCCAGTTTTGTATCTTGTTTATGGTATCTTTATATAGCTCAAATCTTTTTTCATTTGCGCTTAATATATCTTGAAGAACTATTTTATCTCCTTCTTTATGAAAGCCACTTCCTCCATTCCATGGCGACACAATCGGTGTTGGTTTATATTCATCAAGGAAAAATTGAATTATATCTTCGCTACCTAAGCTAGATTCTATATTAAATATATCATCTTCCCACCAGCCCTTTATTTTCTGGTCTTTTTGTTCTCCAATCAAACGTAAAATTGCAAGAGCCTTTAAATAAGAACTGAACGGTTCTGGTTTGCATCCGTTTAGTCGCATTTTCATTTTACAGACCTCCACTTGCTCTTTCGTCTGCTGCTCTGACAAGAGCCTCTAAATACCCTAATTTGAAAATACCTAGCTCGGGATCCTCACACATTGATAGTGTTCTAGAAAGCCAGCTTGGTCCATGTATTCCATCCCCAAGCTCCATTAGAGATAGGTCAATTGTAGTTAGCGGAACAGTCACTCCTCCACCAAGATCTGTAAGAGGGACTATATCTCCGTCCCAAACACCTCTTGCAAATCTGATTTTTTTATCACCAGGAGGCATATCTTCATCAGGCATAGAGCGAATTGAAAGTCTTACCTTGCCGTGATGCGATGCTGCAAGGTATGCAGTAAGATCGCTTTTGTTATTTAGTATTGCCAACAGCCCTGAAGCAAGCTCATGTCGAAAATGCTTTCGCATATTCTCATTATTTGAGACCCATGCCTCGCGTGGAGCCTTTGCCACAGGCCTGAACTCTTCATTTGGCACTGCAGTAGAATCTAACATTGCTTGAAAACATAGGTGTGATTTTCCAGAATCATGCCAGCGCGCTGCTTCTATCACACTATCTGAAAGTTTTGAAAGTAAAGAAATATTATTACATATGGAAATAGCTTTTGCTACTACCTCATCAGTATGCTGTGCAATGTTCATCCATTCATTCGTTTTAATCTGCAGAGAGCTATTATCATCATATCTTTCTCCACTAATACTCTTATCTATTTTTATGATCGGAACCTTTTCTTTCTTCTTTATATCCCAGCCTTCTTCTATAGAGTAATGCCCTTCAGTCGATTTTAAGAGTAGTACTTGTCCTGGAAATATTTTTGTGGAATCGGATACTCTAACCCACACACCTTCGAAATAATCCCAGCTCCACAAATCTGTTTTCTTATCTACTAACTTTTTTACATCTAAAATAGGGACGGGGCAAAGCTCATCTCTTTCTTGCAACGGTTCATATTCAGTTGGCCCATCTTTTACAAGATCTCTCCAAAATACCTGCACATTTGTATCTTTTCTATCTCGGATAAATTTAGAAATATCTATATTTTCACCAGTGATGTCAGAAGTAGTATCAAATAACTCAAAGATGTCCTTTCTGCGAATAATTTCTCTATCCTGCATGAAACTTTCGCTGGTTAATTTTGGTAAATTATCAGGAGAGACATTTTGTTGATTAAGTTGTTCTAGTATTTTCTTGCTGATTGAAAGTTCCTTTTCAGTATATGGCAAAACATCCTCTTTTTTTGAGGTATTTAATATATCTATCCAGAAAACTTTTCCATCTGTATATTCTCCGAATCTATTACATCTCCCAAACCGTTGTACTAGCGAGGGAAAGGGAGCTAACTCTGTAATCAGAGTGTGAGCAGATATATCTACACCAGCTTCAATTACCTGCGTTGAGACAATTATTGTACCTTCCTTTTCAGGGTCAGCAAGAATCTGTTTTATAATCTTTTGCCGTTCTGGCGGTCTAAATTGTGAGTGAATCAATACTACTCTTGAACCAATGTTTTTATTTTTCAATTGTTCATAAATTTTTTTAGCTCTTGCTACAGTGTTTAGTATAATAAGAGTTTTAGTGCCTCCTATATGATTATCTATGACTGTTTTTAATAGTTCATCTTCGCTAATAAGTTTTAAAGTTTTACTGCCTTTTAAAATCTTTTTAATATTGTCATTTGTTAAATCTGCATCAGTACATCTAAGAATATCCTCATCTCTGAATTCTCGCTTAAAATCTACACTCTTTAACCAGCTTGGGGTGATAGTAGCGCTCATCCAAACTGTATGTGTTTTTTTGGCTGTTTTGTAGTACTCTCGAAACGCTTCCATCTGAATACTTGTAATCAGTCCATTTCCCATTAACTGGACTTCGTCCATAATCCAACAACTGTCATTGTTTAGTAAACCAAAGTGTATAGGCCATCTGTATCTGCTCATGCCGTAACCGCGGTTTAGCGCTCTAGAAAGTAACATATCCTGTGTTCCAATTATAATTGCATCTCGCTCTGGGTATATATCCCACTTATCTCCGGTCTCCCCACCCATAAGAACAGTTACAGTTATTTTGTCTGGGTCTTCCCAAGAAGGTTGATATTCTATAACCTTTCGCTTACCTTCTTTCTCATCAAATTTTACGGTTCCGCCTAATAACCCCAGATTATTTAGCCAAATAATAACATTATCTCTAGTTTGTTCTACTAGTACTCGCATAGGTAGACAATACACAAGCCTGCGAGGAGTATTATCCCTTATTTTTTCATTGCTATGAAAACGGCGTCTCCATAACCAGCCAATGACAACAGCTGCAGTCTTTCCTAAACCAGTAGGAATATCTATCAAAGAGGGAAATTCGACTGCCTCTGATAGTTTATGTTGGTATGGATATGGTTTCATCCCTGTAGCCTTTTTGAAGAACTCTTCAAAATTCTCTTTCACATTTGCTCCCTTCGAGTTGATTTAAGGTTATATATTCATAATGTCCTTATTAAATTTTCTCTATACCCCAGACTCTCCGCATGTCTAATTTAAATGTTCTGTCAAGCAC
>JABEBX010023276.1_pt1 | contig 10238 bp, 10 predicted proteins | sample 7245971 | NCBI WGS metagenome assembly JABEBX01 (sample SAMN14506365, study PRJNA622280) | hot springs metagenome | biome: hot spring [ENVO:00000051]|acidic hot spring [ENVO:00002120]; feature: spring [ENVO:00000027]|sediment [ENVO:00002007]; material: sediment environment [ENVO:01001048]...
ATACACTCACTCCAGTTGACGGTTGCCTTCGGGCCTTGTCAAATGCGGGCGAACTCTTCCGCACACCCCCCCCTGAACAATCTACACTCCAACGGCTCGCTGAAGATGCGGCCGCACCCTCTCTATCGCGGCCTCAGCCGTTAACCCGTACTTCACGCGCAGATCGTCGACCTTGCCATGCTCGATAAATGCATCCGGCCATCCCACCCTCACCACCGGCACGTATATCTCGCGCGCATTCAGGCACTCCAGCACGGCCGATCCAAACCCACCCGCCAGCACATGATCTTCCATCGTCACCAGCAACTCGCAACGCACACCGTAGTGGGCAACACACTCCGCATCCACAGGCTTGGCGAACCGCGCGTTGATCACCGCCGCGCGATGCCCTTCGGCCTCGAGCATCGCTGCCAGCCTGGTCGCCTCGGCAACCATGTTCCCCAGCGCAAACACGGCAACATCGCGGCCATCCTGCAACACCTCCGCCTTGCCAATCTCCAATACGCGGGGCGTTGCCTTCACCTCCGCGCCGGGCCCTGTTCCGCGCGGATACCGGATGGCACTCGGTCCATCATGCTCCAGCGCCGTCCGCATCATGTCCTGCAGTTCATCCTCATCCTTCGGGTCCATGTGGATCAGGTTCGGAACACCGCGCAGATAGCTGATGTCGAACAACCCATGATGCGTCGGCCCATCGTCTCCGCTCAACCCGCCGCGGTCCATGCAGAAGACCACCGGCAGATTCTGCAACGCCACATCATGCACCACCTGGTCGAACGCGCGCTGCAGAAACGTCGAGTAGATCGCGCAGAACGGCCGATATCCCCTGGTCGCCATTCCCGCCGCAAACAACACCGCGTGCTCCTCGGCAATCCCCACGTCGAAGTATCGGTCCGGGTGATGCGGACGAAACAGATCCAGCGCGGTCCCATTCGGCATCGCCGCCGTAATCGCGACCACCTTGTCGTTGCTATCCGCGAGCTTGGTCAAACTCTCCGCAAAGACCTCCGAGTACGTCTTCTGTGCTGAAGACTTGGTTGCTCCTGTCTCCGGGTCGAACGCTCCCAGGCCATGAAACTTCTTTTGCTGCTCCATGGCCGGCGGAAACCCGCGTCCCTTCTGGGTGAGCGCATGCAGCACCACGGGCCGCTGCTGCCCCTTCAAAAACCGGAACGTCTCGATCAGCAGCGGCAGGTTATGCCCATCCACCGGCCCGTAGTAGTTCAGGCCAAACTCCTCGAAGATGATGCCGCGTCCCACAATCCCCTTGGCCGCCTCCTCCGCCTTGCGGGCAATATGCAGCGCCGCCTTGCCACCGAACTTTTCCACCAGCATCGCGGCGCGATCGTGCAGGCTCGCATACATGGGGTTGGTCGCAATCTTGTGGAAGTACGCCGCAATCGCCCCCACATTTTTATCGATCGACCACTCGTTGTCATTCAGCACCACGATCAGCCGCTTGGTCGATGCCATGTTATTGAGCGCCTCGAAGCTGATTCCATTGGTAAATGCGGCATCCCCCGCCAATGCCACCACATGCTCATCGCCGCCGCTCATGTCCCGGGCCACGGCCATGCCCAGCGCCGCACTCAGCGCCGTTCCCGCATGTCCTGCCCCGAAGCTGTCATGTTCGCTTTCCGTTCGCAGCATAAAGCCATTCAGCCCGCCTGGCTGCCGAATCGTCTTGAACCGGCTCTCACGCCCCGTCAGCAGCTTGTGCACGTAACTCTGGTGGCTTACGTCGAACACAAAGCTGTCGCGTGGAGTCTCAAAGACGTAATGCATGGCGATGGTCAACTCCACCACGCCCAGGTTCGGCCCAATATGCCCGCCCGTCTTCGCGACACTCTGGATCAGCCGCCCACGGATCTCCTCGGCCAGCCCCTCCAACTCAGCCAGACTCAACTTCTTGACGTCCGCCGGCGACTTAATTCCGCTCAGATAATCACTCATGCTCGAAACCGTGGGCCCTTGAACTCTTCTCTATAGGACGCAATCCGCATCCTCCCAGTGTACCAATCCTCGCCCAAATCGCTGCCTTCAGAGCTTGCGCCTCTTTTGACCTTCGGTGCGTTTGCGACCCATAAGCCCTTTCCATTCAGCGCACGCCTTCTGCAAACTCAAAGTTCGCACCATACCCCCCATCTCCGGCTCGCATACTCTCCTCGGCTGTCCACGCTGGACAAAACTCCTTTACTATCAGGGGAGTGGGCTTTTCGGCCCCAAGGATCGGTCATGCGGAAGTTGTTTGGAACAGACGGAATACGCGCGGTCGCCGGCCAGGCGCCGCTGGACAAACGCACCATCCACGCAGTCGGAGCGGCCCTCGCCAACACCCTCGGCGAGAACGTCCGCGTCCTGATGGGGATGGACACCCGCGAGAGTTGCCCCTGGATCGCCGCCACGCTCGCCGCCGGCCTCCGCTCCGCCGGTGCGGCCGTCGACTCCGCCGGCATCATCACCACCCCGGCCATCGCCTTCCTGGCCCGCAAGCATGGCTTCTCGGCAGGGGTGGTCATCTCCGCCAGCCATAATCCATGGCAGGACAACGGCATCAAGATCTTCGGCGGCGACGGCTGCAAGCTCCCCGACGAGGTGGAACTCGGCATAGAGCGGGAGATCGAACGCATCCTCGCGCATCCTCATTCGCCTTTGCATGGTCCGCTTTTCCCTAAGCCTGCCGAAGGGAAACGCTCCGCTTCTTTGCCGGCGGCGGCGGCGGCGATGGAAGCCGAAGCTCTCCCCGAGGTCAATGAAACCTACCGCGCCGAGTACATCCGCTTCCTGCTCGAAGCCGTTCCAGGCATCTCCCTCGACAACCGCCAAATCGTCCTCGACTGCGCCAACGGCGCGGCCAGCTCCGTCGCTCCGCAGCTCTTTGAGTCCCTCCACGGCGTCGTCGAGATCACGCACGCCTCCCCCAATGGCCGCAACATCAACGAACACTGCGGCGCTCTGCACCCCGAGATCGTAGCCGCCCAGGTCAAGGTCTCCGGCGCCTCTCTCGGCATCACCTTCGACGGCGACGCCGACCGTGCCCTCTTCGCCGACGAGGAGGGCAACGTCGTCAACGGCGACGCCATCATGCTCGCCTGCGCCCGCGACCTCCAGGCCCGCGGCGAGCTGGCCAACAACCTCGTCGTCGCCACCACCATGTCCAATATGGGCCTCGAAGCCGCCTTCGCCCGCTCCGGCATCCGCATGCTCCGCGCCCCGGTCGGCGACAAGTACGTTCTCGAGGAGATGCGCAACTCCGGCGCCTCTTTAGGCGGCGAGCAGTCCGGCCACATCCTCTTCCCCGCCCGCGCCACCACCGGCGACGGCCTGCTCACGGCCCTGCTCGTCCTCGACCTCATCCACCGCACCGGCAAGCCCCTCGGCCAGCTCATCGAAGACCTCACCAACTACCCGCAGATCATCCTCAACGTAAAGGTTCGCGAAAAGAGGCCGCTCGACACACTTCCCACCGTGGTCGCCACCATCGCCGCCGCGGAACTCGAACTGAAAGACACGGGCCGCGTCGTCATCCGCTACTCCGGCACCGAAGCCCTGGCCCGCGTCATGATCGAAGCCGCCAGCGCCGAAGCCATGCATCGCCACGCCAACGCCATCGCCAACGCCATCCGCTCCGAGCTTGGCGTTTAGCTAGAGTTCGTCACCAGGCATGGGAGGATTGTCTTTTGTTGAACTCAGAACTTCGAGCATGGTACGTACAGCATCCGGGTTCGGAGCATGACGGAAAAAGCGGTCTGCAGCGTGCTCGTAGCGGATGTTCTCCTCAGCCAAAGAGAGCAACCAGTCCTCAACAGACACGCCAAAACGCTCCGCCTGCCTCCCAGCATCGCGCAGCAGCGTATCGGGTAGATGAAGCTGAATGACTGCATCACTCATAGCTCTAGCCTCTCCTTGATGATACACCCAGGCGTCAAGACCTCAATGCCAAATCGATGCGCTGCCGGCAGAAAATCCCGCACGTTGTGCGTCACGATGGCATCGGCGCTGCCGTTGATTGCCGCCTCAAGCACCATCTCATCCTTGGCGTCACGCAACTGAGGCCTGTAGCCGAAGTGGATGCGTATTTGCACTGTAAATTCCGACATGGCGGCAAGGAACCTCGCAATATCGGCTGGAGATACACCATGAACGGCAATCTGGTCGGGACGCGACAGCACCGATTCATACTCTAGATACAGTGCCGATGAGGCGATGAGTTGAAACCGGCTTTCAGGAACAAGCTCCACAAGACGGCGGCTGGCACCGGTATGGCTGCGAAAGGCAGCGACGAGGACGGAGGTATCAAGGGTGATCCGCATTGGTCAACGTTAGCTTATATGAGATATATCCCTACAACAAAGCTCGACTAGACTTCAATCCAGCGGCACGATAACTAAAAGAGTTTGGACGAGCCCAAAGAAGTCTGGAGCTGCATCGTTAAGCAGGGCGCCCTGAGAAGCCGCTTGAAAAAGAGCTGCGTAGGTATCCCGTTCACGATGCAATTCCCAGAATTCTTTGCAGAGAAGTCCATAAAGGCCACCCAATTCATCGCCCATTGCGCGGATACAGGATTCGACCCATGGACCTCGATTTGTCACACCATCCATAACGAATTTCCCTTTCAATTTGACCCTGCGATCTACTTAATATCCCGCCAGTTCTTCCCGAACCCCACCTCCGCCACCAGCGGCACCGTAAACGCCATTGCCAACGCCATCCACTCCGAGCCTGGCATGTAGCACCCTGGGTCTGCCTGTAGGCGCTGAAGCCGGCAACGAACTACCGTATGCGCCGCAATATCTCTTCAGCCAGAGCCCGAAACTCTCCGTAGCACGTCAGGACATACTCAGAATGGCTTCCGATCGCTCCATCCGCCGGTTTGAGATCGAACATTGGTTTACGCGCATCCTGAGCGAGAGGCATCAGACTTCGATAGTTTCTCAAGCTGGCGAGACAGTTAGGATCCTGTACGGAAGGCGTATTCAGCGCAGGCACATCCATCCCTAAGACCGATCGTATGTACTCTTCGGGAATGCGATCGAGCCACTTCTTGTAGGCCTTCACAGGGCGGTCCAATCTTACGGCATGCTGCAAGACCACATACCCGATCGCCGTCGTCTCTCCCGCGGGAAGAGGGAAGGTCCTTGGAACATTCTCGACTGCACGAGCCCAACTGGCCTTCCACTTTCTCAGCGTTGGTCCAAGATTGCGTAATCCTTGCAGGGAGTACATATCCGCGGCAAGAGGTATGAGCAGGTGATCCGCCGTCAAGAGAGCGGCACGGTTGATTGCCCCGAGATTCGGGCCGACATCCATCAGGACCACATCCGCCCCTACTTGTTCGCCGGCACGTAAAATCAACCGGTAAAATGCGCTCGTAGCCCTCAACGCCGCAGGATCCCCCCCAAAGCCTTTCGACCAGCTATCCGATAGCTTGTCCTCAAAACGAGATAGGCCCAAATCTCCGGCGATGAGATATACGTCGTCTCTCACCTCGATTGCATTCACATCCGCTACATCGCCAACCCCATCGAGGATCGGATTCACCGCGCTTAGAATGGTGCCATTACCACTGTCCCAAAGAGATTCGAGCGCGGACTCATCCAGAAAAGAAGAGGTGAGATTTGCCTGTGGGTCCAGATCGACCGCCAGGGTCTTGATCCCCATCCTGGCGAACATGCAAGCGACGTGATAGACAAGCGTCGTCTTACCCACACCGCCTTTATTATTGAAAAAGGTAAGGGTCTTCATGCTCGCGCCCTCACCGTCACAGCAACAAACGTTTCTTCAAAAGAAAATTCCGCTTCTGGATTCCCATTTGCCAATAGAGCAGCTTTCGCCCTGCTAATCCCAACGCCAAAACGCTCTACATAGCCCAAGGCCTTCATTGCTTCCGCCAAAATCGGATTGCGATAGTCGCTCATCCTCGTGAAATTGGCAGAGGTTACAGAGCCATATAGGCCGCCGGGATTTTGAATCTCTACTCGATCGGTGAACCAGTTGATCCTTGTTGGGGATGAAGTACCGTCGTAGTTTCGATGCATCACGGCATTGAGTACAAGCTCTCGAATTGCAGGTGGTGGATAGTCTGGCCGGTCTTCATGCGTAAGCAATGAGGTTGAGCTTCGACTCATCCTGATTTGAAGCAAAAGCATCTCCTCCAATAACCGGAGCTGCGTCATCAGATTTCCGCCCAGCGTCTTTTGGTCGATGACAGGGTCGGCTAGACTGGCGCCATCAAAGCGCACGAACTGCACATAGGCGCCGGGAAAAAATTCGATGGGATCGCGCCCGATCATCAGAACCCCGGCATTCGTAGGAACTTCTTCGGCAAGATCAAATAGACGCAGCGAGGCAAGCTGTGCATCGACTTCCCTATGGTTCTCCGCGATGGTCTCCCGGCTAACCACGGATGGCAAGTATTCACTGCGAAACATATCCAGCAACAGATCCTTGACGGTCGCTCCGCGGCACGGGCGTCTGTCAAAAGTCTTATTATGCGAGCTATTCTTCTCTGTTAATCGCCTCTCTTCCTCGGCGCTTGCAATTGCCCTTCTTGGCCCAACTCGAATCCAAACCTGACCATGGAGCCTGACTGGCGGATCGTCGGATGGATTCACCCGTATCATGGCAACGTCGTGACCCTCCAGGCTAATCTTATGGACATCCATATGTGGAAGAGGGAGTATTCGACCGGAGTCTCGAATGTCGGACAGGGTCAATAGGAGCCGGTCATCCACGTTCAATCCAACCGTCGTTCCCTCGTTATCAACACCTATGAAGATGTACCCTGGCTGACGATGAGCTGGAAGATCGTTAGCATAAGCGCAGATGGCCTGCATGATTTTGTCTTTATCGGACAGGCTTTCCTTACGTTCCACCAAATCGGATTCCGTCTCACGCAGAAGCTCACGGACCTGTGCCTTACGAAGCATTCCTTCACCTCATGCAATCATAGCCGAACAGCCAATCACTTAATATCCCGCCAGTTCTTCCCCAACCCCACCTCCGCTACCATCGGCACCGTAAACCTCGCTGCCGACTCCATCGTGTGCTTCACCAGCGCGCGCATCTCCTCGGCCTCACTCGGGACCACATCAAACAGCAGTTCATCATGGACCTGCAGCGTCATCGCCGACCTCAACCCGCGCTCACGCATCGCCGCATCGATCCGCAGCATCGCCATCTTGATCAGGTCCGCGGCCGTTCCCTGCAGCGGCGTGTTGATCGCCGTCCGCTCGGCAAACCCGCGCTGGTTCGCATTGCGCGACTGGATATCCGGAATCGGACGCACCCGCCCAAAGGCCGTCCTCACCACCTGATCGCGGCGCACCGTCTCCAACGTGCGCTCAATAAAGGCCGCCACTCCCTTGTAGCGCTCAAAGTACCGCTCGATATACTCCTTGGCCACGCGCTGCTCGATCCCCAACTGCGCCGCCAGCCCAAACGGCGAGATTCCATAGACGATCCCGAAGTTCACCGCCTTGGCCCGCGCGCGCGTCTCCTTGTCCATGGTCTCGGCGTCCACACCGAAGACCTCGGCCGCGGTCAGCGTATGAATGTCCTTGCCCGTTCGGTATGCCTCCAGCAGGAGTGGATCCTGCGAGAAGTGCGCCATCAGCCGCAGCTCAATCTGCGAGTAATCCGCCGACATCAGGAAGTTCCCCGGCGCGGCCACAAACGCCGCGCGAATCTCACGCCCCAACACCGTGCGCACCGGAATATTCTGCAGGTTCGGGTTGGTCGAGCTCAGCCTCCCCGTCGCCGTTCCCACTTGGTTGAACGTCGTATGAATCCGCCCCGCGGCATCCGCCAGCGCCGGCAACGCATCCAGATACGTGCCCTTCAGCTTCTGCAGTTGCCGGTACTCCAGCACCAGAGCCGGTACCTCATGGTGTTCCGCCAGGTCTTCCAACACATCCTGCGCCGTCGAGATCACCTTGCCCTTGCCATGCTTCGTCGGCTTCGGCAGCAGCATCGTGTTGAACAGCACATCCCCCAACTGCTTCGGCGAGTTGATATTGAATCGTTGCCCCGAGCTTGCATACACCCGCTCCGCCAGATCATCGATCATCACCGCCAACCGCGAACTCATCTCCCGCAGCACGTTGCTGTCGACCGCCACGCCTACCTGCTCCATGCGCAGCAGCACCGGCACCAGCGGCAGATCCAGCAGACGGTACACATCCTCCAGCGTCGACTGCTCATGCAACTGACCTGCCGCCTCGCGCTTCACCACCGCGACCCCGCCATGAGCGGCCTTCGCCTCCGTATCCGTATCCGTCTCCGCAGGCCTCATGTCCGCGTACAACATCCCGGTCGTAATCGCGCCGCCCAACCCCGGCTCATCCCTCAGCCGCTCGCGCTCATCTCCCATCCCCGATTCCTGCTGCCTGCTCCCTGCCTCTTTGATCTGCTCGCCCAGCACCTTCGCCAGCCGCACCACCGCGGACGCCGCCTCCGCCAGCCGCTTCGGGTCGTTGGGATTCTCCTTCGACACCTGATGCTTCAGCGCCACACTCGTCGTCCGCGCGGCCATATCCACCAACGTATGCGAGCTGTGGGTGGGATTCAGCAGATAGCTCTCGAGCATCACATCCGTGACCGTCCCCGCCAGCCGGATGCCATGCGGCTCCAGCGCCCGGAGCACCGCCTTCAGATCATGCACCTGTTTGGGAAGCGTCTCATCTTCCAGCGCGGCGCGCACTCCCGGCGCGTCCAGCGGCGCCTCAACCGCACTCCCCGCGGTTACAGCCAGCCCCACTCGAACCATCGCGTCCGCGACCGGCGCAGCCTCCTCGGCAACGTCAAACGCCGCCGTCTCCGGCGCTCCAAATGGCGCTCCGAACAAGGACATCGTCTGCGCAGGCTCCGGCTCAACCTCAACCTCCGCGTCCTGAGCATCGGACGATTCAGCAGCCACCTCCTCGCCAATCGCCTGCGCATTGGCCGCCGCATCGCGTCCAGCGAATATTCAATCGGCACCGACGTGTGAATCGTTACCAACTCCTTCGAGAGCAGAATATTCTCGCGGTTGTTTTGGAGCGACTCTCGATACGTCTTCTTCTTCACCTCATCCGCATGGTCCAGCGCGCCCTCCACCGAACCAAACTGCTGAATCAGCTCCACCGATCCCTTATCGCCGATCCCAGGCGCTCCCGGAACGTTGTCGATCGCATCCCCGCGCAGCGCCATCACATCCACCACCCGCTCCGGCGGAACCCCCAGCACACCCTCCACTCCCGCCGGATCGAGCACCAGATTGTCCTTCGTCGGGTTCAGAATCGACACACTCTCATTCACCAACTGCATCATGTCCTTGTCGGACGAAACGACGAACACCTTGTGTCCCATCTCCGCCAGCCGGCAGCTCAGCGTGCCAATCACGTCATCGGCCTCAAAGCCCTCGTAGTACAGGATCGGAATCCGAAACGCCTCCAGAGCCCGCCGGATATACGGCTGCTGCTGAATCAGATCCGGCGGCGTCTCCGCGCGATTGGCCTTGTACCCCGCATACTCCACCGTCTCGAACTGCTGCGTCTTCACATTGAACTTGCGCACCCCCTTCATCCGCATCGCCAACTCATCGCGCAGCAGCGGAGCACCCACGTCGTACACCGCCGCCAGATACACCGGCTTGAAGTCCGCGCGCAGCTTGTTGATCATGTTCACGAACACATACGTCGCCGCCGTCGGAATCCCGGTGCGCGTCGTCATCGGCCGTGACCGCTGCATCGCGTGATAGGCCCGAAAGATAAATGCCATCGAGTCCAGCAGGTAAACGGGCGGCTTTTCGGTGGAACTGCCCTGCGGCTTCGTCGCCGCACTCTTCGTTGTCATCGCATCCCTCATATCACTCCGATGGTAGAGCAATTTCCCTGTGGGTATAGTTGCCTTTGCGGTTGCTGGCGCCGCGGGCCGCTGTGGCGGGTGAGTTTAGCGATCGGACGCCGCAGCCTGGGCCTGTCGAGCGTTTCCGTGCGGTGCTGGACAGGGTTGGGCATCTGCCGCTGCCGGCCGCGCCTGCTAAGTAACCTCACCAGAAACTAGATCTGCCGAGTGGTCTCTTGCCTTGAAAGGGCGCGGCTGTTCTCCTCGAAGCCGCCACAAAATCGTCATCCTCCAAATCGCCACAAAAATCGTCGCTGAGCGGAGGCTCTCGCGGTTTTATGCGAGAGCCGAAGCCCCGAGGCGAAGCCGAAGGGCCCGTCCTGAGCGCAGTCGAAGGAACCTGCCACCAAGCC
>JABEBX010020307.1_pt1 | contig 10235 bp, 10 predicted proteins | sample 7245971 | NCBI WGS metagenome assembly JABEBX01 (sample SAMN14506365, study PRJNA622280) | hot springs metagenome | biome: hot spring [ENVO:00000051]|acidic hot spring [ENVO:00002120]; feature: spring [ENVO:00000027]|sediment [ENVO:00002007]; material: sediment environment [ENVO:01001048]...
ACAGGCACGCGCCGTTCCAATGACGAAAAATGGCCGCACTTAATGCGTCTGCTGGCTGTCAACCGCGGCCGGAGGCGCGGGCAGCGGCGGCGGCGGAGGCAGCTCGAAGACCTGGATCGCGCCGTGGTTGAGCACCGCAACCCGCCGGCCCGAGGGCGAAATCGCCACATTGCCGCCGCCATCGAGCGCCGGGCTGGCGCGCGTCTCCAGAACCACGTCGCCGGTGGCGGCGTTAAAGACGCGGACCAGTTGGCCGCGGACCTCGCTGGAGTCGAGAGGAAAGAAAGGACCGACGGGATCCTCTGTGACCAGCGTCTCGCGCGCGATCCGCAAACCGTCTGGAGCCATCACCAGTTGCGGCCAGACCTGCGTTGCCGAAGTCAGATACTCCCAAAGAATGCGCCCATCGGTGGTCATGGCCATCAATCTGTCGCCGCCCACGGCGGAGCAGGCGGTCACCAGCAGCTCGCGCGTGGAGACAAACTTGTCCTGCGGCGTGCAGGCGGATTCCACTTCGCCAATGATCCGGCTGCCGCCGGTAAAGTCGTTGAAGTCCAATGCCCACTCCGTGTCCTTGCCGCGCAGGTTTTCCACGTACCCGGTGGAATCGATGGGCAGATAGCCAGCCGTACGGGACCGGCTTACCAGGATCACCTGGGTGGGGTCACGGTGCAGAATGCGTAAGACGTATTCCGGCACTGCGGCGGAATCCGGCTCCGCCGCAGTGCCGGAAGCCGCAGCCTTGGACGAAGCGGTTGCCGCGCCGGGCTTGCGCGCCACTGCAACCGGCTCGCGCGAGTCAGTCATCATCATCTGCTGCGTGGGATCAAGCTCCAGCCGGAGCAGCGGCCCCGGAAACTGCAAGAAGGGCTTTAACGCCAGCGTAGCGCCGCCCTCAAACAGGTCGTCTTTGTTGCGCAGCAAAAAATGGCCGTCCCGGAGCATCCAGAGGTAGCGCGCGTAGTCGTGCAGGGTCCACGACGTTTCGGCCTCAACGGTTCCAGAGGGCAGCGCCAGCAGAACGGCGCGAATCCGGCGCTCCTCGCTGCCTTGGCCGTCGCGGCGCAGCAAGGCGGGCACGCGGAAGGTGAACAGCAGCCGGTTTTCGCCCATAAAGTCCAGCGAAACCAGGGCGGCGCGCGCGCCAAAATAGATGGGGCCGGGCGCGCCGAATCCCAGCGGCTCCACGGGAATGGTGAACGCCGGCGCGCGCGAAGGCTTGCCGGGAAGCCGGCTGGAAAGTTCCCGCTCCGTCACGGGTTTGGTTCGCTCCGGCGCGCGCCCGCTTCGGCCCTCCGCCCGCGCCATTGCGCCCGGCCCTTGCAGCGCGCCGGCAGCGGCCAGCCAAAGCCCCGTGCACAACCAAAGCCTCGATGCTCTCCGCCGCTTTGCCATCGCTTTCAATTCTCGCCGATAAGAAGCGTTTTTTGTGCAGCCGGTACTGCGGCCCGTATATCGAGGGTCCGGCTTGGCCCGCCGCGTAGATGGGCGATGCGCTTCAATCGGCGTGAATTGCGATGGGGCTGGCGGACTGAAGAGCCCTGACGTCGCGCATGGGCGGTTGGCCGAAGAGACGGCTGTACTCGCGGCTGAACTGGCTCACGCTCTCGTAGCCGACTTCAAAGGCCGCGCTGGTGGCATCAAGCCCATCGATGAGCATCCGCTGCCTTGCTGCCTGTAACCGAAGCTGCTTCTGGTATTGCAGCGGGCTCATCGCCGTCAATGCGCGAAATTGATGGTGCAGCGTGGACACGCCCATACGCGCAACCGCCGCGAGTTGCTCCATGTGCAGCGGCTTGGCATAGTTGGCCCTGAGCCAGGCAATGGCTCTTGCGGTTCTTTGGCTAAGGCCGCCCGCAGTTGCGATGGCACGGAGGCGTTCTCCTTGCGGGGTTCGGAGGATGCGGTAGACGATTTCGCGTTGCATCAAATGGCTCAGAAACGGTATGTCCTCCGGAGTGTCGAGAAGCTCGATCAGCCGGATGCAGGCGCCCAGCAGCCCGACGGTCGTCTCCCCGACGGCAAGTCCGCGCCGTTGAATGGAGGCTTCCGGTTCCGGCAGATCTTCCCGGCTAAGGACCTCGCGCACGGTCGGCATGTCAAGCCGGAGAAACATCGAAAGCAAGGGCGTCTGTTCCGAGGCTTCGACGATCTGGCTTTCAACAGGAACGTCGATGGACGACAGCAGAAAGGACGATGCATCGCAGAGATAGATGGTTCCTCCGAGGTTGATGCGCTTTCGCCCCTGCGCGAACACAGAGAGGCTGGGTTCGTACGTGGCTAGGTGGCAGGCAGTGGGCGCGGTGCGGCGGAAAAGCGCCAGGCCGGGAATGGCGGTGGCATGTTCGCCTTCCGCTTGCGCATGGGCGGCAATCTTGCCGGCCAGATCTCTGCGCATCGCGATCACAGCCGGCTCCCGATCTCCGCGTTTTACAATCTGTCTCGCCACCTTGCTTCGCAATCCCTCCGTCTCTAGCGTACTGCGTTTCGCTCCCGGTATGCACAAAATCTGAAATCCAAACAGGATCAGGCAAAGAATCGGCAGGATCGGGAAAGCCCGCCAGCGACACCCTCCTGTAGCGTTGTGAGTGGGAAGTTGAAGACCGGCAAAAGCTACCACGAACTCGGAGCTGCCTATCTGGAGCAAATCAACAAAGACCAGCTTCAGCGGCACTTCGTGAAACGACTGCAACGACTCGGACTCAACGGGACCGTCACTCCGGCCATCGCAGCCTGAACATTCATTTTCGAAGGAGAAACAATGCAAAAACGCACATTGGGGAAAAGCGGCCTCGAGGTTTCGGCTCTGGGCTTTGGCTGCATGGGATTAAGCTTTGGCTTCGGGCCGCCGACGGAGAAAGCAACGGCGATCCAAGTGATCCGTACCGCCGCGGAGCGCGGCGTTACGTTCTTTGACACCGCCGAAGTCTACGGCCCGCTCCTGAACGAAGAACTGGTGGGCGAAGCTCTGGCCCCGTTTCGCGGGCAGGTGGTGATCGCCACGAAGTTCGGCTGGGAACCGGGTCCGGGCGACACCAACCGCTGGAGTGCGCTCAACAGCCGGCCCGAGCACATCAGGCAGGTCGCTGAGGCCTCGCTCAAGCGGCTGAAGATCGATGTCATCGATCTGTTCTATCAACATCGCGTCGATCTGAACGTGCCCATCGAAGACGTAGCCGGAGCGGTGAAAAACCTGATTGCGGAAGGCAAGGTAAAACATTTCGGCCTCTCGGAAGCAGGCGCGAAGACCATCCGCCGCGCCCATGCCGTGCAGCCGGTGACCGCGCTGCAGAGCGAGTACTCGCTGTTTTGGCGGCAGCCGGAAGAGGAGATCCTGCCCACGCTGGAGGAGCTCGGCATCGGCTTTGTGCCTTTCAGCCCGCTCGGCAAGGGCTTTCTCACGGGCGCCATCACCGCGGAGACCAAGTTCGACAGCACGGACTTCCGCAGCATCGTTCCCCGGTTCACCGAGGAGAATCGGAAGGCGAACCAGGCCCTGGTGGATATGCTCACGGCCTTTGCGAAAAAGAAGAAGGCAACCCCTGCGCAGATCGCGCTCGCCTGGCTGCTGGCGCAAAAGCCTTGGATTGTGCCGATCCCTGGAACCACCAAGCTGCATCGCCTGGAAGAGAATCTCGGCGCGGTCGATGTCGAGCTGACGCCTGACGATCTGCGCGCCATTGAAAGCGCCTCTGCGCAGATCAGGCTCGTTGGGGCGCGGTATCCGGAATCCCATCAGAAGCTGGTGGGCCGGTAAAGAGGATCGAGCATGAAGTCACGACTTTTGTTGGCGCTGGCCGCGGTTCTGGCGTTTGGTGCTTTCTCGCAGGCGCAGTCCGCGGCGAAGAATGGCCCGTCTTCTGGCTCTGCAAGAGAAAGATTGATTGGAGCCTGGCGCCTGGTATCGCTCCGAGAACGGGCGGCGGATGGGAAAGTGGCCAGCATCCCCGGCCTGAAGGGAACTCTCATTTACACCCGCGACGGCTACATGTCCGTGCAGGTCATGTACCCGCAGTCGGATTCTGCCCTATCCAATGCCTATGTCCTGAACGGATACGAGGCCGAGTATGGCAGGTACAACATCGACGAACGCGCTCATACTTTCACCTTTCACGTTGAGGGCGCACTGGTGCGGGCCCTTATTGGCAAAGACTTGCCGCGCGCGTACGAGTTTTCGGGCAAACTGCTCATCGTCAAGTCGACCCGCCCGGATGAGCACTGGGAAGTTGCCTGGGAACGTTACTAAGCGGCATTCGCACGCAGCGGTCTACCGATTGCGCGCAGAAATCTGTGTATAGGAGGGAAACAATGCAAAAACGCATGTTAGGTAAGGATTTGGAAGTATCCGCTCTCGGCCTCGGCTGCATGAGCATGAGCGCCCTGTACGGCCCGCCGGCCGACAAGGGCGAGATGATCAAGCTGATTCGAGCCGCACACGATCTTGGTGTCACCCACTTCGATACGGCTGAAGCCTATGGGCCATTTGCGAACGAAAAACTGGTGGGCGAAGCGCTTGAGCCGATCCGCAACAAGGTGACGATTGCCACAAAGTTCGGCTTTGACATCGATCTTGAGACCGGCGCTCGGCGTGGAGGGACCAATAGCAAGCCCGAGCATGTAAAGGCTGTTGCTGAGGCTTCACTCAAGCGGCTTCGGACCGATCGTATCGACCTCTTCTATCAACACCGTGTTGACCTTGGCGTGCCGATCGAGGACGTGGCAGGAGCAGTGAAGGAGTTGATCGCCGAGGGAAAGGTCAAGCACTTCGGCCTGTCGGAAGCCGGAGTACAGACGATCCGGCGAGCACACTCCGTTCAGCCGGTCACCGCTGTGCAGAGTGAGTATTCGCTGTTCTGGCGGGGACCAGAGTCTGAGCTTCTGCCAACTCTGGAAGAGCTGGGCATTGGCTTCGTGCCCTTCAGCCCACTCGGAGCCGGGTTTCTCACGGGCAAGATCGACGAGAACACGAAGTTCGATCCCACCGACTTCCGAAACATGGTGCCTCGTTTCTCGCCAGAGGCACGCAAGGCCAATATGGTTCTGGTCGATCTGGTGAAGGCAGCCGCAGAACGCAAAGGCGTGACTCCGGCGCAAGTCGCACTTGCTTGGCTGCTGGCGCAGAAGCCGTGGATCGTGCCGATCCCCGGAACCACCAAGTTGCATCGGCTTGAGGAGAATCTCGGCGCGGTGAACGTTGAGCTGACCGAGGCCGATCTCGAGGAGATCGATAAAGCCTCTTCCAGTTTGAAGCTCGAAGGCGCCCGCCTTCCTGAACCTATGTTGAAGATGACAGGACGCTGAAAGCCGATTTGGAGTGAGAAAAGGAGATAGCACCATGAAAATCAATGGAACAGACTCAAAGAGCAGGCGGCATCACAAGCTGCTCGCCGCACTTCTTCTGATTACGGCTTGTGTGATGACTGCGGCCAACGCTCAGGACACCCATAATGGGAAGTCTGCACAGCTGGCGACGCCAGCGCTCGCGCCGAAGGTCATTAGCATCTGGCTTGGCGTCGCGCCGGGGTCAGAGCAATGGAAGCAAAAGGAAACGACGATACATTTCGGCCCGATGGAGTCGATCGTCAATGTGAGAACGCCGACTCTCACGGCCTATTTGCCGGATCCGGCTAAAGCGACTGGCACCGCCGTCATCATCGCCCCCGGCGGAGGCTTTATCTTTCTCGGAACGGATACACACGAAGTTGCGGAATGGCTCGCGGCTCGTGGAATTGCCGGAATCGTCCTGAAGTACCGGACGGTTCAGCTCGAAGGTAAAAATGATGCGCAGTTAGGTGAGGCCGGCCGCGCGCGCTTTAGGGCTCAGCTCGCCAATCATGCCTTGATCGCAGAGGACGGAAAATACGCGATTGCCGACGGCATTCAGGCCATCAAAGTTGTGCGCGAGCACGCTGCCGAATGGGGGATCTCCTCGGATCGCATTGTGTTCATGGGGTTTTCCGCTGGAGGAATGATCGTAGAGTATGCGTCAATTAACGCGGATGTGAGCGCGCGGCCCAACTATGCCGCTCCAATCTATGGCGCGCCATTCCCTGTGCCTCCGATACCCAAAGGAGGACTGCCGCCCTTCTTTATGGAAATGGCGCAGGACGATAATCTTGCCGGCCCCCAGATTGTCGCCTTCTATGACGCGCTCAAGGCCGCCGGATACAAACCGGAATTCCACATCTATGAACACGGTGGTCATGGATGGGGCATGCGAAAGCAGGGCACAACGAGCGATCACTGGCTCGAAGAGTTCTATTGGTGGCTGGAAGCGCAAGGGCTGACGAAGCCAAAGAGCTGACCGCACTAGAATCCCACTGAATGATTCCGTTGAGATTGAACCGGCTGTACAGATCGAATAAGCACGAAATGGAGAAGAGAGAAACATGAGAACGGGACTTCGAATCATCGGATTAGCAGTGGGCCTTGCATTTGCCTTCTAATGCCAAGCGCAAACGAGCGGTACGCCCTTTCCAAAGGGAGAACTGGCGACGGTTAAAAATCACACGGGAGATATTTGGCTTAACGAGCTGAATGTGGGAGACAGCACCTTCGATCCCAGTATTGCCTCGCAACGTATGGTGCCGGCGCAAGGCTGGATTGGCATATCCATCCAGGTGGCCAAGTGCTGCTCATAACCGAAGGCACTGACGTTCGCCATGAGCCGGCCGGAGAACCTGGATGTGAATGAAATCGTATTCCGGCCAACCCGCCAGGACCTGTGAAGCAGGCTCTGCGGGAAGCCGATGACTGTAGGATTTTATGGAATAGGAGAACCTGCAATGATCGCATGGTCAAAAGACGAACTGCGCAAGATCGCTGAGGCCGACGACCTGCACATTTCACCTTTCCGCGAGGACGGCGTGACCTACGGCACCCCGACGTGGATTTGGTCGGTTGCGGTCGACGACGCCCTTTACGTTCATGACAGCCCGTACCTCAGCCCCATGATCGGCGCTCGCGCCCGCTCCGCGACAGTTAAGATCATGCCGCGCGTGGCCAGTGCATGATGCCAGCGCATAAACGTCCATTGCACCCGGCGGGCACACTGTAAGAAATCGAAAGACAACGGACATCGAGAGGGAACAGAGAACATGGAGATCAAAAGAATCGGCTCACAAGCTTCCGCAAAAGGCCCCGCTGAGTGGTTCACGGGCACAGTACGGATCGATCCGCTGTTTCAGGCGCCCGATCCGGCACGGGTTCAAGGCGCCGGCGTTACGTTCGAGCCGGGTGCGCGGACGGCCTGGCATACGCACCCGCTCGGTCAGACGCTGATCGTGACCGCGGGCAGCGGCTGGGTGCAGCGCGCTGGCGGCCCCATCGAGGAGGTTCGGCCCGGCGATGTGGTCTGGTTCCCGCCGAATGAGAAGCACTGGCATGGCGCCACGCCGGCCACGGCCATGACCCGCATCGCCATTCAGGAAAGGCTCGACGGGAAGGTTGTCAATTGGATGGAACAGGTGAGCGGCGAGCAATATCGCAAGTCATCTCGGCGCCGTGAGCAGCGTTAAAACTTGGCGGCGTGAAGAAGTGGAAGCGTGAAGCGCAACGGGCTGCTCATCTGTTGCGCGCGCGTGTGCGACATTGAATATGGGATGGCAAAACAAACGGCGGTTGACGGGCGCTCTCGGCTTTTGGGTTACGGCGCCTGCGCCTTAGCCGCAACCCTGTGGGGAACGGGCTTCTTCTTCGGCCGGCTGGCGCTCGACGAGATGAGCGTCCGCTACATGGTGCTCTATCGCTTTCTGTTCGCCTCGCTGGGCATCTTGCCGGTCGCGCTTCGCAGCCGGGTGCGGCTCACCGCCCGCGAACTGCGGATGCTGCTCTTCGCCGCGGCCTTCGGCGTTCCCATCCAATTTCTGCTCCAGTTTCACGGCTTGGTTTTGACCACGGTGAGCCACGCCTCGCTGATGGTGGGCGCCATGCCGGTGCTGCTGGCCGTGGCCGCCGCGCTGTTTGCCGGCGAATCCTTGGACTGGATCGGCTGGCTGGCCTTGTGCGGCTCGACGGCGGGCGCCGTGCTGGTGGTTTTGGGCGGCAGCCACGCCACCACCGGCAACGAAACGCCGTCGCTGGCGGGAGATCTGCTGGTGATCGCCTCGCTGATCATCGCGCTGGTCTGGATTCTGCTCAGCAAGAAGCTGATGGAAACGCACAGCCCGCCGGTGGTCACCGCGTATACCATCCTCGCGGGAACGGCCATGCTGGCGCTGTGGGATTTCGTTCCCTGGCTGTTTACGCCCCTCACCCACGCGCGCATCGAGCCTATGCCCTTCGCCCACGTCAGCCTGACCGCCTGGGCGGCGCTGGTCATCAGCGGGCTGTTCTGTACGGCCACCACCACGCTGCTCTGGAACTGGGGCATACACCAGGTCCCGGCCTCGCGCGCCGGCGTCTTCCTCAACATCGAGCCGGCCTTGGGTTCCGTGCTGGGCGTGGAACTGCTGGGCGAGAAGCTCGGCCCCTACGCATGGCTGGGCGGCGCGCTGATCATCGGCGCAGCCGTGGTCATAACCGCGCGCGGCCGCGAGCCGGAGCCGGCCGTCATTCTGGAATAGCGATCCTGGAATGGGCGCCGGAGATTGCTTTACCATCGGATGCATGGCAAAGCCCGGAACCGCCGCGTCCGGGAAGGCAGACTCCGCCGCCGGGCGAAGCAAGCGGCGTGCGCTGATTGAGATTGCCATCGCCTACGGGCTGATCCTCGCCGTCATCTGGACGCCGCGCCCCTGGCAGAAGTTCCTTTGGTGGGCGGCCGTGGCTGCGGTCGTCGTCATCACTTGCATCTCCTGGGACGGCCTGGAGGCCATGGGCCTGCGCACGGCCGGCTTTTTCCGCTCGCTGTGGGTGGTGGGCATGGCGCTGGCGATCGCCGTGGCCGCTGCGCTCGTGGCCGCGCGGTTCCATACGCTGCGCCTGCCCGGCAGCCCCCTGCTGTTTGTCAAAACCTATTGGGCCTACGCGGTGTGGTCCGGCGTGCAGCAGTTTCTGTTGCAGTGCTTCTTCTTAGCGCGGCTCGTGCGCGTGTTTCCGCGCCCCAGGCAGGCAGCCGTAGCCGCCGCCGGCCTGTTCGCGCTGGCGCATCTGCCCAGCCCCATCCTGGCATCCGCCACCATCGTCTGGGGCATCGCCTCGTGCTTGATCTTTCTCCATTACCGCAACCTTTATCCCCTGGCCATCGCGCACGCCATCTTCGGCATCGCCATCGCCATCACCATACCGGGGCGCGTGGACCACAACATGCGGGTGGGCTGGGGTTACTTGATCTACGGGCAGGAACATGATCACGATCACTCGCATCACCGCAGCCACAGCGACCAGAGTGCGTCCACAGTGGCGTGGGTGACGGCGGATGCGCCCACCCTGCGCTCGCGCATCCAAGCCCGGCCATAGAAGATGCCGGCCACGGCGGCCAGCAGCACATACCGCCAGTTGAAGTGGACGGCGCGCTTGTTGAAGTGGGCCAGGCCGAAGAGCGCAGCGGTCAGAAGCAGCGCCGGGGTACGGCCCATGCGCCGCTCCAGCAGGTTCTGCAGCCATCCGCGAAAGAAGGTCTCTTCCGGCACGGCGATAAAAAAGAAGGTGAACAACCACGCGAAGGCGATGGGCCCGAAGCCGGGCCAGATGCGATGGGCGTGCAGAAAGCCCAGGCTCAGGCCGAGGGCCAGCGCGATGGGCGTGTACAAAGCCGCTTCCCGCAGGCCGATCCCCGCGTCGCGCAGACGCAGCCGCAGGTCGAAGCCCACGCCGTCAAGCTGGCGGATGGCGAGGAAGCCGTAGAGACCCGCGTCGAGCAGCAGAACCTTGCCGAAGATGTCCAGACGGGCCGGCCAGGCGGGCTGGAACCAGCGCAGATCCACGGACAGGCCCACCACGGCGAGCACCAGGAAGTCGCGCCAGTTGCCGCGCTGGGTGGGGGCTTGGTCCGGCTGCGGTTCGGCTTCGATCTGTGGAGAGTCGATTTTGCTTTGTGAAGGGTCGATTTTGCTTTGTGGAGGCTCGATTTTGTTTTGTGAGGGATCAATGCGCGCGGCCTGGGCGAGCAGGGCGGCGATAGCCACTGGAAGCGCCGCGTAGAGCGCCAACCACCCCCAGCGAAAGACGCCGGCGCCGCACGCCACCAGCACGTAGGGAACGCACAACAAGGCCGGGCACGCCAGCCGCGCCCACTCCGGCAGCGCGCGCGTCCACCCGGCCACGATGCGCGGGAAAAACGCCGTCGCCAAATA